>JGI24021J15306_10011539_pt1 | contig 10970 bp, 5 predicted proteins | sample Ectturendosymbi1_FD_15306 | JGI IMG/M metagenome (IMG submission 15306)
GAAGACTGCCGACACCGTTTTCGTGGTGCTGAGCTTTAACTTCCAAGTCGGAGGTATTCACCTAGTGTTGCCATGTCCTTGCTCAACGCCCCTTCCACTGCCAGCCAATCTCCATCAGCATGCATGATTGCTAGGTCGTCAGCATATGCATACTTTATGGAGACGGCGTTTGGCAGGTCAGAGGTGTAGATGTTGCACAGAAGGGACGCCAGGACAGATCCCTGTGGGACGTCGTTCTTGAGGCGTCGTAACCTGCTCCTTTGGCCATTTCCGGTGGTAAGGGTAAAGCTGCGATTGCTAACCATCAACCATCTCTATGATCATTGCTAGCCATCTCCACACCATCAGTGACTTCTCTAGACTAGTGGTTCTTAAACTTCTTATTGTTTTTACCCCATGAGCAGAACCTGATGAATTTCAATTTAGCCTTCTTAAGAATACAACAGAAGACTATTATAGGTTGCAATCTATTAATAATAACAAAACGCAAAAATCACATCATTTACATTCAAGTGTTTATTATAAATATATAGCAGAGGAAAGGTTGATATTGTTTTTTTTGCTATCAAGCGATAAAACGTAGGAGGCAGAGTGCATCTCATCTCAAACAGCATCACGTACAATTGTCAACCAAAAGCTTGTTTCGATATTTCGTTTTTACAGAGACCATTGCTGCAGAAAATTCTTCACAGCATCAAGCTGATGGAAAATGAATCAAAGAACGCATGTGTTTTTTAAAATGATGGGTGAATTCATTGTGACGACTAGCCCAAAGGTTTCCTATATTTTTCTTGCAAAGTCTATTCGAAAAACAGCATTCGCGATATAAGGCCATTCTGCTGACCATTGTTTTTTCACAGCATTGTTGTGAAGTATACTTCATCTCTCACAGTAGTGAAGCCGTAATGAGGACTACCAAATAATGCTGAAAGCGCCCCCCCCCCTAACCTTACTGGCTGGGTCCGCCCCTGATATCACTGACATCACTTTCTTCGGTGGAACAAGGTCTGCTAATCTGTAAGGCCCTATGTCGTCCTTAAATTCCAGGAAAGTACTTTTCGATAGCCGCGAATATTTTGCAATAAAGTGGCTTAAATTTCCTCTGTAAAGTTGCGCTTTATGTAGTAGTATGTGTATTTACTGACGGTGTATAAGACAAAACATCTCCACGGGAAAAACAAGAAAACAGAGAACACAACACTCAACGTCTTTCCTGTGTATAATACGTAGTTTCATGTTACCGAGGCAGGGACATCGACAAACCTGAGATTATCCGGTCAAAATGCCCTAACGTATGTATCTCATAAGACCATCAGGTATATAGTAAATTTCACAAACTCACACATCCCAAAGCAAAAAGAATGCAAGGAATGAAAACACATGAAATCGAAGTGGTACATATTTAATGTTGTTGAACGCAATAACTAATCATAAAAGGGAGAGATGGATAGAAACAGCAGCAAATTAGATTTCAAACATTCAAGCCAAGAATTCCAATAGATGAATATCATTAATTTTCAATATTTTTAAGTTTTGGACAAAGGAGTTGTATGAAATTTATATTTCCTAAAAATCTTCATCCGCAATATATTGTTTTGTAGTGCTGACAATGGTTGCAGAACAGCTTTATTGGCTGTACCTCATGAAGTAACGCAATATTGTACAGTAAGTGACAATACGCGAAACTAAAGTTTAATAATCTCAAAACTCCAACAAGAACATATAATTCTGTTTCTTGGTTTCAAGTTATGGAGTGTAAATTTTCAATGAGCTCAGGAGCTGGAGTCCAAAAAAAGTGACTTCGATACCTCTGGAAAGGGGTATCTTAGATCGGCGAGTAAGTTTAAACACTAAACTAAGGAGTCCTAAAACCTTTTCGCCACCTCTTCGAGGCTTGTTAGAAGTCATTCTGTTGTGGAGNTCATGCCGAAAGTTGGGTTGTGTAGAACGTGCCTTTAGGTGAAATGCCTTTTTGACAGCCAACTAGCATAAGCNAATGTGATTNCACCATCCAGGTACGTCTCATCGACATCCAAAGGGACGATAAAGCCCGTGCTATATTTCATACACACAGTTGGTAAGATTTTTGGATCAACTGCAGTGAGCGTTTTCCAGAACTTTAGGGAAAAGTGAAGCTATTGTTACTGCTAGCGTTTTCCACGACGCATGTTTCTGAACGAGGTTTCAGCCAAGTTATGCACGTGCGCAATAAACATCACAATCATCTTGACATGAACAAGACCGGGGGAAACGCCATGCGACTTCAGCTCACCAACTTGCAACCTGCTTTGAAAAAGTTTGCAGATGAACACCGGGCGCAGTGTTCGCGTTAGTTGGAACCAGTCTTTCGCATTCGTTTTGTTTTGTGCTAACTAGATTGCCCGCTTAATTTTCATTAGCACTAACTCATTCTCAAAACAAAAAAATACTTTCAGGCAACGCTAAAATCATAGGTAGGGGAGATTTCAAGCAAAGTTCCTGTAGAGGGGCGATTGTACAAAAAAGGTTGAAGTCCACTGCTCTAGCCCAGCTATGTCTAACCCACGGCCCAGGCGAAGGTTTTGTGCGGCCCAGTTTAGGGTTTTGCTGTAGTAAATACTGACAACCTGTCCTTATTTTGATAATCTTGAATTTGAAATTTTTGATGAAGGTGGTCCTCAGTGCCACTCTATCACGTCTGTTATCATTACAGTTAGGATCGAATCCTTCAGTACATTGGCTTAAACTAAATTTACTTTGCTAAGATCAAAGTAAGTCATTCACTGTGCGGTCCTGATCAAGATATTGACATAATTTTTGGCTCAGTAACCATTTTTGTTGGACATAGCTGCTCCAGACGAAGTTGAAATATATAAGCTACATTGTGATGCTTCATTGGAAAAAAATACATGAAGATATGCGTTACCTAACGCCTCCGAAAGAGAAACTCACGCTATGACTACAAAACTAGCAGTTGTAATTTGAGTTTGTACAGAATGCGTTAAAGGATATATTACTGAGAAGGTATTCGGTGAACTAGCAGTTGTAATTTGAGTTTGTACAGAAAGCGTTAAAGGATATATTACTGAGAAGGTATTCGGTGCATGCGTCGATGTATTTTTTGCCACAGAACAGTCTAAACATGGCCTTCCACAAATCTCTGCCTGTTGAGGAAGTATGGTAAGCTCATTTGGGTTGACGAGTCACAAATAACAGCAGGTTTTGCACTGTCACCCCTTCCAAGCTGACCGGTTTGAGCTGCTCTCGTTTATCAACCGCGAAGGGAATCACGTACCAGCTGTGTCAAGTTTTTTCGATCTTGGTTCTGAAATGCCGTTTGACACCAACTGCAGAACTTATGCGCCTGCGATTAGGCTACGTCGGGTTTATCGTTTCTGCAGACATTCATCCACAATTTATTTGCTTCAAGGTTGACTTTTGTACCGAAGGAGTTAGTTTCAGGGAACTGGTCGAAGCAAATTTGGTCAAAGAAGACATGCATGAACAAGGTAAAAAAAGTTTCTTTTCGTCGGATTAAACATGTTGTATAAGTGAAGCATTACTTGCTACTTAGTTCGCAGAACTTTTGAGTTTTTGTGGCCCATCTTCGTCACTCATGTTTGCTTTTGCAGCTTTGTCTGGTAGTCACTGGAAAACTGCTGTGTTTAGCCAATATCCGCGTCCATCAGATTTTCCTCAAATAAACTCTGACCTTCCATCACTAAAAGATATCAAAATAATGGGCTACACCATGCGGACGCATCTGCATCGCTACACTGAATGGGTTGGGTTTGATCCCGTTCATTTTAAAGCCAATTTCTCTGAGGTCAGTTCCAGCTTTAAAATTGTTTTTTTGACGTTTTGTTGTACTTCATCAGTTATATTTTGGATAAGAAACCGATAGTACTGCGATGCCGTGTTTTTGTGTAGAATCGCTCGGGGTCTTTTTAAGGCGTTTTGAGGGACAGAAACGGTCTCTCAAATTTCTCTTCACTGCGTTTGGTGAAGTCTTATTTCGAGTTGAACATGTTTCAACTTTTACGCGCACCATACGCTAACAAAAAATTAATAGGAATGTGCTGCAGGAACCACAAACAGCAGACGCTGACTGACCATTAGGCTAGCCTAAGCCTTGTTGGTGGTAGGCTAGACTAGCTGGCTAGTGAGTTTCTAAACCTATTTTGTTTTAACATATTTTTCGGCCTTTCATCTAATCTTTCAGTGCGAAATGAGAGTTTAGCTACTTTAGTGCTTCAGGGATGGAAGCTCCAGGCAAGCAATTTGCTAGTCTACATTATCCTGGTTTAAAACTTGCCCAGATGGATTTAGGAAATTCCATGGGATTTAAACTCTCGCTTTCATGTTTTATGTGGTAAAGTAGAAAAATATATTTTTTGTAATAACATTTTGGTTTTTCTAAATTATGCAATATATCCCTTCACAGCTAAGAATCAAACACTAAGATCTTAACATTTTGCCTACTAGGTAGGCATCATCCGCTCTGCGAAGTGCCTGAAGTATCATATAGAATTGAATGAAATCCACAAACAGTAAAGCTGCCAGCCAAAAGAATCTAATCAGGATTCCCATTCAGTGATTTCTAATAAACCCCGATTGTACATGGAGAAAAACATTTTCTTACAAAAGCAGAAATGTTATTTCGCAAAAAGACGTATTGGTGTAATTACAGGAGTTGAAATGATGATTAAAATAGTGATTTAATTATACAGTAGCTGCTCTTCCAAAATTTTTTCTGCAGCATGAGCATTTGGATCACGTTTCTGTTGCTCAGAACTCTTCGTGACGCTGGTGACACTCCATTGATGACATCTTTTACTAATTCAAGTTTAGGTATCCATTTATAACGGTTTCCCTGAATCCTCGACAATGCTAGTTTTGCCAACATGCTTTCCTTAACAGTTCTCTTCAGCGAGTTTATTCTTGTTTTAATGATTAGCAAGTGAAAATATGGTTTCTGCTGATGCAGATGAGCCCGGCAAAATCGTAAGTATTAGTCATAAAATCAGAGTGTTCTAAAAATCTAGTTATCTAAGCCGTCTTTGATTTTACGCAGAGTACCAGAAATCAGGAATAGATTTAGTGGACAAGGAAAAATCTTTAAACTGTCGAAATAACCTCTATTTATCGTTAAAAATCTAGCTGATCTTCAGGCACAAGATGGGGAAAATGTAGCGCCGCATTTGCTATTGAACTATGATATTTTGTGAGACTTTGAGCTGCAGCTGGATTTAAAATCCCTAAGCTGGCAACTACTCCTTACTCTGACGGAAATCGTTTTTTAAATTTGCACACATAGGGCAACGTCACTTAGGTTTATAATTGCTTGCTTTGCGAACCTTGGTGATCTTAATGAGATTTCGCAGCGACATTCGACATTTTGTAAATTGTAAGTATTAGCACCCGCTGACATTTGACATTTCGTAATTAGTTCGTAACATTCCGACCTCAGTTTGGCGCCCCCAAAGTGCTGCGCCCGGGGGCAGATGTCCCCCTTGCCCCCCCCCCTGTCACGCCACTGCTACAAGATGGATATGCAGAGCAAAGGCGATTCAATCTGTCCAAGAAAATGATTATCATTCACTCATTGAAATCCTGCAAAGTCTAACAGAGGAAGGAGGGCACTGTCTATGGAAAGAAATGCTTTCTTAGCAAAGAATCAGATACTAAGATCTTACAGAGTAAATATTTCGTAGGCATCATCATAATAAAATAAAAAGTAGGCATCATCAGCTCTTATTCAAATACAAGAGGAAGGAGGGTGCAGCGAAGGTTTAAAATCAGCTGACTTGTTGAAAAACCTGTTCGATTTTTGAGTTTTCTTTCGTCTTCATGTGGGCAAAGAAATCTTGAAATAGAATTTTAATAACAGGTAAGGACCGACGATGCGTAGTGTTACGTGAAATCGATTTCCTATTAAAAATTAGCAATAGATTCCTTGCTTGTTTACTATGGAGTGAAGTTTATAGGTTCAGCTTGATATTGCACGGCCTGAATCATAACTAGGGCAACCAAAAGTCAATGAAGTCAAACATTTTCTGCCTTTTTTGAAGTTTATGAAATGTCCACAAACAAAATTTCACGCTCATACCATGAGCGAATCCCAAGTTAGGTAAAAAAAACGTTAAAATTTATCATTAGGTCAAACTTGCAGCATCTTTTTTTTTTTCTTCATCGATATTTTATTGAAACTACCACAACAGATATTGATATGCTTTTGTAAGTTTAGTTGCAATTTTGTAATAATAGTGGGTTTGTTACGACTTGCGGCATAATAATGTTGTTTTGCCCACTACTGGACAATTGAATGTTGTTGCAACCTTTCCGCAGGCATTGCGCTGAATGCGTAGTTCACTACGAACGGAATGTGCGCGAAGAGCAACACCACATATATGTGGCACGAACAAGCAATAATAGAGTGATCGTGGCGTGTAAGCTCTGCCGATACTAACATGTGAACGATTGAACGTAACGACTTGCGTATGCGAAGAGTGATCATGGCATGTGAACTCTATTGTCGCTTGCTGCCACATTGTGGAGGTTTGCGCACTTGCCACTCGGGCTTTCCGATCGTAACAATATTATGTAGCCTAGGCTATGCGTGGTAAGGCAAGAAACATGTTCTTACAGTACAAGGTTTAATAAACGCTCAATCCATTATACATTAGTGTTTCAAATCTATGATGTTCTCAGGTTTGACTCTATTGCAGTTATTAATGTACTTATCAATATTATCATCCTAAAGTTAAGCAACCATTGTTTAAAGTTAGTGCATGAATATGCTTCTGACTTGACCATAACAACTAAGGCTGAATTACTTTGCAGTTGCAAAAGTAGGAAATTTATAGGCCAAAGTAAAGTCAAACTTCGTAAATTATAAAGTCAAAATTTTGAATTTTTCAGTCAAAAAAATTGGTTGCCCTAACTATAACAGAAAACCATCTACCCTGCACGCCACGTTACGTTCAACCCCGCTACTCGACCGCTAGCCTTCTACTATAACGGTTGCTTGTCCACAAGTGGGGAGGTAAAAAGTTTACATACGGATGACTTTCTTGCAAAATTTCGAATAAAATTTGGAAAATATATTGCGAACGATGAAAGACAAACTCTTTAAAGCAAGGACCATATTGCTTCCATTGTCAGAAACAAAAAAAAGTGTTTCAATATATTTTCTCGATCAACACCCAACTTTTCAAACGAGGCTACAATACGTCTTTATTACATTTTCAGCTGTTTTATAACCATCAAGTCACTTGTCAACTGAAAGAATGCAGTAGGCACAAGTACACCTGATGCAGAGATTTATTTGATCAGTGGTCACAAACTGATTTCTGAGTATTTTCAGCTGACTTGTTCCAATCAGCGTAGGACGTTCGTGTCCAAAGGGATGCAGAACTGTCGACTGATCACCACCTGGTGGTCTGCAACTTGCATCTAGAAAAGCCGTCAAGGTCTACACGAATCAGGAGATCCTACCGAATAAAGTGACAGGCCCTGGCGGGAAAATACGTAAGAAAGACCTTCACAGATATATCGTTTGTGATGGTCCGAGAACTCCAGTAAGGCACAACGGAGGTGAAGTGTCAGAGCAGCTGTAGCTTCATCTGCTGCTCAGGTATGTGGACGGAAACGACCCGGTGAGGCGAATAATGACATAAAAGTAACTCCGCCATGGAACAAAGAGGTGAAAAACGCTAATCAAGCAAAGAAAGCAGCCTGGAAGGCATTGCTTCAGAACAAAGCCAAACAAACTTTTTTTCGCATATACGGTACCCTGAGACCCGAAAGTCCACAACCCTAACGGTGAAAAGTCTAAAATGCTATCTTTGGAGAATTTTAGACATAACCTGGATTCGAATAACTGGAAAGTCAACAAAGTGTTCTGGCAAACCATCCGGCGTCTTCGTGGCAAAAGATCTGATGCTACTAGATTCGTCAAAGGCCAATATAAAATGTCTTACTAAGCAATCAGAAGGACGTCCTTGGCAGATGGACAAGGGTATTTCAAAGATCTTTAATGCCAAGTCACTCTCACACCACCGAGAACACATTCGAGGTACGTTTACGGGAGGAAAATACCATCGCTGCAGCCGAAGTCTTGCTAGCTGTAACAACAGTGAATGCTGCAGGCTGCGATGAAATCCGAGTGGCTCCGTGTTGCTATTTTAGTATCAAACCGGCGTCAATTTGTCGCCAATAAGTTCCTTAATGCGGTTTGATGCAGGTGCAGTCATGTGACAGCCGGTGAATCGAAGCCTTGAAATGTTCGCAGGCACAGACTTGCAAATCCGGTTTACGGATTTGCATCACTGTTCAGACCAAAGTTCGTGATACGTGCAATCGTGCATGCGAGACTGGAAAACGAGGTAACGGCATTATTTCCGTTACGACACAACCAGTGGTGTTGCACCATAAACCTACAGCGGGTAACGCTCTATCAAAAAAATATATGCCATGCTACAGCCGAGATAATAGATAATTTTTCTGTACAAAATTTTACAAAATATACGAAAAAAGCGTCATACTTTCGATGCCCATTGTTCCTCTTTAAAAATAAAAAAGTAAAAGTTTACCTGCCTGCCTTCCGCCAAATACACCGTTGATTCCTACTGCAGCGTTCAAAAGGCCATGGCCTTCACATTAAAATCATCAAAACGATTTTGGGTTATGCTAAAGTAAACCCTAGAGAAGTTGTTCCCCACCAGGAAGCCGTGAACTGTTTTTTAGTAGACGTATAATTTTTTGATCAGTCATTAAACCTCAGCGAAAAGGCTGTGGGTGCCGCAAAATATTTATTTCTGCTGTAAGGTCCCATCAGCCTAAAAATGTTGAGAACCACTGCTCTAGGCAAGCAACAAATGCTTAAACAGCGTGGTCGTTTCAAATTGGTAAATTTTTTATTTCTTGCAACGCTAGAAACTAAACCGCAGTCGTACTGAAAGCCAACAGTTTTCCTTCATGTAAGTATTTTCCAAAACTTACGTCAAAAATGCCCGCACACAACTCGCATGCGAGGAAATAAAAGGTTCCGTAGCGATGCCGAGGTCAAATACATGATTCACCCTTGCGTTTCAAGACAATGGCACAGATAGCAGTATAGTGGACACATTAGTGCTTTATTGTTTTGTGCATTCTTACTGCGTAATTCCCACTAATATTCCATTGGTGATTCAACGCGATGTACTTGTTTGCGAACAGTTCGACCGTCGACACCATAGCCTGCAAACCTACATAACCGCAGTCGGTCGTTGTTTCCTGTGGAGCATTCGAACGCCCAACGCTTTTGTTCGTCGTCATTCTAATTCCGACTCTACACCGAACCGTTACGTCACATGTTTCTGACTTCACGCTCAAGTGTATCGGCGTTTTTTGTTGTATATCTGAGTATAATCGAAAGAAGCAGTCAACTCAGAGTACTACTGGAGAGTTATTAGCGGACAAAGTGGTGAGAGCCTTTTAAATTGCCTTGCTTCGGCTTGGCAACTTCAAGACGTCAGGTTGCTTAGTTGGGAGACCGACCTGTGCCCCTGCAACAACTAGGTTGACCCTCAACCAGTAGGGACCTCTACAATAACCTACAACCCCAGGCCCTACAGCAGCAAACTGCTATTTTTCATTTGTCAAAAGCCCTTAGTTTTTGCCACATGATGTGGTGAAAGTTGGGTTAGTTGTTCAGTTACAGCATTTTTTAATTTAGGTTCTGCATCCGTTTGCTGCGTCAATATAAACTTTTCAATATGCGGTTTGTTGTTTGTTTTTTAAACGTTTTCTATGTTTTTATTTGGAAAGGTCCATGCTCGAGAACTCTATCTCCGTGAGTCGGATCCTCTTGAAATATACAACGTTGCAAACCTAGCGATGTATCGTAGTCTGGTTACTGATCTGAGAAAAAAGCTCATCGCCGGTTGGAAGGACGCTTTACCAAAGTAGCGTTTGGAACTTTTACAGATCAATTTAAAAGAGATGTGTTGTTCATGTAGTAGAGAAATTGACGATAATCTTGTGTTTTAGCCAAGTGCATTGATTCTGTTTTGTTATTACTACTCAAGCAGTTCTTTCTTGAGGTATGGTTAGCATCGTTGTTGTGGTCAGTACAAACTGGTCCTATATTTTTGCATTAGAGTATTGTGTAATGCACTGGGGTTTTTAATAGCGAACGTTGCAGAACGTGTCTACCCAGCAGCATGCAGATTTCCGTTCCCATGCGTGAGCTATCACATTACACAATGAATGTGCATCCTTCAAATTAATTAAATTCAAATGTGTGGAATCAGATAATTTGTAGTGATGTTAATAGCTTGCACGCGTGGTTAATCAAAAACTTGCTCATATTTGTGCTTTCTTCCTGCTTCAGACGCTCTACTTCAATTGCGGACCTGTTCACCCATCCCCGGAGTTTTTTAAAGTTTCACCTTATTGACTGTTCCGACAATTGAACAGACCGCAACTATTTTATCTAAATACCGAGATGGTCGTAAAGCGTATAGTGTATTTTGGTGGTGGTAATACAGCGAGTTTCTACTGTAGTTTAAGAGACCGTTGGAAAAATTTGAAAGAACGTGTAAGTCTCTGAAAAAGCCTTAAAAATACTGCCTATTTCCACTCTGAAACTATGTGCTATATTGTGGTTCATCCACATCTTTCGCATGGGCTGGCGTCCTGGAGTAATACCTATGAAATATCACTATAATAGATCGCAATCCTACAGAATAAAATCGTTCGACTGATCACCTACAGCAGTGATTCTTAACCTGGGGTAAATTCATGGGCGCAATTAGATGGGGGACACGGGGCACGCGTCCCCCCACTTCTTCAGACAGTGGGAATATAATATGCCATGTCCCCTCACATTTTTCTCTTTAGGTTTCGTAATGTATTGGTTTCGCACCAAGCTGCCCCCCCCCCACATTTTACAACAAAATTGCGCCCATGGGTAAATTTACTGAACCATAAATTGCAGCAAATGTACA
>JGI24021J15306_10011540_pt1 | contig 10970 bp, 8 predicted proteins | sample Ectturendosymbi1_FD_15306 | JGI IMG/M metagenome (IMG submission 15306)
CATGACTCCACAATCGATGCATTGTGCTCAGTGGTGTAGCGAAGCTAACTGCCACCCTTTCCACCTCTACAATTTGCTTGCAATAATTTAAAATGACAGAAATCATGTTTTGTGCTTAGTAAAGGTGTAAGGAATATTAAAACATCATGAACATCAGAATAAAGCACCCCGAAACTGAACGGACCTTGTTTTTCATTCTCGATTATGGGTCTTGTTTTTTCTGCCTGTTTGCCACATTTCTCATCACTTTTCCTATTTTTGGCTTTCTTTACAAATGCATATATGGATCTGGCGTATTTTGTTAAATTTTCTTCCCTGTTTTATTGAAATTAGCCAACTTTTGTTGTAAATGTTGATGGGTGTCAGGTGATGTAGTAAAATGTTATTGTTTTACACCAGTTTTATTGAAACTAGCCATTGTAGCCAACTTAACCTGTGCAGAGAACTTAACTTCACCCGCCAAAATTTAATGTTGGTAAGTTCACCTAATGACTAGCCTGTAGCATTGTGTGGTACTTGTTTATTGAAAATCTCTCACTAAATATTAAACAATAGCATGAGACGTGCCAAGAAATGTTTGTTGTGAATGCCAGTGGGTGTCAAGTGATGAGTAATGTGCCATTAGGGGACGTTGCTAAAGATCAAACGATAAGAGAAAAAGGATTAAGATAGCTTGACTATTTATAGTGATTTCAAGCAGGGCTTGCTTATAAGATTTTGACTGGAGAAGGGAGGCAATTTTAACCTTGAACCACCAGACTAGTGATATTTGCTAGCCTGAGGTCAAATGTCATCTCTGTCCTATGTTCAAAGTACATTTGACTGGGATGAAGGGGAATGACCTTAGCAGGGGTAGAGGGAATGGTGCAGGGACTGGGGTCAATTGCCATCCAAGTAAGTTTGAAAAAGCCCTGATTTCAACACACACACAGGGGACAGTTTAGCACCCTGGATGTGACTCAGGCTTTTGAGGAAAATTTTTTAAATTTGTTCACTCGACAACCACATTCCCAATTTTTTAGGGCATCTAAGCACAAGAACTGGAAGAGTTAAAACTGCTTAAAAAAATTAATTTCATACCAAAACTTTGCCAGCCCCAAGAAGGTGCCGCCCAGACCCCCCCTTGCTGCTCCACTGGTTGTGCTTCATAAGAAATGCATTGTAGAATCATTAAAGGTTAAAAATGCATGATCTTCTTCATATACACTTGCACACTGCATGTGCATATATTTACAATAAAACTGTGCCATGACTTCACAATCAATTTATCACACAAATCTCATGAAATCAATTGTCTCACTATTAGTGGGTATTATCTGGTTAACCGTTTAGCTAAAATACAAATATGTGAATATGTCCATTATTCGGATAGTATAACTTGTTGCCCAAACCATGGGCGCAATTTGGTGGGGGACACGGGGGATGTATCCCCCCCCTCTTTTTTCTCTTTAGGTTTTGTATTTGGAGAGGTTTCAAAAACAAAAGTGATGTTTGTCACATTTTGTGTGAAGAGTTTTTCATGTTACATGGCAGGCCACATACATAGCCAAGCTGATGTTGAAACAGAGTTTGGTGTGGTATCACTGATTCTCTTAGTTTACAAATTTTAGGTTGGATAAAATAATATTTGACATTTTTCATGATTCTAGAGACCGTGAAGGATGTTTAACCGCTTGTGTCTGACATTTTACCCTGTGTGGTATACTGTTAGAAAGGTTATTTTCTTGTAACAGTGAAAGTATTGCAGCTTCACATGTGAGAGACCACAGTGCAGCCGATTTCCTCTGTGCAGAAATGCAACTGGCTTTGCTGTAACGTTGGGTGTCACATATTCAGAAACAGACAGCGTATAATTTAATGATGCTAGTGTATATTATGTTAGAAAGTTATAGATTTTCAGGCAAATATCTGCAAATCTTTTGCCGAAGACAAAAAGCAGCACTATTGTGGAGACTTAGTTTTGGGATGGGGGATTTCGCAAAAGACTGTTTTCAATCATTAGTGAACAGGATATCAATCAAAACGTTGGAGAAGTATCCTACAGTAGTTACCTAGTGTATATTGACCTATAGCTCAAAACGTAGGGACGTGACTCGGAAATAAGGATAAAATATACATTTTGGCCTAAAAGATATTTTTTCTTTGACTCTTACACTTTGTGCTTGTGCTGACTGTGTTGGCTCGTAAGTCATTTAGTGTGAAACATTTGTTTATAGATACATCACACCTAATTTTGTTGGACATTCTTTTCATGTTGAAGGTAAAACTTGGTACTTTTTGGCCAATTCACCGTTGTGCATTTTGATTTAATCTCAAATATATTTTTCTGTTGTTATGCAAGTAGAACTCATAGAATCAAACTTCTGACATGGTGCAGAGTTATAAGTAAAGCCAGGCTTTTCGGGTCGGGCAGGGAGCGGGCATAACTTTGTCAAAAGATTTTGGGCCTGCATACAAAACTTTTTTGTAACATTAAAAGTAGCCCTAAAGATTTTGTATTTCGTGACGTACATTTGTTGTGCTCACCGCGGCAACTTCTGTGAGTGAAGTGATTTCTCTTCAGCTAATTCTGTTTGCAAACATAGCTACGTTCTTTTATTCTCTGCTGGGATTTGTCTCACTCTTTTTGAGAAGGCGACAGCGGTGGTGAAATTAGCACGCGATGGCAGTGCGCCGAAAAGATCAATCACTTGCACGATTATTGGTTTGTTTTAAGAAGCCTACAAGCCGGCTTTTCATGTCTATAGCGCTATCCTAGAACGTTTCATTTGTGCCTATAGCGCCATCGTAGATAGTTTTGTGACACTTTCTTACATTATATTCTGCAGTATTATAGTTGACTAACATGCTACTTTTGTGCCAGATTATGCCAATGTTTTGGTCAAGGTGGTTGCTATTTTCGGTGTGATAAACCGTGTACCTGCAACTAAACCTGCACACAACGTTTTTTTTTGCTACGCAGTTGCGCATATCTAACTCCTTTGATAAATTTGGCTTTCAGGCCTAAATCGGGCTTCAAAAATAAATGTTGGGCTTGGGCCAGTTCGTTCTTGTGATTTTGGGCTCGGGCCGGGGTCAGGCTNNAAAATGAGGTCCTTTTACAACTCTGTGGGTATGTATGCAGGGGGCAACAAGGGGAGTTTGAAAGGATACATCCTCCACCCACTAACAGTATAAATAGCGTGAAATCATGCTAATTTAGGCCAAACGTTTTTCCTGCTGGCAAGAAGATATCGATGGTGGTTTTGGTAGGGGTGGGGCTGCATGCATGATGCCCAGTAGCATTAAAAAGATTTGTGGCTTTTTCAAAAAACGGAAATGTGCAAGACGAATATTTATCGTCTTTATAACGTTAAGCGACTTGAACAAGACATCAAATCGTGCTGTAACTTAACCCACACTTATAAAATGCATGAAAACAGGTGTTCTACTGTAAGAGTGATATGCACGTGCGACCAACGCGATTCAGCATTTTTTGCACTCCAGTTGACAGCTCTGATAAAACCCAGTTGATGTTTTCTACTATGTTGCGGTGCTTGTTTGTATCCAACTACGATATTAATGGAAGCAGGCTGAACTATAGTATCATCTCCAGCAACAAATTTAAGTATATTAACCATGCAAATCATCTGCAAGGACAAAGCAAAGCGTGCTTAGTGTTGCTCTCAAAACACCTTTAGAAATAAGAAACACCTTTAGAAATAAGAATCTGTATATATAAAACGTCACTTCTGCATCGACCCGATGACTATATTGGATTCACACCAAGCTGTCCCCCCCACATTTTACAACAAAATTGCGCCCATGGCCCAAACTGACCGTAATGGTGACCCAACTTCAATGTGTTTGCTATGAGTTGGCAATTTTTAAAAATGTTTAATATATTGGTGTGATCTTGTCAAGAACGTGGAAGTCTAGTAATAATGTTTATTTAGGTTAGTGTTTCCAGAAAATATGCAACTTACATGATTTCCATTGGAGATCAAAATGTCATATGCAGCTGAAATCAAAATGTCATATGCAGTCGTGTCACATCATGTAGGATATCCTGGAGTTCTATGCTGAATGTTATTGTGAACAAAATTTGTACTGACTAGTTTGTGTGATTACGTGAACGCAGCCTATTCTTATGTGATATCCCATACGTTACTCGTGACATTGACCTATACTGTAGCGTAGAAGTTTGCCGAGACTCTCCATCGTTTATGTGTATAAAACTTACACGTGATTTACATTGTGTTTGTCTGTAGGTGATTGATGGCGGCGATTTGGACATTGATCTTAAAGTATCTGGACCAAAAGGAAATGCAATTATCACCGAGTTTCGAAAAACTGACGGTGTTCACACGTACGTAATATCAGTATCATTGCTGTAGAACAAGTGGCTGATGGAAATCGACGAAATCGTTGCTTTAAGCTGGAGAACTTCGAGTTGAAGTTTAAAAACAAGCTCTTTTGAAAACCTGGCGTGGAACTCATGTTAATGTTTTTAAAAGCCGCTGTTTTGTGTGGTTGAATCTGTAATTCGCAGTACGCGTGCTGGCTTGAAGTACAGTATCAACGTTGGGGTTTGGGACGCAACTCTTATCTGTAAACCTAGTTTTTCGTAACAAAATTGGCAGCTTTTATAAGTTTTCAGTTAAGTCAAATAATGCAGTAGAAGCAGTCACAGCTCTGAAATTATCTAGCAATGCCAGCAGGGGCCGATTACTGTGAAAGCTGTGCGCGTACGAGGTTGCTTCATTTGACTCATGCCAATTTGTGAAACAATTGGAGGGAATAGAATTTATAAACGAATTGTTTTAATTGTAAGCAAAGGGGCACGACAACGCAGAATTAGGAGTTTTTATGATACACTGTTGTGAACTTCCAATGTTTTTCAATCGCCGTTATGGCAGTGTTCAGTGTTGTGAATGTCAGTTCACCTCATGCGGATTAGAAAAGTGCCGATCGCGCTAAAGCACCTCATGGGCGTGTAAACTAAGTGTAGAAAAAATGTTTATCCCCAGCGAGATCGACTTGGGATCAGTCAACGGTATGCCAGTAGACTGCGATCGACTGTTTGGGCACACTCAAATCCTGATTTAAAGAAACAAACTTAATAGCAGCTGATGTTTAATATTGTGGACGACCGTTTCGACAAAAACGTTTTTTCGTTCAAGCTATCTTTTTATGTCATGTGTTTGAAATTTTGTCTTAGGATTCCCATGCCGAAATCGAAATTTTTAGACGTATCACATTCCAAACCCGGTTGTAGTTAATCGAATCAAGATTGAATGTCTTCGTCCTCGTGGATCGCTTTCATTTCTTGAGTGCAGATGTAAGGAAGCTCCCAGCTTTAACAACATCTACAAGTAAATTTTTATGTTTTTTTGTTTCAGAGTCGATCCCACGGAAGAGGGAGATTATGAGATTTGTTTTGATAATACTTTCAGTCGCATAACAAGGAAAACAGTCTTCTTCGAGATTATTCTGGACAGTTCGAGCGACAGTGATGACTTGGATGACGACGAAGGCGAATGGAAGAAGTTTGTTGCTCCGGATGAGACCTACGGCGACGCCTTAACCAGCATGGAGGTAGCAGGGGTAAATGTTGGTTTTTCATGCTTGCCGTAATTCTGCAAAATCCTGCGTTCTGCACTCTCATTGTTTGAACCTTACCTTGTGTGTTTTTCTGTCTATTGATCGGTGAAACACACGGAGTTAGTTTCAGTGCTTCTTTCGAGACTGTAAATCGTCGTCGTTGTTCCTGAACCATCTGTGTTGTCCCACGCCACTGACGCTTTTACACGCGTTACTCTCTGCTGAGTGACCCATCGGTAAGCGAACAATGCATCGCGCCTGCAGCAACTTCATAATGCTGCGCTCGATTCGTCGAACATCTTTTCGTGCTTTCATGCTTAGTCAATCAACCAGAAAATGAGCAAGCATGTCGAAGAAATGTTGTAATTTCGGTAGTGGTGTAGAGGCAGTTGCACAGTGATTTGCTAATTTTGATGGCTAATTATATTATGTGCAACAAGATTGGGGTGGGAGCCTGCTGCTTGCGAGCAACATAGGGCCAGCATGACAATTTAGTGTGGCCCGTGTCAAATTTGTGTTGACCAAATTATGTTCGATTTGCGTACTGAATAAAAAACGTGTACTTGGATGTATTTTTCAACATACATGCTAAAATTTGGAATTTTTTGCCACCCGTAATATTCCAAAGTTTTGCCACACGAAATAGCAAATAGGTTCCCCACCCCTGAATTGTAGAGCATGTGCTTGCTGTGGTTCAACTGCTGCATGCAGTCGCCCAATCAAGTTTGTAGTGTGCTCCATAAGCATTGTACCTCAATTGATTTCACTTAGTTTGTTTAAAAGTGAGGTTGACTTTTTTACGTCACAGTTTGTTTTTTATGCAAGTTTTACGTAAAAAAGCAGTTGTTGCTTTTTTTCGTTGCAAAGTGAGATTAGTTAATCGCTAGTTTGGTTTTAGATGAGCTTAAATTGCAACTACCATATTTAAAATACTGTCGCAAGGCGGTTGGTTGACCTTGAACTAAATTTCTGTTTGCATTCTGTATGAGCATTCCGGCTACAAGCGAGCGAAGTATGACTGAAGTTTGAAGAAAGTAATCGTAGTTCGGCAAAGATCCCTGAAAACTGTTGATGTATTTTGTAACAACAGCAAATGACGCTAGACTTCCCGTTCGTCACTTAGCGACCACGACACGTTTTTCCTTCTAGGGTGGAGCCTAGTTTGAATAAGTGGTATCGTGTGCTTGCGAAATTGAATGTAAGCTGCGACGTTCGGTGGTCCGGCCCGTTACAGTGATCGCACATGCATCCGAAACTGAAAGACCTGAAATTGCATTTTTGAGAAGTTCCACGTCGGCTGTTAATGTTCGTAGCGGTGCGGTGTAGATTAGATACCCAAAGAGGAAAAAAGTAGTGGAGTTTTTTTGATTACCGAAGTAAGAAACAAAATTGCTTGAGGTGTGTGTTGACCAGCATGCAATGTTCGTAATGTGCTACGAAATATCGCCTAAAACAACCGCGACGCCAAATTGCATTCCCGCACAATTGCATTACCAAGGTACATGCAATGCACCTGCCGCTGTCTGACGCCTATTCTTGTTTTCGGTCAGGAAACAATGAACACAATCAAAGCAAACAACGCGCGGACCATTCAGCTCCAGTCGGTGCTGCGTGTGTACGAGGCAAAAGATAGAAATGTGGTCGAACACAACTTTCTGCGAATCAACATCTGGTCCATGATCAACGTCTTCGTCATGTTGCTCGTGTTCGGACTGCAAGTTTTCACTGTTCGAAACATGTTTAGTGACAAGAAGAAAGTACGCACGTAAAATGCCGCATGCGAGCGAGAAATGAGCACGAGCGTTTGGGGCTACGAAAGACTCGTTTCTTCTACTGTTTTTGGTCAAGGCACTTGATGTGGCAGAAGACTATGCTGCTTTTAAGTTTACCCTGAATTATGAAGCGATGCGATTGCGAAATATCCATGTAAAAGTTTGAAATTTGGTGACTTTAGGCCTCTCAAATTTCAACGATTACCCGGTATTAGGAAGAGCATTATTTTTTCGTACGTGGGCGAAACCGGTGAAAGAAACAGCTTCCAGTTCGTGAAACACCCACTCGTTTTCTGCTTGTTAAACGCATATGCAACGGGTGTGATTCCATACATTGTGGTTGATAATAACTCGGCCACACGGACGTTTTCATTATATCGTTATGTTGAGTAGCAGTAAAGTTTTCGTGGAACGCGCGCTGTGTGCAGCAGTATGTTTTTCTGTACACATCGATATATTACATGCTCGATGTAGCTTCTATGTACACCTAGTATGAACGGGTTATTCAGCATGCACTTGAATTCTGAACGCGAACGATCGCGCTAGACCTGCGTTTCGTCGCTTCTGTACTTCTTTTTAAAACTCTTTGACCTTCGCTCTTGGCATAAGCAGTTATTTAATACACTTCTGTATTATCTATTAGAAATGTCGTATTTTCAAGTATAAAGCGCAGTTATTATGTGAGATTTGTTGTATTACAGCCCATTGCGTTGTGCCTTTAAAGCGCAAGAGAACAGAGTTCATAATCTTCATGCTTAAAAATGCGTAGTGGTGCATTCTACGTTAGGATGACTGTCTGAAAAAACATTTACTTCATGCATTTCCGTGCACCTGAAAAACTTCGAAATCTTTTATATTCAGCAGTCCATTCATGTGCTGCCTTTCCTCACTACGTCGGTTTCAATATGTTTTGGCACAAGCGCTGATAATATCACAGCGACTGTACTTCTGGAGCTTATCTAAGAGTTCTTAAGCTGTGGTTTATGAATGGTGTGTTTTAGGGGGCCCGCAAACCAAAACCCACCATCTTTTATCCGCCTATTTGTGGCATTATTCAGCTTAATCCCACCACAACTGTTGTCTGACATGTTAAAGTTGCAATTCGACTGATGTTTTTTATTTCACTGACGGCAGGTCGAAGCCTGAAATTTGCCTCTTGTCGGGACGGTTGAGGTGCACACGCTTAAAAGCGACCTAATCTAGTTTTTCAGAATTAGAAAAAACATTGACAAAACGAAGGGGTCGGCAGCGACAAAATTATTTGGGAACCACTGTTCGAGACTAGAGTGTCTTTGAAGGGCAACTAACTGCTGGGTTAATGAAACCAATGCGGGACGAAGGGATAGTTACTCAGGATCTATTTGACAATAAGCATGCACCACAATAGCAAAAGAAAGTAATAACGCAAACACAAACCGTTCTCATCAACGACCGACACGATAAAGATCTTCAACATTTCCCGATAGCAACGGCACAAGCAAACTACGGCGATGTTCACACGATTGCACCATTGAAACAGAACACCCGACAATAAGATGCGGAAACATGTGGTACTGCCAGCTACGTCTGATTTACTAAGCTTGCGGCAGTTGAATAATCTGGTGAGCACGTTCGTCACCAGTTCAAGCAGGGACACGAATCGATAATTCTGATTAGAGAACTGAGTACGGTAAACAACGGTAGTCCATAACTGCACGGGCACAACAATTGAAAATCAATCCTCAAAATTGAAGCAGCGTTAATGGATATATTTCTATTTGAATAGGATTGTAAGGACTGACGATGCGTAGTTTTACGTTAAACGATTTCATATTTAAAATTTGCTAATTGATTCAAAATCTTCACTTGCGTGGAGACTAGTTACTTAATGGGTCTTATCCACGTTAGACCAGCGGTTCTTGACTTCTTCTGTACCACGCGCCCTTAAAGTAATAGTGCGTTGTTTCAAGCCCCTGTGACAATAAGTTGTATACGCAAATGTTTTTGTTCGTTTATTAATTGATAAAACTTTTCATGTTGCAGAGCGCATAAGGGCTCACGCTCCCCCGGTTAAGAACCACTGCACTGGACGCTAAAATAAAGATATAATTCATTACTATAGTGAGCTTATACAGTATGTGGCTGCTTTTCAAGAGGATGAGCATGAACCACACTTCGTTCATAATTACAATTTGCGCCAGGGCATTTTTACCTGCTATTCCTTAAAAGTGTCTTTACTATGCGCAGAGCATGCTCGTACGTTGCCACGAGGTTTGGGGGGCTATGTATCGGTTGGGTTCGGGCCACTAGTCAAGGCCCAATGAAGTTTCGACGTTACGTACATGGAGCTTCAGTAAAAGCTCTCAACCCCTTAAACAGATTTTGGTTGGCAACGGATCTGAGCCTAACGACGGTACCACGAAAATACATGTAGTCGTAAACGCAGCAAGTACAAATAATGAGACCTAACAACAAACTGCATTTGCACGGAAGGTGAGTCCGACATCAATCATTGCGGTAGCAAATTGCAACAGCGCATAAATGCGGCGTTTCCGTAGCATCATATATTTACTTGTTTCAAAATCATGGAGTTGAGGGCCAAACACGCAAGATGTCAAAAAAGGTTGCAACGCGCAAGACAATCACATTCGCTGTGACAATCAAACGCATCTCTAACCTTCAAAATAACCACGTTTTAGCTAGTTTTAGCGTTACATAATGACTGCCAACAACCTGAAAAACTTATCGAGAGAATGTTTGCACAAAACGTGTATGAAATCGCGCGTCCGTACTGGTAAAGAACGCATGATTTGAAACATAAACAACAGCAATCACAAACTGCTTACTGGGAACAGTTGTCAAAAACAATTCCGCGCGATCAAACGACAGAAAAAGCTCAGCAAACAAGAAGTAAAACAGCATCTTCACACAACACAATACTTTACTTTCCGATGTTCACAGTGGCGCAGTCGGGGGCGAAACGTGTACATTGGTCAGATGTTTATGCTACACAGGAAACCCTTTGGAGGCTGAGATTTTCCAAATGAACATCGACGGAGGTAGAGTGATATTTTCCAGAATATTTGGAGCCAAGGGAGGCCACAATTGCGGGTACTTCCCAACGTATTTTTTAGTTTATCTTGGCGTGGCAGTCGTAAGAGAAACAACCTCGGCTGAAAGCACGTTTGCGTTTAGTAAAACCTACACTGGTCCTAATGTATCCGATAAGATAAATATTGCTTAGGTACCGGCATTTTTCAAAATGGTTTGGCATTTCGTGCGTTGCTGCATGATGCACTAATACACTGGGTTGCGGTTTTAAACAAAAAGATTCAATTTTGTATGAAATGTGGTATTCATTTCGCTGTTTCGTCTCAGAACGCCCCATTACCTTTAAACGAAAAGGCATGTCAAACAGTAAAGAAAAACGCACGGTGCTTACACGTTAAGATCATTCGATGTCCTGCTAGCAACAAGCGATTTTCATTTTAACTATCATCGACCGACAACACAATGCAACGAAAAAAGAGTTAGATTTTTGCCAAGTGAGATTCCAGTTCTTCCATAACGCGCAAGCACAGCTCGTCTTGCCACGGCTTAGCAACGCACTGCACTCCGACTGGCATTCCAACGCTG
>JGI24021J15306_10011542_pt1 | contig 10969 bp, 5 predicted proteins | sample Ectturendosymbi1_FD_15306 | JGI IMG/M metagenome (IMG submission 15306)
TAGACTCGGAGGTATGGATGGCACGCAAAGCTAACAAGATGCATCCACAGACAGAAAAATCAGTGCGCAATGTGCAACTTTCTCCAAGAGGTCAAAGGTGACCAAAATTCATTTCACAGCCTATGGAGCCTGCGTTCTCAAAATATCGAATAAGGCATGTCGAACCGGATATCCTTATCCGGATCCTGTTCCCGCAGAAAAACACGTTTTGGATATCCATATCCGGTTGAAAACTTACTATCCGGCCGGATATCCATCCGGCAAACCGGATAGTGATCATCTCTGGCAGGTATACATCAAAAACTTGGTTGTATTTTTGGTCATAATAGTTTCAATTCTTTGTAGGATATTCTAGTTTTGAGTGGTTAATACTGAATCATATGACTGAGCATCCCAATGCATTGCTGCCAAAATTCATTACGATTTACGTTGAAGTCTTTGAAATATCAACTACCACGGTGTTATAAAACAAAGATACAGCATAAGTTATTTGAATTATGATGCAAAATTTTTTTCTCAAATCATGCTGAGTTGGAGTACATGCAGACTAATATAATAGTAATAAGATTTCGGATTTAAACAGAGTTTGTATTTTAAAACGGTTTGTTTTTGGATTTGGATATGGTTTTTGAAATGAAATGCCAGATTGGATTTGGATTTGAAAAACCTAAATCCGTTTATCTCTGCTGAGAGTTCATCAAGGTAAACAGCAAATAAGTATGTGGTCTCAGAATTTCCCCTTGCCTGACCTCATTGGTTGCAGTAGAAGGGGATGAAAAGTTGGTGGCCCTAAATTTATAAAAAGTTTTTGTGTTCCTCACATCCAAATAAAAGTGGGCCTTAATTTTTATGTTCCTCGCATCCAATTTAAAGTGGCACAAATAATTTCCCCAACCAGAGATGCAGGTGGACATCCATTTGGATGCAGATCCAGAGTATTGGTCCGGACTTGGATTATTCTGGATCCGGACTATTACAAACTTTGTTGAGTTTGGATGGGATCCAGAATGTAAATTGTTAATATTAAAAGGTGTATTTTTTAATTTTTTGGATTTTATTTGTACTTGGATTTTAAATTTTTTAACTTTTTGCACTGTGGTTGGAATGGAATTGGACTGGATTGCAAAATATGACAGTTCTCTCATCCCTGCTAGTGGAAGTGGGGACCAACAGGATTGCCAGATTTAGTAGGGAGCATCCTGTTGGACAGGATCGCCAAATGGGCCATTTCATTATTCCAAATTAAAAAAATTGGGCCGTTTTTTATGTTCACTGGGATCATGAAAAGACACGTTTGGCCATTTTATAAAATTTGGCCATTTTCTGAGTTGGCCACCGTAAACGGAAATTTGTTTGTCACTGTAGAAACGTAAATGACAAAACGAACATTTTTTTCGTATTTTATGGACGCACTTCAGTTCATGTCACTCCACTGTTGCACTTGTGGTACTTCAACCTTGTGTATTAAATTGTGTTGAAATGTATTGTAGTGACTTAGCTCAATTACAGCCAGTAGATCTTGTAGAAGCAAGTGTTTTAGTCAGTGGTAGTCTTTAGGTTACCATTAGCTGCTACATAGTACTGCGTATCTCAAGACTGCTGTATGCAGCTGTGTGACTGCATATGATGATGCTACTTTAGTGGTAGATGCATTTTGCATAATAATTGGCTAGATCTTACTCTTTGTGGAAGTTTCTCATAACTTGTCCTTTACAGTAAGATTGCAGTATTCTTACTGCCATACTTCAACGTTTATTTTGTAATCATTTAGTGTTTGTAATCTGATTTTGTTTCAGTCTGACCTGTTATATGAACCTAGGAGTAGGTGTCATATCATGGTTCAGCGTTTGCTTTCAAGAGTTCCTACCCTTTCGTTCACATATGTGGACTTCATGGTTTTCAGCATGTAATTATCATTACGATCATCATCTTCATGCAGTTCATGGATGTCATGTCTTGTACATATAATTAAAGCACGCAATCAAGATTTCTAGTAATTGCGTTATTTTTTCCTGATTTGTGTAGATAAACATTGTTTTTATGTCCTTGTTTTTGCTTTTGCAATGCAATTACTTGCTTCTGTAATGCAATGTTTTGTTTGTTACATCGTTCTCTATCTCATAACCCTTTTTATTGTTATTTGCTTCCTTCACATATGTGCATGCTTCACCACTCACCAGTCCTAATCATCTGTACATGCTTCAGTTCTTCACACATTGATCCTGCATTGCTATTTCATGTCTTTATCCTGTTGCTGTATGACTATGAGACGTTGATACTGCTTTTTTTGGTGTTGTTGAACCATATTGGATACTTGTTTTTCATTATCTCTCACCGGACGTTCTGTACTGGTGTTTATGTTGTCCTTCCTATTCAACTGTTCCCTTTCACTTTGTAATAACCTATGCAGGGTTTTTTAAGGTATTTTAAGGACCCGATTACGGTCCTTAGAATTGAAACTCGGGTCCCTAGAATTATAGAAAATTATCATCAGGTCCCTAGAATCGGAGAAAATTAGATCCGTAGAATCAGAGAAATCGGGTCTCTAAAGGTCCATACTGGGTACCTAACATTTTCCTTAAACAAAAACATGGCCTATGTGTTGTTCAAGTGAAATGTCAAGGGATTATTATCTTGTTCGTGTTATATTACAGACATGTGTACTGTTGTGTATATTTGCTCTGCTCTCATCATTTGTTATTTGAACATTTACCGGTTCCTTTGTCACACCATGGTTCTTCAACCTTGTATTGCTTCCACATCTTGTCAATCACATTTTACTTTTATTTTTTATATTGCTGTATACATTTACTTTGCTGTTATATTATTGAATTCATTCTACAAAATGGATATCATATTTTGCATTACATCTCCTTTTCGTTGTATTGAAATGTTAATTTTAAACTGTTAACAGAAATGGCTCAGATTGAAAGCATTTATCCATTCCACAATAGTGTTGAACCCTTTGTCCTGAAATGGCCAAGATCGGGCCGGCACTCTTTTGGCCATAACTCGCCAGCCGCTAGAGAGCTGTTCAAACCCTTTACGGATGCAACAAGTCTTGTAGTCAAAATCGAAAAAAAAATTTTTTGTTTTGGGTTTGAGCTTTTCTCGGGGAAACGTCACAAGTAGGGGTGTTTTTGCATTATTTTGGCCATCTTAGCCTGGCCCTGGGTGCCGTCCCAATGGGCCATTTTTTGGACTCAAAATTTAGCTGAAAACAAGATCAAAATCCACATCTATAGAGCCTTTGATTGACTTTCTAGCATATCGGGAACGAAAATTATGGCTCATAAACAAAAAATTGACCAAAATTTTACTCCCGCAAAAGCCTCTGAGGGGCATTTCATCCCAGGCAATTAATCGCCGTCAGATTGAGCTAGAGAGCTGTTCAAACCCTCTAAAGACTCGTGAAGGTATCTAGTTTGCAATAAAAAAAAACATTCAGTTTAGGATGTCTGTTTTTTTTAATGCTTATATAATGATAGAATGTTTGTGCTATTTTTTGCTGACATCACCATTTTTGCCCGACCACCCTTTAAGGCCCTTAGGAGCCATTTAAATGACATAAATTTTTTTTTAATTTAGCTGTTTTTTGGTTGCATTTCTGGACTTTGAAGGGTCTGAATGGGTTTTTAGCGTTCCTGGTTCCAAAATTAGGGCCAAAAAACATTAAAATTAATAAGGGAAATCTCCCAAAAGTATTGAGAAAAGCCCTTATCAATTAGCTGTTTTTTGGCCTAACTTTTGAACCAGAAATGCTAGAAACTCAATCAGGGTCCTAAAAACGCGTATTCTTGCCTAGAATCCAAAAATATTGCCAGCCAAAATATTGGCACGTGGGATCAGATGATGACATCATCAAATTAACCAAAAAACATACTCCCGTCATGATCCCCTTGGCCCAAAACTCCCCATTCAAATTTAAAAAAAAAAATTTTTTAATCTGAACTGCACGACACCACGGGTCATTACAAGCTTTGAATAGCTCTCTAACTCAATCTGCTTCCGAGTTATGGCTGGCCAAAGTTTGCCCAAAAAGGGCAAATTATGCCTTTTCTGAAAAGTTTGGAATTGGCCAAAAACTGGGTTTTTGACCCATAATTTTGGCTACAGGTATGCTAGCAAGTCATCCAAGGGCTGTATAAATGCGGATTTTGACCTAGTTTTCAATAAAACTTTGAGTCAAAAGAATAGGTCAATAGGTTAGGGCCCAGGGCCGACCAAAGGTGGCCAAAATTTTCAAAACACCTCTATTTGTGACGGTCCCCCCAGCAAACCCCCCACTGAAAACGAAAAAGTTTTTTTTCGATTTTGACTACAAGACTTGCTGATTCTGTAGCGGGTTTGAACAGCTCTCTAGCTCCAGCAGCTGGCGAGTTATGGCCAAAAAAGTGCTAGCCACTATAGTGGCTTACGCGGGATGTAAAGGGTTAATAAATGGTTGTAAGTTTTACTAAGATAAAGAAAGACTAATTGTAACATGCAATTTTGAGTTAATGGTAGAAATTATTAGTTTTGGGATCAAAGCTTGCTTTGTTGGCAAAACAAGATTTTTTCAGCACAAAATACACTGCCTACCAAACATTTTAGATTCTCTACAATTATGTAAATTACCATTGTTGAAAGATTTTGTGATTTTGACCATAACTTATAAAAAAAACAATTTTGGCCATAAGCTACGAAATATGTCAGGCAACCCTTAAAAGCAATGATGATTTCACTGCAAAGGGTTGTGCTTTTTCTTTGAGATTCTCCTAGCCTGTTGTAGGTTATAAGCATTTTCACAAACATATGCTTCTTAGACAATTGTTCATATTTATAGTTTTGGTAAACACTGTAATAACTTAATTTATTGGTTTATTTTTATGAGATCCATTACTTACACAGTGGTGTAGAAGGTGGGGGTGCGGGTGATACAAGCGCACCACCAACAGTTTTGATTTGTCCCAAATTTGGGCAAAATCCCTGAAAATCCAGGCACAAATGGTGCCCAACGTTGTCTGATTTTAAAAAATGGCACCCAATGTTTGTAGAAAAACACATGAAGACCTTTTTATAGATCATGCCAAAAAAGGTCTTCACCATGTTCAAACCTTTCGGGCAAATTTTGGGAAATTCGAGCAAAAATCCTTCACCCCCGCAAAAATTTGCCTGTACCTATACCTATGTTACATCACATGCTAAGTTTCCAGATGCATTGTTTGTTAACTTGGTAACCTTCCTTGTTTATACATGTTGGCCATCTAAGTTCTTTGTGGGTTAGAATGAGTGGTGTAATGAGAGGTTTGAGCCATGGGGTAAAACTAAGCTGAAACAGGCTCACTGGCCACTGCAGATAGCAGCCCACTAGCCAACACTGACACTCAGAAAAAACGTGAGAAATGATGGTTAATTCAGATGTGGATAGCTATACTAAAACCTTAAATTACTGAAAAATACTTCAAAAATGCAAAAAGTAACAACCTACTGAAACCAAAATATAAGTTAAGAGGATGTTTGGATTTTACATTTAGCTTGCTAGGGAGTAATTTTCCCCTTTCCCCTGGTCAGTTACATCATATCACTGGTTAGAATAAATTTTGTCCAGTGTCATACATAAATTTTTTGTATAAAAAATATGTATAACTACATTTTGAGAACCCATGATACCAAATAGGCACCATCATTTTTCCATATGTTATTACGTATCTTTTTTGTTATGCTGGTGTTTTCTTTATTATAGATTTTTGTTCTTTGTTTTTTTATGACTGTTGTTGCATTGTTTGTTTTCTTCTTTTAGGCTTGTCTTTGTTTTGTTTTGCCATTTTGTTTTTTTTCTGTCCATTGCAAAACCCATGGTACCGAAAGATGTATTGCACGATTGATATAAGTTACTTTAAAGATTTCGGAGTATAAACAAGAGTCAGAGTTGATATTTCTAAATTTTTTAGAGTCGGATTGGGAGTCTTTAAATAAAAAACAAGAGATGAATTTAAGTCTAAAAAATGTGACTCCGATCATCAGTGTGCCACACTTACTTAGATTCCATTTATGCTCAGTATACTATAAGACTACGAATAATCTATGCTATTGAAAAAACTCAGTAATAACCTTAAAAGCCGTAATGTTGTTTTGTGTTTTTATAATGGATAAAGTCACTGAAAAAGATTAAGTCTACTGTGTATGTAAACCTTTGTAAAATTTTGTTTAGTTTATGATAAAATTATTGTTAGCCTAGCAAAATTATTTTTCTGATCTATAAGCACAGGCCCATAGCCACGGAGGTGTGTTCGAAAGTAATGCCTCCCTGAATTTTGCTTGTGCTGCGCCAAAATTTGTTGTGTCAAGAAAAATATATTTTAAACATAATGAAAACAAAATATTTCATTCCTAAAAATGTAATTTGCCCCTAAACATTAAAATTTGGCTATGGGCTTATATAAACATGGAAACAAAACAAATTTAAAAAGATCGCTCCATCAAAATAATTCATACTTTTATAATGATAGCCACAGAAGATTGTCATCACAGTGTGAAAATGTTGAATGGAGTTTTTGAGATACCAAGGCTACCATTTATTGTAGGTCATTGAAAGTTGAAATTCAAAATTTAGTCACAAACTTGACTAATTGACGAAACTGCTTAAAATCAAACATTGTTAATACTTTTTGTTTGCAACTGGGTGGTCTACAGAATACAGAAACAATATTTATTTACTGGTAGACTATACAGAAATTTCATCAGTGAATGATGGCTTTTAAAATGCAGATCTACACCATAGCTTAAATGTTGGGTGTAATGCCTGTATTTATAAAGGTTTCTTGCTTATTAAGTAACAGTGTTACTGCTACCACTGGTGTATCTACACAAATCTCTAAAAATATAGGTAGCTGACTACAGTACTTACAATGCATGGAAGTACTTCATGCCAGAAGCAATTCTTCATTCAGTTGTCAAATACACTAATGAAGAAGCTTATAGAGAAGGAGAGAATGACTTTGACTTTCAAGAGCATGTGTGAGCTATAGTTGTTGATTGCTATCCAGAGGACTCACCTACTTCATTTTCTTTACAATAAAAGTTACAGTATTCTAATATTTTCAGGAAACATGTCACATGTAAGATCTACTGCCAGAGCCGTGTGAAAAGCTGTTGGGGCCCCCCCTAAAAATCCAGATGGGGCTCTTTAATATCAGCAAGCATTTAGGCAGATGCGTGCTTTTTCGAGCCAGTTGCAAATTAGCCGCTTGAGCAGTGCTATTTCAACGCCTAACCAAGCTAAACTAATGATGTACAACTTAGGACAGGGGCGGATCCTGGGTGGTGATTGGGGTGGTCGCCTTCCTTAAAACCTACGAAAGTAACTTTATCCACCATTTTTTATACAATTCAGAAAACAACATATGCGATAAAAGACCATTTTTTCATCCATTGTTTTGTCACAGTAGTGTCATGAAGTAGCCTGTATTTCATCTCTCTTACTGTAGAGAAGCCCTTATGAGATTTGACTACCAAATATTACTGGAATTGCCCCCCCTAAAATTACTGGCTGGGTCCGCCCCTAACTTAGGAGAAAATAACTTTAATGAACTACCAATGCAAAATAACTTCATTACTTCTTAGTTGTTATCATCAATAAAGCGAAACAAACATCTCTTCTTGTGATGTGATAGGAAATTATTTATGATGTAATTTACCAGTGTCTGATGTAGTTGCCGTACTTGCATCAACTATAGTGCACGACAGAGGTGTACAACCTGCAGCCCGTGGGCCAAATGCAATACAACAAAGTGGATTTTTATGCCAGCCACTAGTACTAGACAGCCTGTGTGAAACGAAGGTGCGGCCCGTGGTCTAATCTGTTTAATTGCGTTTGGCTCTTCAGTAATAAAGGTTGCACACCCCTGATATACGACAATATGTGAAATCGGCAGTCTCATTAATGCTTTCAATTTGCATCCCGACGATCACAGAGCACCTGGTGGTCACTGTACACCCTCGTCATTTTAATTGCCAGTCTCAATGTAATCAACTTGGTGCTTTCACCACAAGCTGATAGGTGGAAGCGGTGTGTAGAACTAACTGCTTCCCAACACTCCCTCTGCCTTCACTTCTAATAAGAATGAATTTATTGGAACCTGACACCATCCATCTTCATTATGACATAGAACAAGTGAGATTAAATCTGAAGAGGCTTTTTAAGATCGATCAAGCAAACGTTAAACCAGAGAGGTCGAAACTTTAAAGTATACTGTCTGAACACAGTCTGCACAGACACACAACAGCCTTCCTTTGTTTCAACTTTACAGAAACTGTCATAAGCAGCTTTCACGAAAACGTTTTTAATGTTGAACTAGAAACCTAGTCTCTCTATCTGTATGCGTATATGAAGTGATTGAACAACACTCCACAGCACATTCATTATGATGCAAATTTCCCCGAGAATTTCAACGCACAAGGGCAAAGCCAGCAAAGTTAAGTAGTGAAGGTCAAGACTTTATTAACAATTGGCCTTGTTCTGACGTAACCACAATTTTACAAAAACTGCTATAGTGTCCGAACATCCGCAATTCTTTTTTGAAATTAACGAATCTGATATTACATGCTTAATCTATCAGCTCTGCATTGAGGGCAAAAGCCAGAAGAGTAAAAGTCAAGGGTAGAGTGACAGCTTTAACTTACTAATACAATATATATTGTGGGGCCTCTGTGAATGGTCGGGCCTCCCCTGACCAGGGGGTACGGGGCTGGATTGCCACGACACTGTCTACTGCTATCCTGAAATATTTGAGTTTTCTGGGCCAGGAGCAGACCGATTCACAGCAATACATGTTGTTTTCCAAACATTAACATCCATGTATGAGTGAAAATATAGGTGAAATTTATTTATGACAGCTTGGACAAGCAGTTAATGCTTCTGAAATCACATTGTCCTTTCACTATATTTATGCCAAAGAAACCCGATAAATACGACATCAAGTAAAAAAGTTGATTCAAAACTCGACTGGTAAAATATTGAATAGACTAAAATTCATTCTTTAATTGATACGCAACGTGCGCGTGAAACAAGTTTCACTTGAAATTGTTGAGGCTAGTCCTTCTTCCGTCATCTGTGATTTCCCTTGAAAACATAGAAAATGTTATGGATCAAGATGCAAGAAGGTATATGTGCATTGTGTATCACTTGCAAGAAACCAACTTGTGTCACATGTTCTGCTGGCATTTAAAAAATAACTGATGTAAAATGCAAAGGGTGCTCGATCCCCAGTGTTTGAAGCACTTAGATTTGGAAAACAGAAAAAAGGTTTGCTGATTTCTTCCCCAATTTCAGTAAATGTACTTCATGTTGATGTATCTCTGTGATTTACATATTTGCTAAGACTATGCTGCTCAGCTGGTATGAATTGACCAATAACAGGTATGACTACATCTTCACCTGATTCATGTTTCTGTTCCTTTTCATATGATATGTCAACATCCGTACACCAGTCAAGGTCCACATCAGCAATATCCTTCACTGTCATTCAAATGTGCGACATGACAGAAAAACAACCAAACAAGTTCAGCAATAAGAAATAACTTCACTAAATGTACTGTGTAAATGACCACTACCTGCATCACTGTACAACCATATCTCAAATATATGCAGTAAAACCTGACAAACAACATTGAAGTCCAAATAAAACAGCGTGTTTACCACCAGATTGCAAACATCTCAGTCACCACATGAAACAATCGATTTATTTAGGTGTAAAAAAAACACCATGAGAAACAAGTAAGTTTTGGCTATCTCTAAGCATTGGGTGTCAAAAACGACACCTTGGTAAATAGCAGGGTGCAAAAATTAAAGTGATCAAATAACTGTCACAAAAATGAAACAGAAATGCACCAACCATATTTTTGAAATATAGTAGTTTTTTTAGGAAAAGTCAATAAAGCTCAAACTCACAGGATGTACAGATTTTGCAAAAATTTAATTTAAAAATCACTTGGTGTCGAAAACAAGACCTTGGTAATTCTAGTGTTAATCAACACATTTACCATGAGTTTCAGGTATTCTATGTAATATACATTGGTCGTACTGCTTCAGTTCTCTCAAATGGATTCTGCTAAATAACTTCGCAAGAATGATGAAATCGTTCAGTGATCCTTAATATCACCCCGTAGTATGCTTTCTAGTATCACTGCCTTTTACCCTAATGTCTTAACTAGTCTTATTGCCTTTTCATCTTGGTGAATTGTTGCAACCAATGCAATGTGTGCTCCAAAAACAAATTTGTAGAACCAGGATTGTCATCATGATTGAATATGAATGCTGAAACGAACACTGCTTGAATTTCATGTTTGAATATAATTTTTGTTTTAAGAAATACTAAAAAAAATCGCTGGATGTGTTTTGAGTATTATTTTTTATAGCTAGTGTTTAACTGTGGTGGTGTAGAGTGGTCAGTTCTTGCTTTTATCAGCCATGGAATCTACTGTCCATACCTTTATCCAAGGACTTAAAAGCAGAAATGAAGATAGCCGGCTCTCTACTGCTATTTCTCTACAGCATTACATAAACACAGGTATGTTTCTGAGTTGATCAAATGCATTTAAGGTGAAATACTTAAGATTTGTGATTTTGGTTGCTTTAGCATATAATTAGTAAATGTGTTAGGTTTTGGACAGTCTAAAACAAACATTATGAACCTTGTAAATTCACACAAATGTTATTGGTTGCTTCACTCTGCTAAACCATGCATATACGTATAATTAAAATTTGTTATCCCAGGTCCGTGGACAGAATTTTTATGTCCTGTGAGCTTTCTCAGCATTGATGGTTGTGTGTATGTTGCAATCAGGAATGTTAATTAGCGTTCAGGAATGTACAATCAGGAATAAGTGGGCCAAGGTGGCAAAAAAGTCCTCCACTTATGACGTCACTCACAAAAAAAACGCACCCCCCAAGCAAAAAATTTTTTTTCGAGTGCAATCTACTAGACTG
>JGI24021J15306_10011544_pt1 | contig 10969 bp, 8 predicted proteins | sample Ectturendosymbi1_FD_15306 | JGI IMG/M metagenome (IMG submission 15306)
GGTCATGCCGCGCGACGAAAAGCGGGCGATGTTGTCCGTGTAGTCGATGCCCCCGACTCCTATCACGTCCATCTGGTCGGCGGGGTTGTTCAGCGTACCTTGGCACAAGAAGCCCAGAGGTTTGAGCTCAGCAGACTTGGACAACTAAATAATTCTAGTTTACTAATTCGACCAATTAGAGCGAATCGACGGCAATTCTACTTTTAATCTAATTTACTGAAAGCTTCAGTGCTCTAATTTTAGTTCTAATTTCCGATTTTGCAAAAAATGCTAATTTGTCCAACAGCATTTTTAAAGATGACGAGAATGCACCTCGTGCAAGGAAAATGCAACAAAATGGTCACAAGTGTTGTGCCGCCATTCCATCATTCTAAAAACAAAAACAGTAAAAACTCGATCAATTTTCTCAGTTGCAGTACAAACTGAAACTATGTGACCTTATCTGTAATTATTATTNCGTCACGTTGCCTATCCACTCACACGCAGAAGTCAAAATTGTCACCAGTTACTTGCGACAGTNAGTCAGCTGTGATGTTTTTGGGCAGAGGTCTCCAAACTACGGCCCGCAGGCCAANTCCGGCCCGCGAAGACGTTTTGCCAATAATGAAAAAATTATTTACGAAGAGCTTGTTGATTTGGTAAAACGTAACATATCCCGAAACAATCACATTGCGCAAGATGTCCGGCTCTTTTGAAAGCTTATGTGGCCCTCAGACAAAAATGTTTGGAGATACCCGTGTCAGGGTTCTGGAAAAGCGAACATCGTTTCCCTTATCTGAAGGCTGTTGCTTGAAAATTCCTGGCTATGACAGCGACATCGGCTCCGTCGGAACGAGTCTTTCTCCACGCAGGCGGACTGTACAGCAAGAAACGCGCCAATTTTGGCGTACGAATCTTTGCTATTCACATGCTTATGAGAATGAATCCACATTTGGGCATGAATTGAACTTGGATTAAAGTCGTTTTGATTTGTATGTAATTCTAATTATAATTTAATTTCTGGTTTTCGAAATTACGCTAATTTTAATTCTAATTTGTGAAAGCTGGGTTTGGTCTCATGTTAATTCTAATTTAGAAAAGCTAAAAAAATTGTAGTTGTCCAAGTCTGGAACTCAGGGTTCAAACACATTTAAAAAAATTATTTTCCCTGTACCTTTTTTAAACCTTTTCAATACTAAATTTCACAAGTTCAATATCATTACTTCTCTTCATTTTTCGAAATTCTTAATCATGAAACTCGATTTTACACATTGCATAAATATTGAATTGCTTTGCCTTCAGCAAAATTCTGCTCAGATACTTGAGATTTCTTTTCCATATAGAACTTCCACACTTTTTCAGTATCTAATGCACATTTTGGCCAAATTCAATACTTTTTCAAGGTATTGAAAACCGGTTTTGAAATCCAATAATTTCAATAACGCGTCGGAGCCCTGTAAACTTTCGACTTCAGATCCGAGTTTTTTCGCGGTTAAAAAAACAAAACTTTGGCCGATTGATTTTTTTGTCGGAAGGTTTGCAACGACAGTGGTCTCAAGTAGGATTGCAACGACAGTGGTCTCAAGTAGGATACTGCTGGAATCAGAAAATCATTTCTGAAAAACTAGTAGAACGGTTTGAGGTAAAATCAGTTTGAAAAAATCATTAAAGATTGACATTTGCTGACAAACAGCTTTCAAAATTGAAACAATGCTTTGTTATAAGTTTGTCCATTATTGCCAGCACTATGGAATTTGTAGAAAAACGCAGTAACAAGAAGTGTCAAAAACTTGTCCAGGAAGTGAACTTGGCAGCTGCGTTCTTTGCTTTACACCCAAACTTAACAACGCCTCTTAGTGGTCGTCACGTGATATTTAGCCAACGACAAAATCATTCGAGTTTTTAAACGTGCTTGTTTTATCCTTCGTTCAGCTTCAGTGCTCCTCCTACGCAAAAAAACAAACATTTGCAAGACAAGAAAAATCATGCTTAGGTTGTCAAAGGGCGTTGAAGGCTTTTCAGTCCAAAAATGTTTTGCAATGCGCCTCATACTCTGAGCTTTAAGACAAAGTATAAGTACATAAAATTAACGGAGCGAACCAAATCGTCAGCAAATCGCTTTAAATCTCTGCTGGTGCTCCTTCTGGCTCATCTCAACGCGACTGACGTCACAGCGCTGAAGGCATCAAAACGATCGTGATCATCTCGGCTGGTGGCAATGATGTGACTTTCTTACGTTTCGGAAATTTATGAACGGTCACTTCACTCTCAAGAACCATGTTGCTACCACGCGGATTTAAATATAATCTACGAATTCTCCGGTATTTGGTGCCAGAAGTCGAAGATGGCTTTTCGGGCGGCCGGTTTCTAAAAAATCCTCAAACTTTTACCATCATCAGTGCCATAAGCAAAAACTAATTATTAACGTGACAAAAAAGATAGCGGCGCAACCAGCAAACAATCAATCCACCCAAGCAATCCTTTTACCGTAAAGCGGGCCGTCGTTTCCAATCGCAGATATCATGATGATGTGATTCGCTGTGAGTTCCCAGACTTTCTCCACGAACGGCTGATCCATGAAGTCGGGACCGCCGATGCTCAGGTTCAGGATGTGAATTTTGCGGAGAATGGCGTAGTTGAATGCATCAAGAAACCACGACGTATACGAAACCTGCATGCATGGCCGCATGTCGACAGTGAAACAGGCAGATTGCTGCACCCGGTAAAACCAACGAGTGCCCGGCTCACTTCGCAATACACAGCAATACGTTGCTTGCTATATAACAAGATGTAAGGTTGCTTTATTAAGCTGGCAAGATTCTTGACGAAGTTTTAATTTTGCAACAGAAGTCGACACATAATAAAGTACAGCAGGGGTCTCCAAATTACGGTACTCGGGCCGAATCCGGCCCAGGAAGCCATTTTTTCCGGCTCGCCAAGCAAATTCATGCGTCCGCAAAGATAGTTTGTTAATAATGAAAAAATAATACATTTACAAAGCATTTGTTGATTTGGTAGAATGTAAAATATCCCAAAACAATCGCGTTACGTAAGATGTCCGGCCCTCGAACTATTGCGCGGTAGCTGATGTGGCCCTCGACAAGGAAGGTTGGAGAACCCTGATGTACAGTGCGGTCGCGACACTCCATCATAACCGCACAGGGCTTAAGAGCAGCAGGACGCTCTCCTCCAAGTAGAAAAACTGCATTGTTTCCAACAGCGATTGATGTGATACATTAAAATAATACTCAACACCAAGTCTTCTACGCACTGCACCGCTTGACTATTTTCGAATGCCTTAAAAATAGTTTAAACACGATGAAGAGCATTTCAAAACAAGCCCTTTGCTTGCGCCAGCTAAAACTCGCGCTGCATGCGACTCGTGTTGTTCGTTGCGGCGCCTTCTAGTTGTAAACCGCGCGTCACATCATTTGTTGCTGCGGCCAATACAGCGACTGTCCGTCATCTAAAGCAATAGCTCTCAAAGTGGTCCACATCGCATTTCTTGTGGTGCACAGAGAATTCGCAGCCATTAAAGTTTTTTCTAGTCATTTCACAGAAATGTAACTAAATTATTCATAACAGTAGGAGTGGTCCATCGGAATTTCTTGAGAAAAAGGTCCATGGGCTGAAACAAGTTTGAGACGCACTGATCTAAAGTAACAGCTCTACAAAGAAGTCAGTATCTTACCTGGCTGTTTGTAAACACACGAAAGATATAAATGTTTGCGTCTGGTGCCAACCCAGGACATTCAGGGTTTGAACCACCGACCACGCTAGCGACAAACGTCCCGTGGCCCAGACCGTCTTCTGCCGTTTCCTCGTCGGTCCAATCAGTTCGTTCTATTATGTTTCGAAAATGTGGATGATTTTCTGGCAAGCCCGTGTCAAATATCGCAACGTTGACTCCTTTTCCAGTGTATCCATAGTCCCACAATTGTTGAGCATGCAACAGCTTCAAAAAGCAACAAGGCATCTTATGCTAAACATGTCACATACCTAATTTACCTCATTGAGATTGCATAGTTTGCATTAAAGTCGTAAATATTCAATCGACAACTAATGAAAAAATTTCTTATGCAAGAACATAACAGCAGTCACGGTGCACAAGGTGCTCACTATCACTTTCAATACCTTGATCGTATCTAAAGCACTGCAGATAAATATAAAAGCAACAAACCTGCGATTAATTTTCTATCACCTCGCTGCGCAGTGTTCTTAAATGCCTTTTATACTTATGCTCAGGAGCGCATCCGGGGGTCTGTTTGGTTGTCATGACAAGCCTCTTTGTACCGCAAGTACTCAGAATTAAAGCCGATAAAATACCAAACGCTGTCACTGCAAGTCTTTAATGCGGGTGTTTTGGAGCAGGCAACAGCCTACATTTCCCTTCTAACGTTGCATAGTACTATTACGAAACAACGTCCCTGCCTTGTGTAAATGGCCACTGCGCAAAGATATGAAACAATTCATGTTTTTGAACACTTTAAATTGATATTGCGCTGAACGCATGTGTTTCGGTATTTCCTCCTTTGGCAGTGCCAACTCCAATGCAAGAAAAGCTGTCAGGAGTTCGTACACTGCCACGCACACGCAGAGCAGTTTTGCAATATTTCGTTTCATGGCGCGAGGACACAGGGTCCAATCGCGATCGTTTTGTTTTGCAGTTTCGGCCTATATTTTATCTGCTGTTGACACATACTATGTCACCAGTAAATGAAACAAGTAGGCCTTCCTCAGCGTCACGCCAAGTAATGTGGGTTTGTTTCAACTGAAGCTATACATTAACGAGGAATTTCTCTTAATTAAAAGCGCGACAGCTAGCTTCAGAAATTGTGGTCGCATTATCTGAACAAAATATCAGTCAAGCGTAGTATTTCGAAAATAGCCTTTTCAGAATTGGGCAGTTGACGATGTTGTTTTCTGCGCAAAACGTCCTATACTGATTTCGAATAAGTCACTTTTACATTACGATATAAAATCATCAGAGCAATTGCAACTCAATCGTTCTTCTAGGCAGTGATTTCGCAAGTATATTTATAACGCCGCCATCTTTGACAGACAGCGCTCCACAGACGCAGTTGTGCAGCTGATTGTCAGCTTCGATTTTATAAGTGTATGCAGGTATGGATAAACAGCTCTCACTGCTGTATGGTTGACATTTACTGAATGTTCGACAAGCTAAGTACATCTTTTCAACACCATGTTCGTAGGAACTAACAGCGATTGTGACGTAATAAATGCGCTGTGACCATAAGCAATGATAATTTGGAAATCTTTCCTTGCGTGTTTTGACAATGAGATCAATACCACTATCTATTCTAAATAGTTGGTTGCGCTAGGCTGCTAGCCCTACTAATCAAATTTGATTTGATTTCAGGTAGAGCTCGATCGATAATGCTTTTTGGGGCCGACACCAATGTTTTTATTTTTCATTGCCGAACCGATGCCGATCTTTTTGCAACACTCAAACCACAGTTGAAAGACAATACTTCAGTGCGATGAAGAAGCGTATAACATGGAATTCTGCGCAAACCTGGGTAACTAAGATAGTTAAAAACCACGGCCTTGTTTGCAGGCAGCCATTTGCCTACCGTGCAAAAACCTGGAAGCGAATGTTACATCACAGACCGGTTTATTGGGATGATTGCGAAGTGGTCTGAATATTGCGCATTACTTATGCAGTCGGAGACTGCGCGTCGTGAGGAACAGTACAGAGAATTTGGGCGCTGGTTTCAAAACGGGCGCTGGTTTCAAAACGAAACTCATTGATGTTTGATTTTTTCAAAACTCATTGATTTCAAAACGAAACTCATTGATGACCTGCTAACTTAATCTGTTCCTTTGCATAGCATGCTTTCCTGTTTGTCCTGTTTTAACAAAAGCAAACAACGAATTACTCACTGAGATTGCTATAACCCACGGGTGGGCAAATAGCGGCCCGTGAGCCAAACGTGGCCAGTGCCACAGCGTTTTCAGTGGCCCCCAGCAACCTTCAGGACAATTTTCAAATCTGAAATATCCTCCAACTTACCACAGTAAATGTTAGTGCTGGATGGAGATTTGCTTCTGCTTACATAAGAAGGTATGGCCCATCGCTAAACACAGCCTTCTGAAAGTAGCCCCTAAGCAAAATTAATTGCCCACCCCTGCTATAACCTGAAGTGAGAAACACTTTACAGTTAACTCAACTTCTTTCTTTGGCAGTGCAACTAATCCAGCTTACCCTGTTCTGCAACAAAGTAAATATAATCGTATCATTCTTATCAACAACATATTCACAAAATGTGCCTGTTTCTGTTACGCCATCCTTAACATTTAGTTTCTTACGACCTATTTTACATGAAAGTAGTAAGCATTTCAGAGTTCAAATGCTAAGCACGTGATATTTATCACATATTTGATGATTATCATAATTTTTGCATATATTCAACTTGTGACTTTACTGTAGCAGTTGTAGGTATGTCCAGGCATGTCGGGTTTTAGTCCGATAAACAAATTTTCACATCACTGGCACTGAACTGGCCCTGCCCTCGATTTCATCATTGACGCCTGTTATCTCATGACAGTTAGTTGTTTTTATATCAAACATTTTTATATATTTAAAAAAAATTAACTTTTTTTGTATATTTTTTGTATTTAACTTTTTTATATATTTTTTACATTAAACGCCTGTAATCTCATGATAGCTAGTTTTTTATTAAATTCATTTCATATTAAACTGGATATATTTTTGACAAACAATGAACTAAAACGTTGTGCATGTTGGTTTCAAAACAAAATTCATTCCATTCATTACGCAGCAAACTACCCTGAATCTTTCTGCTGTTTAAACAAAAACACACAAATAAATGAATTTTGCAGCTTAAATGTGTAGGTGCGCTGGGGCAGATCAGGTTTTAATCTGATTACGAAATATTTACATCACTGGCATCAAGATGGCCACGATTTCATTTCATCATTTGAACAACTTCAGGAAACCTTTGAGCCAATCAAGCAAAGATGTTATATTTGTGTTTCAACATATCATGCGATCAAGTCCCTTAATTTTGTTCCAATACTTTCTGCAGTGACATTGCAATAGCTTGAACATTCGTTTTCAACACTGTAGTTAATAAAAAAATTGGTGAACTTACTGGTGGGTCATTCCAAAAAAATTGCAAAACTTAACCCACCCTCTTGGATTTTGATGAAACTTAGCAAGATTAAAGAGCTTTTCATCTTGATCACAAGAAAATAAATATTTAAATTGACCAACCACAGCTAAAGTTATGGTCGTTTAAAATTGCCAACTTTTTGTGACCACTCAAGCAGAAAATTTCCACTTTTCTTCAATGTTTTACTTGTAACTTTTCTTACATACACTTTTATGCTACCAAATTTTGATATGGTGCAGTTTGTAACATACTTAGCTAAATTTAATAGACTAATCTCATTGGACCTCCATTTTGACCTCTAACCCTTAGTTAAAAATCAGTACCCTGTGTGTTCACTCATGCATAACAACAATTTTGATTGTAAATAACTTTTGCTTGACACCACCTATCATCACAAGTGATACATCATCTGAAAGCTGTGGATGAGAAGATTTCAAATCACAGAAAAATTAATGGCTTATTGATAACTGTGATAAAAAAATGACCAACAAAGTTTTCTTTAGCAAAACACTATTTCCTGAAGTAAAAATGTAGAAAAATGTGACCACATGCTATTAACATATTATTTTGTGTTGACAGTGAATATAAATGTATGATGCACTTGATATTTGTGTGTAATGTATTTATATTTTCAACTACAAGGCTAAAGATTTATTAACACTTTGAGAAGCGGTGTACGATATATTCGTACTTTGATTTCGGCCTAAAAAACAGCAGCTTTCGGTTGCCTTACCAACACCTCAGCTCCTCCGCCGATTACGCTAGAGAGCTGTTCAAGGGCTCAAACGGATCGGCCAGTCTAGTAAATTGCACTCGAAAAAAATTTTTGGTTGGGGGTTGCGAATTTTTTGTGACTGACGTCATAAGTGAAGCAGTTTTGGGGTCATTTTGGCTCATGTTGCCTGGCCTAGGGCCCAACTGCTAGGCCAAAGTGTCTCGCTGAAGTTTTCATTGGAAACTAGGCTCGAGTCAGAGTCTTTTGAGCCTTTGATCGACTTTCTAGCGTTTCTGGTTCAAACGTTATGACTTAAAATAAACAAATTAATTAATTATCTAATTGGTAAAATATTTTTACTAACTTACATCATAACTTTTGAACCCAAAACCCCAGCAGGTCATCCAAAGTGTCGAAAGACTCGGATTGTAGCCTAGTTTCCAGTAAAAACTTCAGCGAAATACTACCACCTAACGGTTAGGCGCCCAGGGCCAGGCAAAGTGGGCCAAGGTGGCCTAAAAGTCCTCCACTTATGATGTCACTCACAAAAAACCCGTACCCCCAAGCAAAAAATTTTTTTCGAGTGCAGACTAGAAGACTTGTTGTGTCTTTTGAGACTTTTACCAGGTCTGTAGAGCATACCGAACCGGAGAAATTCTCGCGCAAAGCCACGTGCGTTTAGGCGTTTTTTTCGAAAATCCCCGAAAGCAGCCGGACGCCAAAGAGTTAAGATGTGTAACATTTTGTTAGACCAAAAATATAAGAATAGTTATGCAAACAGTAGCCTTTACTTGTAATGAGCTTATCTTCCTCTGAGCAAAATGCTGATAACAATTAACAACACTTTTTTTCTCAACAGGTGTTAATAAAGATGAATGAGTGCTCTGTAGGTGTTTTGCAAAATAGTGATTGTCATAAACATGCATACTCAAATCAGAAGACCAGTTTAGTTTCAGTGAGCAATTCGAATGATGAGGAGCATCAACTTTTACATATTCAGATTGCAAATGAACTGCAACTTCAAACCACATCATTAGAAGCAGTATGCATGTTCCACAAGTACAGATACATTCAAGGATACACTGCATTACAAAAGACGTGCTGTGATGTTTTCAAGCTACATAAAAAGCCAATTTGACACGCAAGCTTGCGTGCTATAAATCTTGATTGGTACCAGAAAGTTAAAGTCTACCCCCCTACCCTTAACATTGTTCCTGGGAAGAAACTGTGCTCCAACTGCAGAAATAAAATGCAAGGATTGCTCAATATTTCTATTTAGGCATCATCATCATCAAGTGACAGTGAAGCAGAAGAAATGCAGGCTACTTCTTCTCGAGATGATTCACTTGCTATTTCAGTGAGAGTCTTAGTGGTATTGGTGAGTCACCAGTGAAACTGCACAGTGCACAGCATGCCTCCATTGAGTAAAGTTGCTTATGGCAAAAGAAAATTGATACTAATTAACAGCATAGTTGAACAGAAGTTGGCTAAAGAGCTATGTCTGCCAGAACTACCCATACAAAGTGATAACACTCCTATGTTAGAAAGTGATCAAAGTCTTCGACAATATGCTCTCTAAAATTGCAACTGAAACTCAAAACAAGAATTCTACCAGAGCAGAGAAACATCAGATTCTGACAATGACACCTGAAAATTGGTCAAGAGGAAAGGCTGCAAGTGTGTTCAGTGTCAGTGAAAGAATGGTACAGAATGCTAGGAAATTACTAGACAGTACTGGAGTGTGTTCATTACCACCCCTACGAGAAGGAAAGTCAATCTCAAAAGATGCCATCCAGAAAGTCAAGAAGTTTTAAGGGAGCAGTGAAAACTGTAGAATCATGCCTGGAATGAAAGATCTTGTTAGTGTTGGCAAAAATCAGTACGAACTAAACTGACTGCTACTCTGCACATTGAAGGGAAGGATCTATACACTGCATTTAAAGAGCTAAACCCAGTAATAACAGTGGGGTTTTCTAAATTTTGCATATTCTTAACGGCTTTTTGATCACTTTCTAACATAGGAGTGTTATCACTTTGTATGGGTAGTTCTAGCAGACATACCACTTTAGCCAACTTCTGTTTGACTGTGCTGTTAATTTGTATCAATTTTCTTTTGCCACAAGTAAATTTACTCAATGGAGGCATGCTGTGCACTGTGCAGTTTCACTGGTGACTCACCAATAGCACTAAGATACTTTTTATGTAGCTTGAAAACACCACAGCACGTCTTTTGTAATGCAATGTATCCTTGAATATAATAGTACTTATGGAACATGCATACTGTTTCCAATGATGTGGTTTGAAGTTGCAGTTCCTTGGCAATCCGAATATGTAAAAGTTGATGCTCCTCATCATTCAAATTGCTCACTGAAACTAAACTAGTCTTCTGATTTGAGTATGCATGTTTATGACAATCACTATTTTGCAAAACACCTACAGAGCACTCATTCATCTTTAGTAGCACCTGTTGAGAAAAAAAGTGTTGTTAATTGTTATCAGCATTTTGCTAAGAGGAAGATACAAGTTCACTGCAAGTAGAGGCCACTGTTTACATAACTATGCTTATATTTTTGGTCTAATAAAATTTCTGTCAAATTCATGTCAATGCAAATTGTGATTACCTGGGTCAGCTCTATGTATATCATGCTAATGGAAAACTTAGCTTAAAATACAATTTTGGTCATTAAAGAAAGTTGTTTCAGTTCAGTAAAAATTATTTTGTTCATCGTGACTATATTCTACATTAGATTGTTTCAGTATGTATTACAGCTACACATCTTAACAAAACTTCAGCCTTGTGTTTGAAAATACAAACATATCACATACAAATATCAAGTGCATCATACATTTATATTCACTGTCAACACAAAATAATATGTTAATAGCATGTGGTCACATTTTTCTATATTTTATTACTGCACAAAATAGTGTTTTGCTAAAGAAAACTTTGTTGGTCATTTTTTTATCACAGTTATCAATAAGCCATTAATATTTTCTGTGATTTGAAATCTTCTCATCCATAGCTTTCAGATGATGTATCACTTGTGATGATAGGTGGTGTCAAGCAAAAGTTATTTACAATCAAAATTGTTGTTATGCATGAGTGAACATACAGGGT
>JGI24021J15306_10011548_pt1 | contig 10966 bp, 8 predicted proteins | sample Ectturendosymbi1_FD_15306 | JGI IMG/M metagenome (IMG submission 15306)
GCCATTGCCAAGCTGTACAACCATTTCGATTAACGCTCTTTTTAATAAAAGCGTTAACCACAATCATATCTAAACATATCGTTTACCCTTGCTTTAGGTTTTCAGACTAAGGTTCTTGCCTCAAATTCATCGAAATGAGAGCAACACCTTGTTTAAACTTTTCTTGATGAAATAACTTTTTCTAAGACTGCCAATGTTTAAAGTGTACCGTTGAACAAAGGCGACTTCTCGAAAACCACTCTGCCTATCGGCTGGCTCTTTTTCACTCTACTTGCAGTTGGAACCTACGAACTGAACTCAAAGTTACACACGAAAATACACCAACTGCACTACCCCGCTTCATGAACGTCATTTTCCGGCACCATTACGTCATGTAGAAAAACAGCAGTTATATTGAAACTGAGAAAAGTTATCTTTGCAAAGTTCTTCACTTCAACCGGCAAAACTTAATGTTGATTAAATCACCTAATGACTTGGCTACAACTTATGGCAGTTATTGAAAATACCCCACTGAACATTAGAAAATAGCATGAGATGTGACAAGAAATGTTCTTTTAAACTTTTGGCGACGGCAATGAGCGGCATGCCAACGCCTGAAATATGCTTCTTACCGGGGCAGTTTAGGCTAGCGATCTTGCCCAAGGAGCACCACGGCGAGTTACTCATTGTCTGTGAATTGGACACACAACCTTCCAACTGAGAGGCGGACACTCTACCACTGGGCTATCGCCGCCGCAGCGAAATCTTCTTCGCCGATACCTACGTGTCAGGAAATGTTATGATGTGCAGTTGGGGCGTTACTGAGAAACTAAAGATACGAGAAAAAGGATTAAGCTAGCCTTAACTATTTACCGTGATTTCATGCAAAAATTTTTTATCAGATTTTGAAAGGAGGAGCAATATAAACCGAAAACAACTGGAGCCCTATCGTTTTCAGTCCGCGGTCGAATGTCATCTCTTCCCTTTGTGCAAAGGACTTTTGACTGAGATGGCTGAAATGGCTTTGTCTGGCGAGGAAGGTGTAGAGACTAGGGAACAAGTGGCCTCCAAGTAAGCATGCCCGTAAATAGGGGGCGCAGGAAAATTTTTCGCTCCCCTTGGAAAAAATGTTTTGGATGTAGTTTAAAACTATTGGACATAGTTTAAAAAATTTGGCCCCCTCTCAGAAAACTCTTCGCCCCTCAAACATTTTATCAATTCACTCACTCCAAAGCCACACGTCTTGTTCTTTTAGGCTAGCCTACCAGTCTAGAGCTTCTAAACATGAAAATGGAAAAGCGGTAAAACATTTACAAACGTATTTAAGATAATAACGAAAAACTAGAGATTTTAAACTCCTTTCAAAAATAAATTTTTGGTCAGCGAAGTGCCGCCCCCCTTAAAGTGTCGCCCGAGGCCCGCGGCCCCCAGCCCCAGCCCCCCGCTTGCTACGCCGCTGACAAAAAGTATCCGAATATTAACAAACACATCCGAATATTAACGATACGAATCCGAATCGTAACGAAAAGATCCGAATATTAACGAAACACGACCGAGTTTTCGCTAAAAATATTTCCCACGCTCTTTGAAAACTCTACAAAAAGTTACAAAAAAATCATTTGAACAAACAGTTGTCTGGAAGTAATTTTTTTCTTTCCATGAATTCGAGACCCCGTCCAGAAAATTCCCGATTTGTAGTAAACATTCAGATTTAAATAAAAAGCTATTTCAGTGGTCGACAATTCTGCCCAATCCACAAATTGTCCTACAGTTTTAGTGTGAGTCTAGAGCTTAGTTAATAACCAGTGATAAAAAAGGCTGAACGCCTTGCCGCACTCTCTGAAAAATGTCATTAGCAAGATAAGAATTTTTCAGCGCGAGAACTCCAACAAGAAGCACTTGCAACATTTTGGTGAAAACGTGAAGCATTCAAGGGTAGCTGAATGATTTTAAACATTGACGTTATGACTTAGGTCCTGAAAGAAGAGGCACTCTAATCTACCGAAACGACGATCTTGCAGCGGCAAATCAGCCAATGCAGATGCCACAGAGAAGGTGAAACCGAACCTGGGCGGAAGTGACGAAAGCATGTCAAACTTCTTTGCCGCTGCAAGTTCTTTTGACGCTTCAAGCTTTTAACCGTTGCTTCATGTTTGGGTTCCTCTCGCAAAGGATCGTCTTCGAATGAAACAGAACGATCGTCGATGCGTCGATGCAGGGCAAGCTTTCTTGGAATGGCCATATTTTCTGCAGATAGTCAGGCTAAGAGAAACTAAAATTGCAACTGGTCTTACAAAAACTTTAGGTAGGAGATGTAACATTTGCAAAAAAACATAGAGCAACTTAAATTTGAGAGAGTGGATTCCAGGTGGTTGAATGTCCACTTCTTTTCTACTTAATCAAATCTTGCGCAGCTATACATAAGTTGCACACATAGAAATGCCTGAAATCACTTGAATTTGTCAAATCTTTATAGCATTTATTAGACGAAAAAATTGGCAAATTAAACGAAACAATTGCTTTAGGCAGCAAACCTTCAACATAACTTTTTCTCGTAGGTACGATTTAAATTTCGCAACTGTTTAGAAAAATAGTATTTGTGGAATCTTTCTTTATTTCAGCAAACAATCAGCCGTCTAAATAAGGAAAGTTGCTTAGTAGTTTTCAATGTTCAACTGCAAACGTCAACGTATTAGCGCTAGACAACCGAAAAATCTAAAAAGAAAATTTAATAAATTTCTGTACTCGACTCTCACCTAAACTAGAGGATCTGCGCTTATTCCAAGCAACGCAAAGATCGTGCATTTGCTGTAACGATTTAACCAAAGCCGTTCGGAACTTTTCGGAGCTAGTGCTCGGACAAGATCGGAAGGACGAAATGCAGAAAAGAATCGAATCGTCACTGGGATTGTATGAAACTCCGTAACCGTCAGGAACCACAGGGCCATAGCACATGAACGAGTCTGTGCTTGTGGGAATCTGCAGTAAGGAGAGCAAGAAGTCAAAGCGCGCAGCCACTATGGATTTAATTATCTGTCAGTTCATGGCTCTTTGAGCCCACAAATGAAGTTGTCTGTGAAATGTCTCAGGCACTGTAAGATCGAGACTCTGCATCTCTTTTGTTAAAGCTGTGATGTTAAAAAATGAAAAAAACAAAAAGAACAAAATTGGACTTCACCATTTGCTGCAAGCCTTTGCACCACCACGATCAAACAAACATCAAATACATGCACATGCGAGCAGAGGCGTAAAGAGGTTTGAGCTAGGGGGAAAACCTGGCTGGAAGATGCCCACTGGCCACTGTAACGGGTCGACTAGCCAACACTAAAAAAAATGAAGAATGGTGATAAATACGGATGTGAATGGCGATGCTAAAACCCTAAATCACCAGAAAATACTCCGAAAACGTAAGAAAACAACAAACTACTGAAAACTAACAAAAGAATACCAAAACCAACATAGATATAGCCTATGAGCTAAGGGGGGACCCGGTTTTTACATTTAGCTTGCCAGGGGGAGGGTGATTCACCCCTCGTCAGTTACGCCACTCTGCCGCCTCGCCAGTTACGCCACTGCATGCACATGCATCAGCCATAAAAAAAACAAGGTCTTCCTTCAGGAACCACTCGCGGACATGAAAGTCACTCTCGTTTTTAACTTAAATTTTCGAAACAGCGAATTTGCAGCTGTACCATAAGACATCAAATAAATATGTTCGTAAGAGTGAATAGCATTTTCCTCTAACTCCTTCAACAAAACAGATGTTCCTCGTTTTGAGGCAAGAGTGGAAAAAAATTTGCAAGCACTTCTTTTTATAAACGTTTCGGACGGGCCTTTTCAATGTTGCAGCATATGTTGGCGCTAAAAGGAATACGTCGAGGACTTAACAAACCTGGCTGGTAGACAGTTGGAAATAGTTGCTCAGAGCAAAGGATGGATCGACAAAAATGTCAGGTTCGGGCATGCTTAACTCTTCGGCCATCTGAAAACAAAACATTATTTGCATTAAAGAGAAAACTGTGGCATAGCTTCAGTTCTGATATGTTCAGTTAAGGTAGCTTACCGTGTGATTAGTGCAGTTGTCGTTGGTTGTTTTGCCGTGACTGAACGGTCACATCATTCAGTTGAAACACAATATTGTCAAATGAATCATGGTCTTATCGATAGTGTTATCTTTGTGAATGACAAAGCTTCTAATTACATGTTTCGAACAGCCAACCATAAACTTACTCGCTTTAGGCCAAGGAGATGACAGTCGATCCCAAACCCTGTAATCGCAGCAATCGTGAACTCAGTCTGAGCTTTGATTGCTCTTCGAAGGAGGAGCATCTTTTTAGCGTCCTACAAAATAGTTATCAAATAAGTTATAGGACGTTTTTCAAAACAGATACAGTTTTAGCACTACAGTATCGACTTCTTCATTTGTGCAACTTATCATCTCTAATTGGGTAAACAGATGATTAAAAATTTTCTATCAGAACACCAATCAAGTACAAAATAAATACCATAATTATTTTGCCACTTTCGTCTGTTTCCACCAGACTTTTGGCGAAGTCGAGGACTTGAATACTGGCTGCTCGAATGTTTTCTACCCTGCCTTCCCGAAATCTACGTGTAGAACCGCTTTCGTAGGTGGAGACGAGTTTCTGGTACATTCTAAAACACAGTTAGTAGTTTGAAGCATTGAGCGGGGTTGCGATGGTACTTACCAGGCTTGTCCACAGGACATTTTTTCTGTCCCATCCAGGACCTTTGAGTAAAAATTTACCAGGGGGTACGAAGAACGATACCGGTCCCCCTAGCTTCTGGGTTTATCGTTGAAACTTGTATAGCTTGTTTCTATAGTAATTAGAATATAGATAAAACAGCTACCATGCCAAGGTTTAGAAATATATTAATTGTGATACTGCCAACCAGCTTATACGCTAGTAATTTTGGGCTTGATTTCAGAAAAACTTAGCGTGCGTACTTTAATCAATCCGGGCCCCAGTAGCTCTCGGGGCCAGGTACGATGTACCTCTCGTACCCACTCTCGTAGGCCCTGGTCCCATCCCATAGGAATTCAACGAAACATGCAATACGAAGTATATTATGTCATGTGCGTGTCTTACGTGTGGCCTCTACAGCTTTTAACCCCCATTAGGAAGGTCAATGAAAGGTGGGTATCTCGTTTTTGTCGTCACCTAAAAAATGGTCCAACAAACTTTTTCATGGCCTCGCATCACTACGCCATGACACGTCTAAGACATGCTGTGAGCATATCACAATGGTTTTCAACCTCAGAAATTTCCTGCTAAATGACGTTGAAATTACTTACGATGGGACAAATTTCAAGTCCACTGTTTCATCCACGGGAAAAATCTCATGGGATTCGAATGGAAATTTCATTCCCATGGACAAGCCTGGTGTTCACCTTTAACACTCACCAAAGTAAGGTCGGTGCTTTACAAAGATGAGAAATATTTGAATTTAATGGGCAAGCGATCTGCCATTTATTTGTTATTTGTTGGTCGGAGTTGAATTTAGTACAGTGTAAAAAAATTACCTGAGATCCATCCAGGTTATGTACTGTACAAGCACTGAAAGAAATTTACACATTGCATATGGTCTGCAGGTTTCGAAGGAGGATTTATTTTTTTAAATCATCTAACTATGCCAAACTTTCTGTGATGAATAATTTGAAAACACGAAAAACGTGCCGCATTTGAGTTGTAGGTTTCTTTGGCGAACCTCTTATACTTCAAGTGTTTCCTTTTTCCAAAAATGAGTCACATCATTGGGGGGAGACACAGTTCAGTTAAAAAAGTAGCGAATACATTTTTGAGCAGATTTGAAGACATCCTATTCATCTGCAGACCTACTGTAGAGTGACTTCCCAAATGTACATTCAAACCTGGTACCGTTAAAACTATATCTACGATTTTATCAAAGTAATATTCACCATCACCAGCAACTGAAGGTCTACAATTACCATAAAAAATGAACAGAGTAAAACGCTTTCCTCGTTGTCATTAGTTTTGTTTCAAAACATGAAGTAGTATGCATTGTGTCCAAAAAACAAAACGGCAAGCTTTTCTCCCAATTGCTAGCTAAGACGAATTGCTGCACCTACTTGTAATACGTTAACTGCAACGAAACTTGGACAAATGCGTCTGGGCTAATGTTTTGTCGCTTGATAAATCCTTTTCCATAGTCATTAAAACGTAAAATTTCCAAATCCAAGTTGTCAGCAACTGTTTGAGCATTCAACTTTGCCTGTTTGATGAACCTGAAAAAAAATTTGAAATGAGATATATGGCATCACAGTGGAGCTAGTAATAAGATTTTTTTGGCTAACAATTGTTTCTATTAAGAAAGATATAGGAAGAGTAAACGAAAAATATACAAAATTTGTTGGTTCTCACCAGAAATTAATAAATCCAGGTGACAATAAATAAAGTCATTATAAAGTGAAAAACGTAGATCGAGAATCCCCTGCATTTATCAGATGAATCGGTCAATCACTTCCAAAGCTGAAACGCTTTTTTATATTTCATCTGATAAAATTAAAATTCAGTTGATTGTCACTCAATCAAGTGAATGCTTTATAAAACTTACTGCTTCACTTCATCGGTTAAATTCCACTGGAGGCGCTCCGGAGGAGGCAGTTCACCAATCGAGTCGGTTCTATAGAGACCTTTGACCTCCTGCAGAGAGCTGCAAGAAAAGGAAACAAAGTGTCGTGGAATGACTAGATTCTAAATTACAAAGTCAATGTTGCACTTTTGATTTCGATTAAGCAGCGGCTTAGTAATGAATTCCAAGGAAAGTGCAGTGCATGGATGATCTGCGGGGAGTGGAGGCACTTTTCATCAGCTTGCGTGGTGTTTTCAATTCTTATATGCAGTAAATGTGATTACACAAGGAAAGTTTTATATTCACGTTCTTGGAAAGAGACATGGATAACACCTTTATAAAATTGTTTTGCACGCGCTATGCTGTATTGGCGTTTGTGGCCTCATCAGTGAAAAAAAACGGAGCTCAGCCTACACTGCAGTGACACACCCTTGTTAAGTGCTTGTTAAACAATCTGCCTGATGTCTGGCTGTTGCAACGCTGACACAAGTGTGGATATTTTCTTGCTTACATTTCCTGCAACATGCAATTTGAGAATTTAAAACATCTGAGGTTTTCCTCTGCAGAAATGCTTGCATCGTTTTTGTTATATCGCAATTTTAAGATTCATATCAGGATGAATCATGAAAATCTCTCGTTTCATTGTGTCTTAGCATCTATGCAAAATGGATTGCAAAATGTGTCTTAGCATCTATGCATCTATGCAAAATGTGTCTTAGCATCTATGCAAAATGGATTATTTCTTGCATGTCCCTCATAACTATCCGCCGTCTTTTTTCTGCGTTTGATGTGTAAGACTAACACGTGTTCAAACGTGGGAACTCGAGCAAATTACCGGATAATGCAGATGATGCAGAAAACTGGTTAGAAACAACGCTTGCGACAGTAAAACAAGCTGATTCGTCTCAGATTTTTGACTCTCTTGTTCTCAAATAAAGCAATTCCGTGACATATCTCAAATCAATTGTAAGAAAACCTAAGCTCTTGTTGTGATGAACACTTGTCGTGATAAACCTTGATGCCACATTTCATCGCAAGGTATGAAAACCTTTTTCTATGTATGCAAGCCGAAACAAAATTTCCACCAGCAATTGTCGTGTTTTCTTTTTTAAAATACTGAAGAAATGCAACCTTTATGTAACTCTTAACAGTATTTTGTCTGATTAAAGTTTCAGCGAAGTTTAACTTGCACTGTGTTTGTTTGCCATAAGTTTCAGTATAAATAAAACCGAACAATAACGTGAACTATACAGCTTGGTGACTGCGGTAGTTACCTCTAAGAAAGCTTGCGGCACAAATGTTTGGCTCAGATGCAGGGGTCATTTCTCTATATTTCACTTCTAAACCTATATTCTGGTTGAACACCAGGCATTCTTGATCAATATTTTACGTCCAATAAATTTTCTTGGTTGCTAGCTGATAACGTTTTTGCTATTTGGGAGTAGGCGGCTGTTAACAATGCAGATTGCAACTATCTGCATCACTATCTAGGACGCCGAAACTGACAACAGGCAAGTTTTGCTCTGTTTTTCTCTGTCTCTGTCCGTCTTTACCCTATTTCCCTCATTGAAAGAACGCAAGAAGAAAAAAATACATTACACATATTTGATGAGATGTTCAATCAGGGCAGTGACGGCAATTCCTTCCGAAGCAGAGTGCTCGTACGATAGGCCGACGTTTCCGTCATGGCTGATAATAAGTTGTATGGTTTTATCGTACCATCTGAAATAATCACAACACTGCTTTGTTAGCATTGGCTAATGCAAAACGAAAAAAATGTTTTCATTTTATCAGGCGCTTTTCAGGCATAGACAAATGACAATTTTTATTCACTTAACCTTCTATGTTGTACTTTCCGGTTACAATGTGAAGCTTTAATGAATTGCATTGTTTGGGCTCGTATAAAGTTACTTTTTTTATCAAGGAACGCACAAACGATTCATTGACAAACGTAGATCGATCCCCAGCCTCAGTTAAAGCAAGGATAAAGTCCCCACAGCCTGTCCAACAAGTGGGCAATAGTTCGTTTCATTCTCTGCAATTCAGTTTCCCACATGAACAGAACCAACGTGTAGGAAAGTACCTATCCCTTACATAGTCCCAATAGACACTTATCGTTTGTAATGCGACCGACGACATTTGCAGAAAAGTTATTTCAGCATCAAATTAAATTATTGCTGTTCTCCTCATCAATGCGTTTACGTCACTCTTCCAGAAAATAATAACATGGCGAGGTCGCCCTTCAATATTTTTCCAGTGGTAATGCTTCAAACTGTCGATTTATATTGATAGAAAAACGGCTTGACCCCGATTTATACAAATTTCCAGTGAAACTAAGGAGTAGAAAGCTATAAGCGCACTCTAGTTTAACTTTGGAAAAGGTTATGAATACAAAAGTGCAATAACACTTTTTTCGCATGTTTTAGATATCATTGCTGTATGGTATATACCAATTTTCTTGGAAAAACTGACACATTCTAAGCAAATGTAACGAAAGTCTGTTATGAGGCAAAAATGTTTCGTATGAGCCATCAGTTTGCGTCAGCTGTTCAAAAATACAGTTTCACTTCAAAGCCCACTTTGAAGGACATATTTGCATTTTTAATCTGGATAAAAAAGTTTTTCCATAATAGTTAAAAATTCGTTGTACAAAAGGGGTAGACATGTTTCACGTCTTCCATAATATTTCTGGAAATTCGAACAATATCAACTTGTTACCTGTTACAACTGTTCTGGTTCGGGCTGCTTCCATATAACATCTGTCGCGCCATGTCGCTGTCACTGACGGCAAATGTTGGCTGATCAAGACACAAGATGAAAATGCTCCGCTCGATTAGGTCCAGGGATGCCTGGTTGTTGCAATCTAAAACATGTGTTTGTTAAATTCGTTTGATTTACAGGTTTGTGCGAATAGAACAGCTTGAGAAAACGAGCATTTGAAATTTTCAGGAAAATCCACTGTGCAGGAAAGAAACGTTTTCATAACACGAAGAACTTGACTGAAAAAATTGTACGTCAAAGTTCAGACCTTTGTTCACAATTTATTGGTGAAATTGCTGAAAACCTACTGAAATACGTATAGTAGGTAATCACATGTACGTTTCACAATGGTTTGTTTGCTGGGATCAATCGATCATAATGCTACCAATTGTATTCAACATACTTATCTTGAATTAAATTCACATAAAGCTGTGTGAAAGTAAAATTAAGTTAAATGAAACAAACGTACATAAAACCACCGAACAATTTAGCTATCTGCGTTCTTGTCTCTTTACGATTTTCTGAAAGTTTGTAGAATAAGGTTGGCATGCTGACGAAAGGCATTGGCTGCGAGGTTGCCACGTGGTTGTCACGTGGTTGTTACGTGAGTGATCAAGTTGTTTTTCACCTCGTCCAATTCAAACATGGGATAAAAACGAGCTTGTTGAAAAAGCGCTTCCCAGCAAGTTGCTTGAAAGTTGATAGAACACGTGTTGCCGTTGCTTGCACGGTTACCAGTCATCAGCAGTTGTCTTGCTTCCGCCCAGTCGTTCCTGTCTATGGAAGTGAGGATTCCGACGGATGCGTCATCGGGCGGGAGAGAATGCGCGGCCTTGCTGATTTTTTCGAGCTGAACGAAGATGTCAGCTTCTGTCAAGGGACGGTCTTTCTCGGTGACGTGCAGCACGAACACCTGAGCAGAAAATCTGCGGCTATAAAAGAAACGCTAGAACACGCGGTCGATGGGAGAATTCCTTCCTTTTCTTTTTGCAGAATGGCATCGGGGAAATGCCGGTTTTTAAGCAAGACTATGGCTAAGCAAAGTTATGCTAACATCAGGAAGGTTCATTGCTGCAAATTGTGCAACTCCATAAATCGGAATGGTGTCACTATCATTTTCTTAGCTCAGAAATGTGCCTAATACGCACAAGCAAAATCATTACCAGCAAGTATAAGTCTCTACCGTGATTAAGGTGATCAACAGTTTTGATTAAACCTTGTTGCGTAACAATGTTTATTGTCACAAAAAATTACTTGTGTTCCTCAATCCCTTTGTCCATCATAATGACATAAGCCAGGGTCGGATCCAGCTCGTAAGTTTAGGGGGGACGATTTCAGTAACATTTGGCAGTCAAGTCTCAGTTGGCAGTTAAGTGCATTTCCGAATTGTACAAAATCATGGTGAAAAAGTTACTTTCTTAGGCTTTAGTGGGGGAGATCGCCCCAATCTCCCCCCCGGATCCGCCCCTGACATAAGCGTGGAGGCAAAGGGAAGGCGCGTTTATCGAAATCTATTCTGCAGCGTTTCTTAATGTTATGCTGCTCAATCTTACGGGTTGTCGGCAAGTACTTTTGTTGGAAAATACAAAAACTATCCGAGCGTCCTCATAAC
>JGI24021J15306_10011550_pt1 | contig 10966 bp, 6 predicted proteins | sample Ectturendosymbi1_FD_15306 | JGI IMG/M metagenome (IMG submission 15306)
AGCAAGCTCTACAAATTGTTTGCAGTGTTTTTGAATTTGGATGATGGTTGATTTGGTACTCTTGGGATCCAATCTGTAGAGGTGTTGCCTTCGAATTCTCGCCGCGCCAATCTTTCCTGTGACATTCTGGTCATGTTACCGAACGATCGTGGCTGTGATCTCTCTATTCGCAGAAGTAGCTGGTCGTTCAGGGCTCTGCGAATTTCACAGATGCACACGTTGTAGTGAAGTGACACGCCTTGAACTCTTCGCAAAAATCCCAGCTCTGCCGTTTGTACTTGAGGTAGCACTCTTGTAAACAACCCCGTGGTGCTTCTGATTCAAAATCGTAATTGGTTACTTCTTACGCATGCGGTGTGCGTTGAATCCACGTAATTAACAGAAAATATCGCTCAGATGACAGCGTTTCATATATAAATTAGAAGTATTCCTTCATGTGCAAAATGCCATCAAAAAATTGAAACACGAAAATCACACTGTGGAATCAAAGTAAAACCACACGCCTTTATGAAAAGTTTTAGGTTCCTTAATAATATATCCTGAACTGTATTTGGGTACATAAGGAAGCCAGCCAAGATTTTAGGTTATTCATGACCTGCCCAGGCCGTCTGCTCAGAATCAAAGCAACTTCGTATGAGAAAGAAAGGAATTTCCTCGGGGACGTTGATTTCACTACCCCCGCTTGTACTCCCTTATAAAGTGTCCNGAGCGGTANGAGGATGTCCATCTGTAATAAGTAGGGGCGTAACGAGGGGAAAAGGGGGAAACAATTCCCCGGGCGCCGAATCACTATGGGGGCGCCGAATCACTGCGGGGGCGCCGAATGGCTACGTGGGGCGCCGAAGAATCCCAACAATGCCACAAGTACTTTCTTCAATACAGTCCATCAGCTTCCGAAAGAACGCAAGTTCGAACATGGGGGCGCCAAACTAGCTTTTTGCTCCGGGCGCCATCCAACCTCGTTACGCCACTGGTAATAAGTAGTCTCCTCTTGCTCTGCGTTCGGAGCCACGCGGCCGTTTGGTCATTTGAAGTTAAATAAGATCAAATTTCAGAAACGTAGGTTCTATAGTACAGGTACCGATCGGTCTGGATCACAAATTGTTATGATTTCTTACGTTTGTGATTTTTTATACAGTGTTTGATGATTTTACACACATTGCATCATTTGAGCAGTAAAATTGCATCGACTGACGCAGTCAATATCACGATGGAGCTGTACGTATGATCCAGTTAGATTGGTTTGCATTCGTAGCAAAGTTTGTTTTACCTTGAAATTGGAGGCCACATTTCACGAATGGTTGCCAACAATTGGCATTAATGAAGTACTGCCTTGGTTTATACAGCTCTAATTTTGGAAAGTCTGCTGCAAAACTTAATCTCAGGTGAAGTGCTAGTGTGTCTTGAATTTTCGGAGAATCGGACGTTACTTTATTTGATTTATGATATAGTTCATGCTGATCCTTTTCTTCAAAATTCTGTTTTTGTTCAGATTAGTTTTAATGAGACGGTTGTAAACCGAAGATTCCATCCGAAATTCTCATTTTTGCTTGCTTTATCATAAAATTATCGTTGCTTCGAAAAATTAGAACCAAAGTTTTAAGCAAATATGTAATCTGACAATTCGGTCTTGGCCTAAACCTAAATAGTTGGTATGGGCCTCAGGTGTAAGGACGTTGGATACACTGTTCATTTTTCAAAAAGAAACTCTTGGATTTGTGTTATTTAACATCTTCAAACGCGTAGTCATACTTGCCCAAGATTGTCTTTAAAACGATAAAGACAATAATATTTGTAGAAAAATTATTTTAGAAAAAGTGTCAGAAATTGCAAAGTTAGAAACCCCGTACAAATATGTGTAAATATCCACTGGCCGCAAGCAGAAAAAATCAAACCAACGCATTCCTTTCGAATACTGCAATAAATTTAAGCATATGTAGATTTGAATTTTTGAGCGTACTTACGAAATTGTAAAATATTGCGTCCTAATATCCCTCATTTGCAATACCGAAAACTGAAAGCTTTAATTCAAAACCTGGTGTAAGACATCTATCAGGAATAAAGCAGAATTTGGAAAGATACTTTCGTGAAAGACAAGCAAATGTTGTAGATATTAATTCTTTTTTGTCTAATTAACGTTTCTTCCCCGAGAGAAGCTTTAAAACATTTTTCCGACGAAAACCGCGGCATGAAGATTGCAATAGGTTTAGAGGAATTAACGTGAAATTGCTTTTGTCATCAGCAAGGTGAATTGCAGTCGAACTCATTTGAACCTGCTTTGCTATTGATCACAACAGATTGAGATTATTTTGACCATGTGTTCTTGCACGGAACAGTGCTGTGCGCAGTCCAAGAAACACTGTAGAGAAGATGCCTGGCGCCTGTAATTTATTTCGTAAAATGCATATTTGCCTGTTCACAGTCTTGAGTGTTCAGCTTTCACAAACCACATTTAAATGAATAGTCAATTAATAGAACATCATGCAGTTTGAATAAGCTGAAAACTTTAAATAAATTCTTTTCGTGAAAATTCGCTGTTTTCTTTGAAACAAAGTTGTCTTTTTGAAAATACATAATGTTTGAACCCAAGATCGCACTGAAACATATGGCATTGCCATTTCATATAGTGAAACTAACGAGAATGTATTTATTTCTGTAGCCTGCGTTTAAGACACCCTACATCAAAAATAAGTCCTTTTAAAGGATTTTCTTCTTCCGCTTTTTGTTTATTCAATGACTACAAATTTTTATCGTTGCATGCATCTGCAGTAAACAACTCGTGATTAAAATAATCAAACAGTTTTTACTTATTACATCATATGCAAATGTGCTAAAATTCTAAAATTACTTTTCGTTACGATTGTTCGAAAAGGACTATTATAGTTTGTGTCTCTACCAGGGGCGCAACGAAGTTAGATGGCGCCCGGGGCAAGAAGCCAGTTTGGCGCCCTCATGTTTGAAACTGAGGTCTTTCGGAAGCAAATGTACAGTATATAAGAAAGTACTTGTGACATTGTTGCGTAGTGATCGGCTTTTCATCGCCCGCATAGTGATCGGCGCCCGGGGAATTGTGTCCCCCTTGCCCCCCTCGTTACGCCCCTGGTCTCAACAGTTAAGAGAATGACGATCGATAAACCCCGAACTTCCATTTACGCCATATGTGTTAATAAGGGGATTTATGCTTGTAACATAAAAAGACCTAAGGCAAGCATTTTTGACACTTATGGTGTATCATAAAACTTTACGAAGTTTACGTATTATCACCATTACTATGGGATCAAGCTAAGAATTTTTGGAAATTTTTATATTACACAAGTTACATTTCCCAATATTGGCAAAAACAGTTGACTGTTCATGTGCTTTCTTCAATTATTGTCTGACACCAGTAAACAAGACAAGGGCAGTCATAGTTGTACGGGAGTCCATATTTTTGGGGATGCAAAAAATGTTTGCCCAAATTTGACCTTGTTTTTCCCAAATAGCGTATAAACAGAAAGTCTTAATGCTATGACTAAAACGTACCATTGTAAGCAAATCAAGGTGTCTGCATGTCTAATCACCAATTGTCAAATATCAGTAACAAATAAATTTATGCTTTGAGTCGCGCTCCTGCAATTCTTCATGTAGCCTACATATTAAATTCAAGGCAGCAACGTACTGCCATGCACGTTCGTTGATGTGGGTATCTCCATCTCGTTTATGAACTGTAAACTGACAAATTTCTCAGTCCTAAGTTTGAAACTACTATTGTTTACACACCTCTTCATTATCAAATAATATAAATAACGAGGTAAATAAGCGCAATCCTGAAAAGAGTGTGTCACTATGGGGATCAAAGTCCTATGCTCTCAACTAGCAGTCAGCATGCTTCATTAGGCCTACAGCTGCTAATCGAGATTTTACATCTTCTAAAGTTAGAAGAAATAGCAATATGGAACTGATTCAGACATTAATACTGCAGCCTACATGATCAACTACCAAGGTATGTGTGCTAAAGTAAATATCCAATGACAAATGACTTATAACCTCAACAAGAATATTTTATAAAAATAGCAGTGTTTCACTGGACTGCATTAATGAATTATGCAGTTCAATAGATAGTATAGCTGCCACTATTCATGAAAACTTCACTTTAAAGCATCAAATTGAAACATTAGAATTTGGCAGGATGCAACATCTGAAATTCATTGCATGAAACAAATGGAAAATATGAAAACCTAAACAGTATGAAATTACAGGTACACTACTACCACACAATATATTGCAGTTGCAATTACTTGCTTTGTATTCATGAATACTTCACCGCACCAGATTCACACTTGTAAATCTCAAAACATCAAGCAATTTTGAAACATGAAAACTTTACACTTTACAGTATCATATCACAGCTACACCACATTATTACAACAAAAAAATTCTGTAGATGCGCATACTACTTCCAACAATGATAACGTCACAGTATTGAATGAAACCTACATTATTATAAAAAAGCAATTCATAGGTCTAATGCTGCCTATAAAAGCGTAACAGCAACAAATGGAATCTTGAAAACTTCACAGCATGAAACACACTTGAAACATGAAAACTTGAAAAAGTGTCAACTAACATCATTTACAGCTCCATTTTTGATATAATAGCTGAAAAACACATGCCAGCATCAACAATTTGATGTTTACAAAAGTTAGGGTTAGTTCGAATGGGTTACCACCACATGTTCCTAATTTTAAAATATTTCTAATTGTAGCCAAATTTGAATGAGGTTGTTTCAATTAGCCCCAAAACAAATTTGATTTAGGTTGTTGGAATTTATCCAACGTTAATATGCAAATTTGAATGAATCTCTTCTAATTTACTCAAATGGTTCCAATTGTACCCATGTTTGAATGAAGCTGTTTCAATTACCCAAATTGTTTTGAGGCTGTTGGAATTTACCCAAATGTTTCTAATTGTATGCAAGTTTCATTGAAGCTCTTGTATGTGCTATTACCCAAATTGAATGAAGCTGTTTGAAGTTTCCCAAAATTTTAATTAAAGCTGTTCCACTTGGCCCAAATTTGAATAGAGCTATTGCCGTTCGCTGAACGTTGATTTAGTCTGTTGGAATTTACCTAAATTTTTCCAATTTATGGTAATATTTCTAGTTTCACGCAAAACTTGAATGAAGTAGTTCTAACTTGCTTAAATTTGATTGAGGTTGTTAAAATTTACCCAAATGATTATAATTTTATCTAAATTTGATTAAAGCTCTTATAGTTCACTTAGATCAGGGTTTTTTCAAAGATGTTCTAGTTAGGGACCCGATTCGGGTCCCTAGAATCAGAGAAAATTATCATCGGGTCCCTAGAATCAGAGAAATCGTGTCCCTACAGGTCCATACCGGGTATCTAACATTTTCCTTAAAAAAAACCTGCTTAGATGTTTGTAAATGTAGGCCTACTCGAATTTCAATGCAGCAATTCTATATGGCCCAATTTTGAATATGACTGGTTGAAGTTACCCACAATTGAATTAAGCTGTTGCCAAATTTGATTTGGCTGATGGACTTTGCCCAAATGTTTCCAATTTATGTAAATGTTTTTAATTTCACCCAAATTTGAGTAAATCTTTCCTCATTTGCCCAGATTTAATTAAAGCTGTTGTACCATACCCATATGTTTCTAATTTTACCCAAAACTTGAATAACGTTTTTTAATTGGCCCAAATTTGATGAAGACTATTGGAATTCCCAAATGATTCTGGTTCAGGAAGTGACTATTTTGCCGTCAGGCAGTGTCTATTTTGCGGTCAGAGGCAAAAAAGAATGGCAAAATAGTCTCAGCAAAGCTTTTGCTGTTGATGGCAACACAGACACTGCCTCACTTAAATGAGAATGTAGCTGTATAATTTGCCCAAATATTCAGAATTTTTGCCCGAAAAATAGCCAATTTTATGTCGTTGGGGATGCGACCGTATCCCCTGCATCCCCATGCCATACGCTTATGAGGGCAGTAAACAGAAAGTGTCTGGAAATAACCTTTTTAACCGGAAACTACCTAGGAAAACAAAAGATAACTTTTGTCGAAAAATACCGCAAGGAATTTGACAAGACGAGTTCTGGTGGCTGCACCCACGGGAGACCGACCAAGAGGCACGTTTCATGATAACATCTCTGTCTTAGGTGTGGAGCCTGAAGAACTACGTTGCATAAGGTTGATGCAAACCGTGAGGAATTTCGAGAGCTCCTATCCAATTTAGGTTTTGTTTTTTTTGTTTGTGTATTTGGTGATTATGTGATTTGATTTTCTTGTTAGTGCTAGTGTTATTTTGCTCTGCAGTAGCAAGTCACACCCAATGGATCACTTCTGGTGAACGATGAAATTCGAACTTTACGTCTCAGCGTACCTAATCCCAGAAGTTTGCAGCCTTCATCTTCATGCTAAAAAACCGCTGCAAACATTTGTGGAGCTTGCTAGACGCGAAAGGGTTATGACAACCCGGGAAGAGTTTCACTTTATCTAGGTTTATACTTTCTGTGCCACGCCCAACTCAACACCACGAGTTGAAACTGGAGAGTAACAAAGTTTATTGAACTGTTGAGGGACATCGACTCGATGACCTTCCAGTTTGCACTAGCCCCTTGCTCTACTGCATAGGTTCCAAACCTCTTTTGAAACTGGCACCCCTTTCATAAAAATAAAGTGACGTTCGGACCACTCGTTTTTAAAAATGCGTAGAAATCCCAGAAATAGTCAGATTTTGCAGTATCTTCATTTTTTAAATTACTACTCGTAATAGCTTACATATCGTAAGCCTGCTGTTTACACTTTTATGCCTCACTGCTCATTAAGAGCAAACCTATTTACTTCTTTGTCGCTGCTGCTTCTCTGAAAATATCCGCTTATAACTTGGCACACAATTACACAGAGCGACACGCTAATCATTTGAGAGGTTCAAACAATTCCGACACTTGTTTTTCAACTGAAGTAAAGAGGAAATTCCAGAGTCGTGCAAGTGTGTTTGTGTTATTGCAAAGGGTGCTATATAGACAGGGCTTTTGTGCACAATTTCTGGAAAATACACATCGTGGATTACCAGAAAATTTCGAGTTCTATAGAATCAAACAACAATCTTGATATCATTGCGCCAGAACGTCACAATCCGCTTACAGTAGCATCACCTGCAATCTTCAACGTGGCAGCCGCAGCGTTAAGCAGAAATACCAATGCAGGCATTTAGCAATTTGAATTGTTAAATCAAATTAATAACGCTAGCTGCAATATTGACGCTGGATGTTTCATGAGTAATAGCATTTGCAACCTTTCATAAACCTAGGTTCTTACATCCAGGAACATATACACTCTCGCATTTTGGACCCCCAAAAATCTTGTTTCGGGCCCCGGGGGTCCGAACCCCCCGGTTGGGAATCCCGATTAGAGCAGTGGTTAGAGCCCCAGTTAGAGCAGTGGTCCCAACCAGGGATTGGGAACCACTGCTCTAATGCATTTTTCTTGTTGTAACGCTATTATTGCCAAATGAAATCAACTCAACTCGACATGAGTGATATTGTTCAGCTCTTTTATGGGAATTTCCTTTCATATGCAACAAAACATGCGAGAGGATTTCTTAGCTTTTATTTCCATTTCGCTCCAAATCATAACTTGCTAGATTTTTGGCTGCTCTTTTGAAGCTTGTGACAAACAAATGTGTATTCACAGTATGTCTCTATATTTGACATAACTCTCAATTTAGTCATCAGTACTGTAAATAATAAGTCGAGTTCGCTTGCCTGAGACCAGGTTTTAGTAAGCTTTTTGACGAGAACATCCGTTAATTTTCTTAGCTGTTTGGCTGTAATTATGGTAAATATTGCTGATTTTGGGGTTACGTTGTTTCGAAAAACAAAATAAAAACGTTGTAATTGCGCTTACACGAAGAACAGTTACTGTAAAGACCATCACCACGGTTACTTCAAAATGGGTGGAAAATATATATAGGTTGTTACATTTAAATTGTTACAGATTTTGATAAAATCAAGTACCAGTCATCTCTTATCTGATATCATAAAATGACTCCTGTAACTATTAACATTGACCCACCAATATCTTTTAATAGACATAAATGCCTTCTAATCTCACATACCTTTCTTGATGTGGGAAGATTGCAAGTTGATCAAGAGCATTTTTAGCCGAGCTGACATGTTATGAGGGTTAGGTTTGCAAATTTGAATCTCACAAAGTCAGTTTTTGTAGTGATGTATGTTAAAAAATAATCTAGCGCGAGAGTAAACTTAATGTAGGCAGCCAAATAAAAGAATAACAGCGGGTTTATTGACGCAACTCTGCGCAGCAAAATTAATACTAAATGGGTCTTGCAATTTATGTGAATTCTTCTGCTGAGCTAAAAAGGCGCACTTTTCTTACCATGTGTACTGTTTTTCAAGAGGAAGATTCTTAATTACTTCGTACGAACCCTTATTTAAATACTTTGGAAATCGTCTTTTGTATGTTTTGTTTGTGCACAACATTCTGCCAGACCCATGTTTTGTTGCTTGTGGTACAGTTTGATGCAAGAGAAGCAAAAGGATTGNTGTGGCGGTTTCAAAATAAATTCGCAATAAGAACNCAACAANCTCGTCAAAGGTTCTAGCTTCTGNCGAGTTTTCTTGGTCGTTCGTATAAAACTTCCTTATGTGGGGTGATGTTTCGGTTTAAATCAGAGTAGATAATGCGTCATGCAAAGCTCAACTCTTAACAGACAACAAATGTTGCGCATTCAACTTTATGAATCTGTGGTTTTGCGGTGTTATGTCGTCTCTAATTTTTTGCCTTTCGATTGCAAAATGTTTTGCTGGTCAAAATTCAAGTGCATTATTCAAAGAATTCAACCAACTTGGATTAATTACTGAAAAAGGCCAAATAAGTTTAATGCTTTTTTGGAGATTGCATCTTTTCTTAAAGCTCCCTTGCGATTTCAAACCAAACACATGACTTACGAGCCTTGATTACTTTCGACCACAGGTGACGCTGTTCGATTGAATGAGAATGAAGCGTAAAAGACGTATCTGAGCAATCAATGCAAAGAACTCACGTGACTGCACAAAGAATCAATAACGACTCGGAAAACGGTATGATGTAGTCACAACTGGAAACGCGTGACACGAGCTCCGACATCGATCGCATGTGTTCAGAAAGCTTCTGAATTCATTTCATCACGGCCAGGCACAACATATACATCAGAGTAGAGAGGGTAAATTGTTCGTCTTCAGCACCACCACGCAGAATGAAAGAATATTTAACATGTTTTGGTTTTCGTGTCACAAAAAAGTTTTTTATCCACTGTTGTGTCTCTTGCAAAAACAAGCTTCACGCAGGCACTTTGATATGAAAGCGTGCAATGATCTTGCGAAACTTACAAGCACACGCAATGCAAACATGCGCACCGCCATCTGGCGACCTATGTACAATTTCATGCCAACAACAAAAGATCGCTGATTTTTCCGTGAAAATGCCATAGCAGGAACAACGAAATATCATTTGCGTTTTCATCTCTGATTTCAAACCAGTGAGCTAAATTGCCACTTTTGGTAAGAATTTCACAAACCCTGCTGTTTTTACAAAAATATGCGCGTTGTAGTTCTTCGATTTCCATGATATTCAGTGGAGCTTACAGGTCATCATTCAAATTTATCATGGCAAATTTGTTATTGCGAAATAAGCGAGTCTTGAAGCAGAATTAGTTTGCCCAGGTGAAGCATTCATGTGGTGGTGGTAGAATTAGACACAGGAAATAGCCATTTTGTTAAGTGCTGGGATAGCATTTCATCAGCTGTTAAGAATTACTAAAAAGTGCAGAATTCCTATGAAATTTGTTAGGCCAAAATTTCCTGCAAAACACATCAATTCCAACACCGTAAACGGATATACTGATCTTGACGTCATCATTCTTAGGCACCATCTTCACAAAAGTCTGGCGTGCATGATACAAGGACAGAAATTCTTTCATAGTTTCTCCGCTGGTTCATAAATTTTATTGCCCTGTATTGAAATAAATGTATATCTGTAATATTGTACTTTGATGTTTAAGCATTCACAGGTTTGGACGTTTTGATGCCTGTGACTCACAGATGTCTTCAAAAATCGTATTTCGATTCGACCTGAAGTCTCACCATTCAAGTCTAAGTTGAATTTGAGAATTCACAGGTTATAGTAAGTGTGTATTGTCAGGGCCTCCAAGAGAAATCTTTTAGGCGGAACAAAACCCATTTGGGGCCCCTAAGAGTTGCAAAATGAATTTGAAATAAATAAAAATTGAGACTAATTAATGTGCATCAAATTTCAACAAGAAGTGCTTGTTTATTGATCACATGAAACATTATGTTGAAACATACCGGTAATGAAGTAATGTGACAACATTACTCTTTTTTAATCATGACTTTCAATGTTCATAGTAAAATTTTATCAAAGAAGGTATTAGAAAAAAATGCCACAGTCTCAGAATGAATGTCGTCGATCGAGGTGGAATAAAACGCTGCTAGTGAAATGAGACTGCGACCTCATTGAGTAACTGTATCCTTGGAATGAGCTTACTTATTATACCAAAAATGAAGGGACAGAACGAAATATTTTGTCAACCGACTATTGCTTCTACTTTTGACCGAGAGTCACAATAAATAGCCACGAGGGCCACAGGCCGGCGAATACTGCTTTAAAGCATTCTGTCGAAATACATTTAGTGGTTAGTTCCTCCTGCATGGTTTCGAAATCTTCAGATTTCTGGGTATGTCGACTAATCCTATACTCACATTCGATTCTCTAATCGAACTCTAATCATTAGAGTCTGTATCTGCTTGCGGCGCAAGTTTAACAATCAGCAAAATGCAAAGCACACCGACGAGGTGCTGTTGTGGACCCCACGGGGCAAGGATCCACACACGTTTTGGGGATGTAACTGTTCCTGTTTTGCTGTTGACTTCATTCTGAAGAAGCTT
>JGI24021J15306_10011551_pt1 | contig 10965 bp, 4 predicted proteins | sample Ectturendosymbi1_FD_15306 | JGI IMG/M metagenome (IMG submission 15306)
TAAAAAGTAACAAAAACCATTAAATCGTCTGTGTCTCTTTCTTGCCTTTATTACTTTGGCTATCAGAGATCGTAGGGAGACCAAGCGAACTTAGCTTTCGTGAATGTCGTCCTTGTTACGTCTCAAGTTCGAACCCCTGTAATTGTTTCTAGGCGTAACTAAATGCGGCTATCTAGATTATATATGGTCTAGAGACCCGTTATAGAAGTATACATCAATTAGTCGCTAGAGTCTCTCAATGTGTTTGAAAAATGGTGGGGCGTCTCTTCTAGACGGGCTGCAGCCTTCCCTGAAAAATGCAAGGCAAAAGATTGCGCCAAATTCTCCTTAAGTTTGGATTTAGTTACGAAATTTCACAATACAATCATTTTCAGTACTTCCGATACCATTTTGGCTCATCGCTTCCTAGAAATCCAAAAAAATCAATATTTCGCTCTTTTCCAACGAAGCCGCTTATGCAATGACGTTTTCAGCACACTTACCGATGAATTTGGCGGTTTCGGGGCTGTCTTCAAATACAGCCCAAGCGAAAGAAACCAAGCAATTGGCCAAATGAAACATTTTGAAATATCCGCCTGTCGCAAGGAGTTTTTGTTATTTTGACGATGAATGAAAAAAAAACGGGAGAAATGAGATCTTGACCTGTTTTTACTACCTGAATTTCTTGAACACTGAATTTTATAATCAGATTTAAACAATGCTGTTTCTTGTACTTTGGCGATAATGGCGGCATTGGATTTAAATCTGGTCGCCAACCTCGGGCTGCGAAAATACAGCCCTTCGATTATCTGCACTACTGCAGCCTGTAACGGTAAGCTGATGAGCTGTCTATAAGGATGGGCGTTGGAAGTTGGACGGCAGTATTAGGTGAAGATCATTTTGGACAACAAAAGGCGTGACTGATTTAAAACCTTTAAATGAGAAAAATTTGAAGCATGAGAAATTGAGCAAGCATATAACCATATAAGTAGACCTTTCATTTCTTGGAAAGGTGAACATATTGCAGCTGAAATTGATTCAGGACACAAACTTTAACTGGGAAAGCATAATAACCAAGTTAAAAAACAGAAATTTTGTCCAATATCATAAACTGTTCAAAATTTTGTGGAAAATTTGAACTTCCTTTCAATGGTCAATGGTTTATCTTTTCATACGACTCAGCCAACAAGCGGAAGCACTACAAGAAGCCATTGCACTAAGCAAATCAAACATTAGTGAACATCAGAGAAAATGAAAATACTGTATAATGGCACAATAGCTGATCAGTGTAAACAAAGAGGGGTGCTATGTCATATAGGATTTGTGATGGACCATGGGGGTCAACTAGTCAACCAACCCTGTTTATCAGTTTTTGTGAGGTTTTGGAAAACAACACTTGGAAATCAAGTAAGCACAATTAGGAAAACAAACAAACACAGAACATGGTGAAGACAATGTACAGATGAAAGTGTATGCCTATGCACACAGATGAGTGGATCAAATTTAATTGAAGGACTTTGTTTTGGTTAAGAATATGTTTAAACAAAATATGAAAATAAAAAAAGTAAAAAAGTAACAAAAACTAATTTAATGAAGTACAAAAGAAAAACAAAGCAAAACAGAAAAAACTATGGAGTGTACTTTCATGCCGAAAAGAATGGGATGTGCACAGGAAAGAAAAAATACGAAAAAGTAACTATACATAAAAAATGCACCGAGTTACAAAATACTAGAACTCACAGAATTTTGTTATGGATAAGTGAAATGTTGTTAAAGTTCATAATTGTGTGTCTTTTTCATGTAGGAGGTGTCAGAGAGGACATGATGAAAGTACCTGCTCAGAAAGGAAGTGGCTATAGGTCTGCTGGCGATGACATGGTTCGATTAACACGCTGAGTTTGTCGTTTATCGCAACGTCATGATAGTCGAGCGGAAGCGTCCAAGCTTTCTGTGCATGCTTTATGGTTCGGCTCTCACCTTTACGGCTTTCGCTTTGGTGGTAGTGGTTATACTTTTGATGGGACCGGTTTTCATCTACTTTTTTTTAAGTTTCCAATACTTTTGCGTTTCTGTTTACGCTTTAGGGTTTGGGTTTACGTTTAGGATTAATGAAACTGAAGTGAATGTTGTCCACGTATCGATAGGAACAACTGAAAATTACGATGTTGATAGGATTAGGACTGCTGGAGTGACTGGAAGCGCCACTAATGATTAACAACAGCCAGGACGACAATCCTATATGTTCAACCAGAGCTGGAAATTCGCAGCCCTCCCAGCCATTTCAACCACGAACCGCCACTGGAGAAGTAATATTTGTAGCACGCCAGGGTTATCAGAGAGCATGTTTTGCGATGGTCTTTAAATACAGCAAACTGGTGCGCCAGAAAAAAAGCTACGAAAAACGTTAGCCCTTGCTTTCACTTGTGATTACTGATTACAAGCAGTCATGGGTGTCGGAAGGATATTTTCCAAGGGGGCCACTAGGGCATTTTTCCAAAATTTTTCTAGGGGAGGGGGAAAAGTGGTGAAATTTAACTTTTCCCACGCGAAACTATGAAAACAACCGTTTTTTGCTGAAATTTTCAAAATTCAGAGGGGATAAGACCCCTTGCCCCCTTTCCTACGCGTATGCAAGCAGTTAGATACAAGTTTGTATTCCAAACCCCAAACTCCTACACGGAGCTTAAACCTCAGTAAAGGTCAGGCATGAGTCATGGCGTCGGAAGGAGGGGGCTTGGCTCCCCCCTGGATTTTGAAAATTTCAGAAAAAAAGGTTGTTTTCTTAATTTCGAGGAGGAAAAAACAAATTTTACCAATTTTTGCCCTCCTTGGAAAAATTTTGGAAAAACCCCCAGTGTCCCCCCCTGGAAAAAATCCTTCCGACGCCTGTGGGCATGATGTGAATTCCCTAACACCTCCATTACAGTATATACAACGTTTGATTAATCACGGACAAAAACACAATTACACTAGGGTGCCACGCAAGAAATAGCTTGTTATTTAGTTATTTATGCAACGTCTGGAGCTGCACACACGAAATCCAAGTAAAAACACGCATCTCCAAGTCAAGTTATGAAAAAAGTGAAGGAACGCGTTCCCACACCCAAAAAAGTGTGAGAATGACGTCCCCACTCGTTCCCGCCTCACTGCGCCCCTGCTTATATATCAGAGGCTTGATTAACCTGAAAATGTTGTATGCAACTTCTTGTAATTAGAGGCATTGTGCCCGTTGTCCTCCCCCTTGCTACGTTAAAGGCGGATCTAGGGGGAGAGGGCGATTGGGGCGATCGCCTGGGCTACGTGCCTGTGTTTGTCCCCGTTTGAACTTGTCTTGATACGCTACTGCCACTACTGTAAATTTTGCAGTGTCACGGATTCCTTCTACAATGTCATATTGATATTTTTATGCAGGTTTTTTCATATTTTAAATCAGTGCGACAGAAAGTTTAATCGTGATCTTAAATTAATTTGCCCTCAAAGTACATAAATCGCAGCCCTTTTTTCATATGCAGCTATTTTACTTAAAAAAATTAATTCCTCCCAAATATTTTGGAAATTTTAGAGGAAAAGTATCTTTCGTTCCGAAAATACTCCCATCAAAATTTAATCTCTTTATACCAACCATGAGACCTAAAATATGCTATCAACATAATCGCACTTATGCGCATGCATGAGCATATGACGCTGGGTGGCCCAGAAGCAACCTCGCGCTATTTTAACTCACTCCTTTCCTATGATTCATGCTCCAATGCCGCTGTGAAACGTTCTGTTTTGTACGTTTTTATCAACCTGCGTTGGGCAGAGAGTGTGTTTGTGCTATGGAATTCGTGGCTGTTGTCAAATAAATTCATCCATCCATTCATTCATAACATCACGCTTGAGAACAACCTTCACACGTTTTTATAAATAAAAAAATAACTCTTTTCTCATTGCGAAGCTTGTCATCATTTGTAAACAACTTTATCACCAAAGGATTAAATGAAGCATTTTGTTTTTAAAGGCAAACTACACTACGTTTCGATTGGCTAGTTTTAACAAAAACAATTTGACTTATTTTACAGAAAAATATTTATAGTATTGTGTGGTTCCTTCAGGATCCCAGCCAGGATTGTGGTGTGGGGAAGGTGAACTTCTACAACTTTTCAAGTTGACAAATTGCCTTTTACTGGAATGGCTGAACAAGCAAATGACTGAACTCATCACGGAGCTGTTTTTTTCGAATAATTGTACTCCTCATTCGCTTAGTAGTGAGCGTGAACACTAGATTTTGCTGTTGGGCGATTTGTTAAGAAAGGTGGTTTCAGCCCTGCAACTCTCTTATCTGCGTTACTGGGTCAAAGAATTAGACAAAACGAGCAACTTGAGTTGAGAAGTTTAAATATCACTGTCTTACTGATCGTCACACTTCTCGCCAGCCCATTTTCATCATGCAGCTGCTGTAAAACTGCGTCGCAGTTGCACTAACACACACACCGCATATGAGATTTCACAAGCGGGAAAGGTTGTCAAATTCGAGACCTGGATCTAGAGCAGTGTTTCCCAACCTTTTAGGCTTGCGGCACCCTACAGAAAAGAATAATAATTTACGGCACCCATAGAAATTTGCTTTGAGGTTTGATGACAGTTTGAAAATGTATTTTGATATGGTAAAAAAATCATGTTAGCCCGCGGCACCCCGGTTGGGAACCACTGATCTAGAGCCTAAATTCAAAAACCGAAGCAGTTATGTAACTCAAGTTATTGCTGGAAGCTACCTATCGTGTTTAAGCACGTGTTACAAGCTCGTGAGGTAGTAGCACAGTACGCGGTTCTTTACCTTTGCACAAGCAAAGAAGCTGGTGAACATTTATGCAAAACATGATTTTATTGAGCAAGATAACTCAAGTTACAAATTTACTACTGAATAACATTTATATTATCAAACCTGCTTTAAGAAATAATTTTCACGCCGCTGTAGTCATAACATTTATTTCACTGCACACGATTCATTTTGCATCATGACGGCGATCGAATAATTAATTGCTAATCGTTAGTTTCCGAGTAGTTAGCTAAACTGAAGCAAAAATGAAGCTTATTTATAGAGTCTTCCTTTTTCATTCGTCATAGCGATTAAGCTCCTGGTTGCAGTTTTTATGTGAATTTTAACCGATGTTTCCTGAACCGTTTTGGTTACTGAACAGATCCTCCACGCTTTGACATTACTTGTTAGAAAAGAGTTAAAGTTATTGACTGTATGGAGAAAGTTTTGTCTTAAAAAAATTATTGAAACACAAACATTTATTTGGACTTTGGAGTGTTTTGAAAATGGAGAAGAACTGAATTTGCAAAATGTGATGCAATTGAAAAAAGTTTCAAGTTTATAAATTTTTTGTCCTACTTTTGCGATGGTGAATGTAAAAGGATTTTACGTCCGTGTAAAATGAGTCTTTATTTTATCCCATATTTTCATGCCTACAGAACACTAAAATCCCAAGTCTAGATCCATTTCTTGAGTTTCATTTTGTCTGATGTATTGAAGCAGCTCTTCATCAGCCATTTCATCTACCAAAGACATTTCATCTTGTTTATCAGCAGGTGCGAAAACACGTTTATCTTCTTCAGTTGGTCGCGTTTTCTTCAAGTCTGTTCCAACCACTTTTAGCCGTGAGATGACATCGCTAATATCTTCATCGTTCTCCTCAGATTGTTGCAGATCGGCACCATCGGTATTTTGTAGAGTGTTTTGTTTGTTTTCGGACTGAAATTCATTCGAAAGCGAGAGGGAAAATAATCTAATTTTCATTTCTTCTTCAAGGTTCGGTCCGTCATTTTTAGTTTTTGCAAATGTTTCCGACAGCAAGTAAAAAGTTTCGCTGTTTTCAACCAACGTATCCTCGAATATGACTGATGAAGCTGTTTTGCTGCCTCTGCTTACTGAATCGAACAAATCCTCTTCTATTTCGGACTGTTGAGCTTTTGAGGCGTTTTTCTTTAAGGCTGCTAGCAACTGTTTTTCTGCGCTGGATTTTTTATTTGACAATGTTAATTTCTCTCTTGGAGAACATCCAATAAAATTCAACATGGTTTCTGATGAAGCAATTTCTGAGTTGGACGCACACCATTTCATCAGATTGTCTAAGCTGGTTTGACGATTTCTAGCTTCTGCTCTTGTGGCAGAGATTGTGGAAGTTCGCATGTCACCAAAAGCAAACTTCTTTGGAATTTCAGGAACCGCGGTGGTCGGAAACAACTTAATTAACTGTCTTCGCAGTTGATAAAAGTCGTCGTAAAGCCGTGAGTGTACGAAATGAATCACGCTGTCAGCAGGAAAATTCTCTGATGTTTTGACGTCTTTCATGCTTTGAACTATGATAGGAAGGTCAGTGACAACGACTAGCTTGTACGTTATACTGCGAAAACTACCGAAGTCAGACTTGGTCGAAACCTCAAAGCTGAAATCTGGAACAGCAAGATCAACACCAGTATCAACATTTAACATCTCCCTTTCAGCCAGTACAGCAGTTCTTGGAATATTTTTGGACATTTTTGAAAAAATCGTTGTGCAAAATTATATAACAAACTTTTGCAATATTGTACTGGCCTGGATGGACTACCTCACAAATGAAACTACAGCACTGCGTTCTCCAACCGTCTACCAGCAAATCAAAGCAGATAGAACTGAAAAAGGGTCATGCAATTGACTGAAATACTTCCGCATGCAATACAATTTATGTAATCATTAACCAAGCTCACGTTGCGGAACGCAGCAAACTTTTTGCAGTCAAAGTAAACAAGGTATTTGAAAGCAATGATGCCTACTGACTTTGACGTGTGCGGTGTGAGGCCCACTTCTGCCTAAACTTACTGGCTAGTTTTATTAACCAGAGGCGTAAATGTCAGTGCAGACGGTAATATGAACATAAGATTAGGACAAAATCCCGATAATTTTTCGACTCTTTTACGAATAAAGTTTCGAAACAAACTAAACAACTTATACTTTTGTACTCTTTCAGGTCGATATTCGATTGCCATGTTCACTTTGGGGTATGATCGGTGGAACAAGAAGGGTCAGAGAAGGTCCCGATTCACCATGGGTGGTGGAACCTTTTTCAAAGTCGGGGGAACAGGTGATCGTAAAATATCAAGATCAATTTTTGTGATTTGAATTGGCAACTGTAACGTCACAAGCATTGAAATATGGCGTCATTAACTTTTGTCAGCATGTCTAAGCAATTTTATGCTATGTTTTATAAGCCCTCAACGACCCCTATCTACACTACACCCTATCTATTTGCGCTACGCTGACTTGAGCACATCAATGTAACTAGTTGTTCTTAGTCTTACACAAAATTCACTGACAAGTAAGTACACAAATATAACATGCGCAAAGCTAAGGAGGCGTCCATGAGTGAGGGCTTGATGATGGAGTAACGAAAACATATGAACAGTGACAAGACCCAATGAAAAGAGCCCGAGTTAACAACTTAGTGAAGTGGGAACGTGGGTGGTGGCACAAATATGCAAAGCAAGCAAGCTCACGTTCTCCAGTGTAAATCGTAAACAAAGACTCGTCCTAAGCCCAAGGAGTCCGTGTGCCGGAGTCGCCACTGGGCTGTCAAAAACACCAAGAACACAGCTAAAAAACAGGCAAAAATGACATAGCATTGATACCTGTCTTAAACACATTCAATCACAACTTTTCCAGATCTAGAACACAGAAGAGAAATGACTGAATACTTATTCTACAACTGCATTAGATAGCGGATTGCAAAGACAAGACAAACAATTATGCAGCAAGTTATCTGTAAGATGCCAATTGTGCTGCCAATTCAAAAATAAAATATAGCTATTTTGCAGTGATGGAGTCTCGATACTTGGTCTCGGACCAAGTTTGCAAGTCCATTTTTGCGAGTCTCGGTCTCGAAGGCTACAGGTCTCGGTCACAAGCCTACTGTCGTGAGACTTTGAATATTGCAAGGATATGGCTTAGTAAAACGTCTGTAATTCAACGAGTTTTTTCTCTATTGTATTTGCAAGTAAGAAACAATGAAAACAGGTCGGGAAAATTCCAGAACAAAAATCAACTTGGACAGTGGTGACGACATTTTGTTGAAAATATTCGGCAATTGAAATTGATCTGTCAAATATTTCATTTTGAGTATAAGATTCAGCAAAATTTCAACATTTTGAATGGTGTTAAAACGCTTGAAATTACACCAATTTTCGGTGAGGTGGAATTTTTCTTTTTCCTAGCACGAAATTTTTCCTACGCACAAGCATGCAAAATTACACCATCTGGCAACATTGTTCGACAATACCAATGCGGTAAGCAACCCGAGCAGGGTGACCAGATTGTGCACGGTGTGTTCTGCCAAATATTTACGAACTCCTTCGAAATTCACTGCCAAATTACAAATAATACATTATGAATATATATCACAAACAATAATATATTACAAACAATATTGCCAAAATTCTGCAAATTTTTTTTCGTTAAACGATCTACTTTAACAATGGACCCAATACTAATTGTGTTATGTAGGCTTGTTTAGGTAAAATTCGAAATTTAAAAGTGGGGTCAGGCCCCCCAGAAAAAAAGTGGGGGAGCCTAGACCCATGCGGACCCCCGGTTCCACCACCTATGCGACTCACCACTATTTTTCTAGGGGTGTCCGAGATACAAGGGACTCTCTACTATTTTCGTGCATTTTTATTATAAAGTACATTACGTTAAAATTTTTTCTGAGTGTTTGATCTTGTGTATGGGTTAAGCTTGTTTTCAACTCAACGTTATTGTGTCATTATACCGTACACGCGTCACTGATGACCTGATACAAAACATCTCTGTAACAAATTAATGTACAGACAGATTACAACAATTAAAATCTCTAAGTTTGCTGTAAGCTTACGAGGAGTCAGCTGACTGGGCTCTACTTTCTTTTTGCGATGCTGCAAGTAACTTATCTCAACATGGGAGGTAAATTTTAGAACTGACGATACGTAGTGTTACGCGAAATCAATTTCCCATTAAAAATCTGCTGATTGATTCCGGGTTTATCTTCTATGTGGAGAGTAGTTATAGACAGTTTGCAGTTATATAGGTAGCTCGGCCTGGTCATGAGTGCAGTAAAACTTAAGTGTTACGTAGTTCCAAATAATATTATTCACACGAGAGGTCGGCGCCCAACGTCTAAAGATACAAAGTTTTACGAAATTTTGGAGTGTTTTTTTATTTATAAATTACCGGCATTACTTGAAAATTGGTCTTAATCTTGTTTACGCAAATTGGGATTTTCTATCGCAGGTTTGCTTCAGCTAGTGGCACCTACTATATGTTAAAATATCTGCGACAAAGTCAGAGCGAGTGTAGGTGCTTTTTCACACTTCAATCGTTTCAGAAATTGTGCAGGAATGGCGTTCCATGGTTGAATGATTAAATTATTGATAACATCACACAACCAATCAACCAAGCTGATGTAAGTACTACGCCGAAATCGGACCCTAGAACCCCAATATGAATTTCGTTCCGCCGACCCTGCTTTGGGTATAAAGGTATGACAGGGGTGGATATTACCATTTAGGGACCCAAGATAAGCTCTCAGGAACGGGCCCCACAACACGCCACTGTGAAGAGTAGATGTGGGACTAGGTGGATAAAAAAAATTAATTTGTTTCACATTTCAATTTAAGAACTAAGTTCAAAACAATTCGGAAACTAAGCGTGAAACTCTCAAAGGGAGGGCCCCAGGGCATCTCGGAAAAAAGGGGCCCGAAATGACCGCCTCCTTCGCCTCCCTTTTAAATATCCACTTCTGGGTGTGACTGTACACATTATATCCCCCGCAACATAACACTGGGATCAGACCCTACGAGAGGGAGTCCAGCCGGGGTGGCCTATAAAAGGCTAGGGGCCCATGAACCTCAAAGTTCAAAATTGAAATAGGCAATTATGCAGAAAATTTTCATTGTTATAACTTTACTTATGCAATCTTGTGCAAATTAAATGACTAAACTTGTTTTAGAAGATGAACTCAACACAAATCAGGATTACGAAAAAGCTCAAGGAGAGAGTCTCTGTGCTAAAAAATTGTTGAAACATGAAACCATGTTGTCATCCTTAGAGAATACAAACTCTCCGCAACAGAAAAATAATTTAAACCCTTCCAACAAATGGGTCGTTAATCTATCTCACAAAACCTTAACTGAAGACCAAGTTCAGGTATTAGGTCTCCGTTTGAACTTTGCTGTTGCCCCTAAAGAGGTACCAATAAAAGACATCTTGGCCTCAGTTAAAGACGGATTGCGGAGCATTTCTCCCAGTGAGGCTGACCTAATTCGTGCAAAAGTTATTTCAACCGTACAAAACAAAAAGCGAAGTAGATCAGTTTTGACGAAAAAGGAACACCTAGCGTTGCAGCATTCAAAGAAAGATCCAAGCATAATAATCACCAAGGCTGACAAAGGTAACATAACCACAGTGTTAGACAAAGAATGGTACGACAACAAGATTAGCAAAATGCTAGATGATGAAGAAACTTACAAACGTCGTAAAACCAACCCAACCGCTTCAACAACTAAAGATGTCAATAAATTCACAAACAACCTGCTTGAATCCAATAAGATCACAAACGAAACAAGCTTCAGACTCAAAATCTCAGATGCCACAACACCCCGGCTATACGGACTACCAAAATTACACAAAGAAATCATCCCTCTACGACCCATAGTGTCCTTCTCAGACTCACCTATCTACGACTTAACTAAGGAATTAAGTCCTTAATGTAAAAGCTATATTTGATACAGTGAAAAATTTCAGGGAAAACTCTGTTTTCACGGCAAGCACAAGTTGTTCAAAATTCTGAATGATAAAAAATACATATTCAATAGCGTGAATTCAGGGCACACTCTACTTTTCAGGGCAAACAAAAGTTGCTCAAACATCCTGAATGTAAAAAGTATATTAAATACAGTCAAAAATTTCATGACAAACTCTGTTTTCAGGGCAAG
>JGI24021J15306_10011552_pt1 | contig 10965 bp, 5 predicted proteins | sample Ectturendosymbi1_FD_15306 | JGI IMG/M metagenome (IMG submission 15306)
ATTATTCTTAATCCATCTTCAGTCAAAAAATAAAGCAACACTTGGCAATGCTAGCAATTCAAAATCAAAAGACTCTGTGACACAAGAAATAACAGTGTGACGCAAAAGACGAAACGTCTCTAATCCGAAACGTCTCAAAATAAAAATGTATAGTTTTTTGAAGGCTTTTTTAGTGTTGATGAAACTGTCAAAAGTCTATCCCAATTTTATGCTCCAAAGAATACTATTAATGCCAGGAAATGTGCAGCTACATTAAAAATCAAACATTGTTACCTGCAATTTGATCCTCACTGAAATTAGTCTGAAAAATAAGAACACCGATTCAAATTAAGCAGGACAAAAATACAACGCATTGCAAACCTAGGCCAGAATCTTGAAAACCTGTCATTATCCTTGCTCACTTCAGGAGGGCCTATTTCTGTTTTGCAAACATGGAGGAGACCACTTAGTTTAGAGCAGTGGGGAAGCCATTCCCATTTTGTGGGGGAAAGTCACATTGGCAAAAGAATATCTTGGAATCCAAACAACATAAAATCCTCAATGTTGAGGTGCTGGTGAGTTGAATTTCACGACTAATTAGCACACTTATGAAGGACATACCTAAAGAATGAAAAAATGCTAAAACCACTGTCTACAAATTAAGACACATGTGCCTTGAAATGTGTAATGTGATCAAAAGATATGAATCAAGCAATTGACTCTAAGTATTATTTTTAGAACGTTTTGTCAAAGAAGTTCGAACTGGGCCCAGTTTACACAAGGGAACAAGGGCCTGTTTCAAATAACAAAAACATCTCTATATCCTTCAATGCTGTCTTCAGTCAGGTTCAGGTTAAAAATGGTTTTACAGATCCAGCAAAAACAAAGTATTACTTTGAAAAATTTAAAGCCAACAGAGACTAAGGAATATAAAAGACCTTATTTCGCTAACCTCTTGAAGTTTTTTTGAAGCAATGCAAATGCATGGCTAGAAATTGTTAATATACATATATACAAGATCTATGTTGGGCAACCAGAACCAGACATTATAGCAGTCTGACTAAAGTCTTGCATAGCTACAAAAATATCTAGCTTTCAAAACACTCAAGCACAGATCAATACACTCTACAACCATTTTCAGAACAGGTCTTTGTATATTAGTATTAGACAGAAATTCAGCACTTGAAAAACTTTTTAAAATTTTGCATTGTGGAACAAAAAACAGACAATGAGTGAAACACAGGTTAACACTGTTGAACTATTAAAGTCAAAGAATGCTTACCATGGTGGTGTGGGTGTGTCTGATGTGAATCCAAAAAAAATATCAGCTATGCAAAGGCTACCTTAATCCTGCGCCTGTAATAACAAGGCATGGATTTCATATGCGAATTTCACCAAAACGAATTTTAACTTGCTAAAACTAGATAGCACCTCTGACTCCATACAACTCTGCAACCCTGCTGTCAATCACAGTTTATAAGATAATAATCTAAATTTGAGCAGCATCCAACTATGTGATGCAAATTACATTTGGTATTGCTTCAAAGCGGGCGTCAAACAGACTATGAAACATGCAAACAAACAGGACACACACAAACATACACACATAAGACTATTTAAAAAAAGACTACAGTATAAGCAAAAAGCAGATACAGAGTTTTACAACAAGCTATAACAATCTGATGTGGACACTGAATCAAACATAGGTAAATTAAAATTTTTAGCAAATATTGTGCAATGTTTACTCTGCTTCAAATTGATGAAAGACTTGAGGGAAATAATGGTTTTGCTAACAAAATAGCAAAATAAAAGGATTACAAAAAATGATCCTTGGTAGGTTTCAATATTTTAAATTGTGCTAAATTTAATCTTTGCAAAGGCTGTATGTAACGTTATCTGCTTGAAAATATTTATGTGAAAGAATACTGCTCCACAAGACTACTGCATTGTTCTTCATAGCATTTAGGAAAACCAGTGATTCTGCATGCAATGACGACCTTCCTCACAAGCAACGCAACATTGTGTCCCCAAACCTCTGCACTTCTAGTACCCAGAACATTACATCTTGCTTCCTCAGGTAATGAAGCTTGCCCTATTTCTAGACCCTAAAAATATCAACCAGATCACCACATTTTTTATTCCAATGGAGATGACAGTAGATGTGAAATGCAAAAAAAGAGATACCTACTGCATTGACAATTACAGTATGTCATTCCAACAATATACAAATTGACACACTTGAGGTGGTTTATAAACTGCTTGCATCAGCAAAGTAATTTGCTCAAGACCAAAGCACTAGTTACAGCATTAATGTTCTTGATATGAACATTGAGATAGAACATCAACATAACCTTTACTGTTTCTTAGCAGAACTTTTCAAGACTGCCACATTTTACTTCGACAGTTAAATATTTTTTCAGGAAGTAAGGTTTGGCACATTGAAACAATTTTTAGTCAACTAGTATATACAAAACATTACAGTTTGCTCTCAATAAATTTTCATGTCTTGTAGGTGAGTGCCTGATGCTGAGGTAGCTTACCACCAATTTAAATTTACATCTAACAAACATCTGCAATTGATATTAGTGGAGAATCATCTACTATATGTAGTATTAAATAAACAAAGCACAGACCACATTTTGATAGACTTCATCAGCACATTAGCTTTTTATTTTGACATGCCCAGGACTATATATACTGTATTATATTGATTTATGTAAGACCGGTAGGTCAAATGAACCTTTCTATCACCACATTAAAAGTTAGTTTAACACTTTCATCACCGTCAGATGCAGAATTACATTCAAGGTATGCTGTCAACTGTTCTCAGCGGACATAAATTCACCTTTTTGCTTTCAGAAGTTTCTGCTCACGTACATTTAAATTTTTCTTTAAATTTTGTTTCTGGAAACTGTCTAAAAATTTGGTTCTAGACTGAGTTTCAGTAACATTAGGTCTTGGAGCGAGAATCCAAACTCTGTGTTTCAGAGGCTATTTAAAAGCATGGTACTTTTGAGTTGGTCCACCTAGGCACGACTAGGTGCACTGGACCAAGACTGGTATTTGTGTGATGGAAATGCTTTGATTTACGCTGCCAAATGCTATAAAAGCATGAAAGAATGTACAATATATATTAGAAATGTTTCTGTAAGTATATTTCGGCATGTTGATAAAGTTTATTTGCTTAATACCAGTGTTAGATGCTTTTGTCTCAAAAAAGTGAAACTTTTGCAATAAAGGTGGCTCTGGTAGGTCCAGGCTTGTTTTCGTGGCATGTACGTAAAATGGTGTGGAATTGATTTGATAAAGTGGAAATTGATTAGTGTAAAGGCAACAAAACATTTGCCAAGTTTACCATTTTAGTCTATAGCTGGTAACTCCAAGTATTATCTACTTTCTGGCATTTGAATTTCTCACGAAAATCTTGCGGTAACAGTGGATATCGTGGCAGGGAAACCACTTGGTATCAAAAGTGTTAACCGCAACCTTTCACAACATACATGTTCGTAAACACCATTTCATAACTTCCTTATCATAGATTTCACAAAATTGCAACTGTTACGTATATAAATAAATGCTACTGTACACAAACTCGATGTGGCATAAGGTCTTCGAAATTGAAGACATGTTAATGCTGTAAGTGGCATGCTTTGTGCAACAAACACATACCTAAATTGAATTTAAGGTCAGCTGCACAGCTATTGATGGAATGCATTTTTAGCATCTAATGCAAAAACTTAACTTTCACTTAAAATTTCAGCTTTTTTGCTTCAATAAAATGAACTTTGCTTCACTTAATTAATGCAGATACCACAAACAAACACTTCAGTGAATTTTGAATAAATGTTTTATAGTTTGTAACTATACCTTGCTATAATTTAGTCTAGCTGCACTGCAATGCAAGCTTGTAATGCCATAGCAAACTACATTCTATGTTTAATAAACACAACAGATATCGGGCTATGTAAAAATGTTTAGTCAATAGGTTTTATCATCTTTGGCACATAGCATTGTTAAAGCCATAAACCTTCAAAATTGAGTATATGTCATTGTTTCATGACATTTCTTACTTGGTGTAATAATTGAAGAAAATACAGCTTATATGGACTATATACCAATAAATTATATAATACAGTTATTGAGTTTACAGATTAGACTGCTTCATCAAATTTCCATATAAATGAAATGAACATAACACTTGGGTTTTTTAAGGCGTTTTAGGGACCCAATTCAGGTCCCTATAGATCTATACCAGGTACCTAACATTTTCCTTAAAAAAAAAACCTGATAAAACTATCATCTATGTCTTCAATGACAAACATTTCATGCAATAAAATGTACATGAACACCTAAATTCAATGAATTCAATAATGTATAATTTCATGATGAGATCCCATAAAAAGGTTGAAAGATCTTGAGATTGGCCTGAGCACTGTGCAACATCTGTTCAAGACCCAACTATGCCTACAACACCTTTTTAAAAAAAATACTGTTACTTAACACAATGGGAGCCGTTGTATGAGTACATCATACTTGGAAATCATGCATTGAGCCTCTAATTTCACATTCAAGAGTTTTTTGAAAAATTGTAAATTTTGGTAAAACTATCAATTTTATGGTTTTTTGAACATAACTTTTGAACCAGCAATGCTAGAAAGCTTATCAAAGGCTGATAAGACTTGGATTTTAGCCTAGTTTCTAATTAAACCTTGAGCGAAATACTTCCATCAAGCAGTTGGGCCCAAGGTCAGGTAACCTGAGCTAATATGGCCAAAAACCTACCCCACTTATGACGTCACCCACAAAAAAACAGAACCTAAGAATTTGTTACCAGTGAAAACTAGAAGACTTGCTAAGTCTTTTAAGGGTTTGAACATATCTCTAGCACAATCAATGAGCAAGTTATGGAGTTGCAAAGATTTGGCCAATATGGGCAAATTATACCTTTTAAAGCAAAACTCACCACTGGTGAGTCACCAGCTCCGAAGTTGTTAACTAACTGACAAGCAGCATGTTTATACATGCAATGAAGAATTGTTAGCATAAGTACTTGCTTAAATCTGTTTGATGGCATTTGTTTAAAAATGTTAGTGTATATGTTTTTGCCAAATCATAGCACATGATGGAATCCCAGCAATGCTATTTTGATAAAAGCAAACAATTGTCATGCCAACCACACACATTCTATTGCACTTTACCTAAAGAAACAGTGCTTGTGATCAAGTGTTTGAGCATCTACACAACATACTTAATTCACCAACAGCTCTTGTTTTAAATCCAACACTGCACATATGCCTGGTGCTGTCAATATACAGCATCTATGTGTGGGTGGGTGTGCATTTTTCTTATATACGACCATTGTTGATTGAACTATAAATTCCTACATCCAACTGCTTACCAGAATTTGACTGCTTATAACAAGCCAGCAGCTTGGCAACATTTTAATTCCTTGCATAACTTTAAAACCCATCAGGTCAACAATAGCTACACATTATAACATTACAGTAATAGCTGGAAAACTCTCAACTGTGGTGATTATACAGTATTGCAAAGCATTGGAACTAGCACAGAAAAATTTGTATTATGCGGTGAGCAGATACAGCTATATTAACGGACTTGATTGTACAATAATGTTTGGTAACCATACTAAAGATCTTGCTAGACAACAAGTTTGGTGTCACTGATACATTTCATTATGTCACAAAGTTTCTCCTTACAAATAGCCTGCCACACATTCAATTATTGATTTTTCCATAACCACTGAGATTAAATATTTCACCACATTACCCTCTTAATGAATGCTATTAAGCGAAAAAACAAACCAATACCAATGATTAATTGATAAACCACCTGAGCATTGCAAAACCTTACTATACTCTAAAATATTATGTTGCAACTTATGAATTAGAGGAAAAAAAACAAACTGAGCTAGAAGTTAGCCACTTACAATAAAGAAATGCACAAGCTTCCGTAAGAGCGATTAAACATTTGATGACTATTTTACTATGAAACAATAAGCTATTAACATATTACAAAAGGAGGCAAGTACTGCCATAAAAATAACCATGTTTCATTGGTTATATTCAGATGGACTCATTAGGTTCAATCTCCTCTATTTGGAAATTACATAATTTGTTTGGTGGGTTTTTGTACCACTTCAAAATTATTATATTATTTTTGAGTCATTGAAATGACACAGACAAAATGCTTAGCAACACTGACCAGACTGCTACGTGTGTAACGTTGAAGCTGAATTCATCACTGTAATTGACTACAAATGGAAAGCCCATATATTAGTTGAACATGAAGTACACATACATCAGTCAACATCACAAGTAATCATCTTAGCCATTAAGTGATCCTCAGTGACTTGTTAAGTTTTAAAGTGTTGTTTTCTGACCTTTTTTGCTTTGTGCCAACTTACACATACAATTAGAAGTTGCCTTTGCAATCCTTTTGACAAAACCTTTAAGAATGTCTTTGAGTTTTATCTTATTTGTATCTGAAATCTTCTGGCACCTATGCTCAAATTCAACAAATCCCTTGGGAATCATAAGACCCCAGAATAATAACTCTGCTTTGAGCTGGTTTTACCAAAAGTACTACAAGCACAGGGCAAGTAGTCATTCACTATTCTAACCTACTAATGAAGCACGGTTGTTGACTTCATGAAAGCAAACAAATCAGACTTACCATTACTATAACTCTCAGTATGGGATGTTTTTAAAAAATTAAAAACACCCCATACACCAAGTAGTTGTACAGAGTTTACCATGTTTATGCCAGCATCATAAAACGCCTTGTAATTAAATGCAAACAAGGGCTCAAAATCTGTTATTTTACTTCGTAGTTTTCAGATGTAACTGTACAAAGTTATAAGATAAAAAGATTACAGGCAGTAAACAATTACAATGGATGCATGATCAATATTTGTATGTAGATCATGTCTGTCCCATAAATACCAAACAGATACAGATACATTTAAGCCAGTATAGCAAGTGCTAAATCTACCAGAGGTGGCACTGTAGCATGTTTGTAATTGTTAATGTGCTGATCCTTTTGATAAAAATTGTATTATATACCACATTAAGCATGAATTGCCGCTGTGGTAAGTTTGTTGACAGGCTGGGGCTTCATGGCCTCTCCTGCATTAAGAATGCAGGCCGCTTCCCCAGACATTCAGCCATTAACCCCATCCTCAAACGGTCATTGACCCACATTGGTCTCTCTGTCCTAGAGCCCGTTGGCTTGATGAGGGATAGAAGGCCCGGTGGTTTGACCCTGAACCCTTGGTACAAGGGAAGCAGCCTTGTATGGAACGCGACAGTTGTGGATACCTTTGCAGAAAGTCACTACATAGTCAGTGCCATTATACCAAGCAGTGTAGCAACTGACGCTGAGGCCAACAAATGCTGGAAATACAATAACCTCCTTGACAATTACTACCTTCAACCAGTTGTAATCAAAACCGCTGGTGTTTATGGCAAGTCCACTGCCCCTTTCTTGAGCTGTCTTGCAAAGAAACTTGTTGACATTTCAGGTGACCCCAGGGTCAGGGAGCAACAGTGGCTCCACCAGCAGCTGTCTCTGGCTGTGGTCAGAGGAAACACTGCCAGCATATTGGCCTGTGTGCAAGTTTGATCTGATTTTAGCCATCTTCAGTGCATTTAGCCAGTGTTCCTGCCCATCACTTGCCTTTTCAATGAACAGCTATTGCCTTCCAAATGTTTGCATATTCTGTGAGCTTTATTGTCTTCAGTATGTTTTTTTATGCTTTCTGTAAAGCCTCTATGCAGTATAGTTTTGCTCCCCTTTTGGAAAACTAGGCTGAAAATTAATTTGTCTAATAGCTTTGTTCAATTTTAGCATTGCTCATGGTTGTTATCCCAAAATGTGTTGTATAATTTTCCTGTTACTGAGTTTACTCTGAAAATTCTAGAATTGGCAGTTGTGGATAATATTCATTTAATATTTAAATTACATAGTTTTGTAACTTAGTTGATCCCAGTCATCAGTAAACCATTGCTTTTAAAGATTCCTGAAAGTGGCTCTACAGGCAATGACCTGCATTATTGATTCTTGTAGTGCTAAAAAAAGCAAAAACATTTGAGATGCACATTTGTTAGGAATGTGCACAGAGAAGCATCTTTTCAGGCTAATCAATTTCCATTTCAAACCCAAGAAAAGGTCAAGAAAATAAACAAGGTGAAGCATGTGCAAGTGTGTTGTATTCTACTAGGGTATCAAAGCATACATATTTCAAAGTGTTAGTGTTCACAGCCATGAAGATAACTCATAAATATCACACGATTGCCCAATCACTACTCTATCCTAGGTTTCGGTACTAACCTAGGGAGAATAGAACCTGTAACACATGACAATGAAAAACTACGGCTGAGCAACAAAATGTTTTCTACAACTTGGAAACAAATTTTGCCAATGAAACATATGTGGGAAAATTTCACACAACAATCTGCTTTGATAAGAAGTTAAACTGTATTATATAAACTTTATGAATAAAGGCTATCTGTTTTCTATTTCTTCTTTTTACCTTTCCTATTAAAAATGGCAGGAAATTTTAGGCACAACAGCAGTAGAAGCTTGCAATATGATATCCAACACTACTGATGTGCACCTATTTCATCATATGTCTAGCATAACTGATTTGAATCTTGAATAACATACCTAAGTCACAACTACAGTAAATTACACCATAGCCTAATAGATCAATATGATGTGCAGTTGTGCATCTATCTATTGGTCACACCTAACACCATTTTTTGTGTATGTGTAAGACTTCATCAAAAAAGATAGCTAAAGCTAGACAACATTATGGTTTTTCATTTATTTTGGAGTTGACACACTAGTTGGTGCTTTCTCACATCTGCATACTATAGTAGTCCTATTTGTCAGCAGCCTACAACATCCTGCAAAAATACACTTCCTTGCCACATGTCAGAACCTCTTATATTTCATTCTTCTTTCTTTAATTTCACATCTCTTATAATTGCCACCGTCAGCAATGAACCCCATTGTTACAAAAAGTGCAATGATTGCACAAAGTCACAATCAAATTTTTCAAGTTAACTTATTAATTTTGCTGCAAAAATATTTTAATTGTTCATGCGATGTATTGTCTGTGGATGTAGTCCTAAAAAATCTATATATAACAACCAGTATGTGTTTTGATTAAAATCATTGAAACATCTGCAATGCAAAATCAAAAAAACTCCACTGCATTACACTTCAGCAAAATATTTTTATCATCGAAGAACAATATTAATGAATATCAAAGGTTTTAGTTGTAACTTTTGCGGCCTCCTTTCAGTGCTAGAATCGTAATAAATACAATACAACAAGCATATTTTCAAGCTTCTAGAATACAATCCAACTAGTAAGGCCTACTGCAAACTACAAAACAATGCATTGCACCCATCCATTCCAATCATGGTCTCTATCATGGAATCCAAAACTGGTCAGGAGGCTTCAGTTGCAGTACTCTAACTCAAGTCAAACGTCCATACCATAACAACGGCTAGAAATGTACTACTCCTGTATAAATGAGGTAGCAGGCTAGGCTATCACAGTGCAGTACACTACAGTACACTACAGCATGGATTAACCACAAACTACTTAGCTTCACAGATAGTGATAGATTCAATTGCATGTTTCAATTCCATACAAACAAGAGGCCTAGCCCAACTCTTAGTCTGACATCATGATCATTCCAACATGCACCTGCACCTCACTACGGCTAAGATGACAGTGTTCTTCAATTTTTCGGTACTCTAGGGCTAATCGCAACGCAGCGCCTTGCCAGTTAACCGTTTCGCCAAACCCAGCCCGTACAGCGCCCGTAGCTCAAGCGAAGCCGATCTTATTTGTAACCACCCAGCCAGAAAGCTATTATACCATCACAATGCCCGCAACGGGGCTTAAAACTTTTTCTCTTCTTTCGCTTCACGGCCGAATCAGCAGATGTCTCCCAGTAGCATTGCGGAAGTCCAACGCACTGAAGCGAGACAGATCATCCCCACTTGGGGAAAGACAAAAGATGAACCGCAAGCGCTAATCGACAACGACGACATGCAGCGAAGCCAGTAACGATTCCACGGTGAGCCTGGACAGCATGATCTCTAAATTTGTTAGCCCTCATTTGCCCACCACGTTTTATGGAAATTACCACTACCAGCAGTGGTGTGTTTCAAGGGGAGGGGAGCGAGGCACTTGCCTCGGGCCCCCCCTTTTTGGGGGCCCCCTTTAAGGTGTTACACGCGTAAATTTTCCATAGTTTTGATGAAAAACGTATTATTCACTCATATAATGTACTACAAAGTAGATCAAAAGTAACTACTCTGCTTTCAAAGGGCCCCCCTACAAAAACTGTAATGTGCAAGTACTCCACTTTCAAAGCGGCCCCAACAGCAGCTATAATGTTGAAGTACCTTGCTTTCAAAGGGGCCCCCAACAGCAACTTTAATATGCAAATACCTTGCATAGGGGCAACCAACAGCAACTGTAATGTGTAAGTACTATGCTGTCAAAGGAGCCCCCAACAGCAATTGTAATGTGTAAGTACCTTCCTTTCAAAGCAACCCCACCACCATCTCCAATGAGCAAATGAAGAAAAGTTTCAAGCCAACTTCTACACCTAAATAATTGTGGGTTAAAATTTCTTCCAAAACGTTGAAAAGACCCTACCAAATAAGAGCAAATAGGCCTACTTATACCAAATGAAAACTTTTTATACTAAATGATGATTTTTTGAGATTGAAGTATTGCTATATTAATGATTTTATGAAAATGCCACAGATGAACAAAAAGTAGCCTTTTTTATGTCTCTGAGTTGAAAAGCTTAGACAACTTTCTCATTTCTTGTGATGAGTTGAGTTGAGTTGAGTTGATTTTATTTGGCGATAATTAATATTCAGCTAGAAAAAACACAAATTAGTGCAAGGACGCCAGGGCATTGAAGGAACCGGAAGG
>JGI24021J15306_10011554_pt1 | contig 10964 bp, 8 predicted proteins | sample Ectturendosymbi1_FD_15306 | JGI IMG/M metagenome (IMG submission 15306)
TTTTTGAAGTCACTGGCCCATAACGACACTTTTTGAAGTCACTGGCCTGTAACACTTTTTCTCCGGATCGTTGAAGGGATGTTATAGGGCCAATCGTCTGTGCTTGTTCCTTACAACGCATCGCTTTCTTTGAGCGTGGGTGCGTGGTAACCGAACTCTTACAGTTGCCTGCACCGAAAGTTGTCTAGGTTTTGAAAAGAACTTTTAATGGCAGTGTAGGTTAGCGAGCGGTAGTTTTAGTTGTTTTCAGCTGTCAGTCATCATCTGGGTACTGGGACATCGAATTATGTTCTGCAAATTACGCGTCAAAAATTTTACATGGTTTCGAGTAGAACTTTGAACGGTTTGCCCAATTCTTGTTCATCTGTTCTTTCAGTGGTGGCTGAAAATTTTCATGTTGTTTATTTAACCGCTGTGAAAGCATTTTCTGATGAAAAGAAGCAGAAGTTTGAGGTAGAAGTTAACGCTATTTGGAAGGAAGTGAAAGTTTTGCAAGAACTACGATGAAGAACCACAAATTCAGCTCAATAGGTGTAAAGCGCACATCACGTTTTTTAATTTTGGGTTTCACTACCAGTGGCCGTTGAAAGATGCTTATGACGCCAATAACCAAGGCTTACACAAACGTTTCAAGTAACCAGGCGCGTTTTTCATCAACTCAGAAAATATTCCAAGTTCATCTCACCCTAAGAAAGTAACTTACAGCATGCAGGCGCGTAGTCAGAAACTTTGGCCGGGAAGAAAACAACAACAAATTCTCAAACTTTGAATTTTCCCTGCCCCTTGTTTTTAATGCATCCACAAAGCGTGCATTTTTCTGGTGCTGTTTTTCCGAATAATTATGTTCAGATTGAAGCCGGCAAACAGAAAGTCAATTTTCATTGAATTGACAAGCTGTAAAAGTTTGTTTTTAGTGAAGTTCCAAGGTTCTACTTCGGATGATCCAGTCAGTCTACACAAAGTGTGAAAATGTTTATGTGTTTGCGAAAATGAAGCCGCAATCGATCATCACCACGGCTCTGCACTATCGAGTCAAGAAATACTTAATTGTCGCCGCAGCTTAACACAGCGGTTAGTTAATTAATCTATCCCAGTGCCTGTGGTTCACAAAGTATGGGTCGAAACCCAAATAAGGGTAACGAAGGGTCAAAAAATGGGTCGCACTGAGGCGATCCAAACCTGGGTTGTAAATTTTCAACGTTGCCACTGCTTGTTTTTTTATTTGCAATGTAATTACTTGAGAAAAAAGTGGATTGCTTGACATTACAAATGAACTTGGCACCTTGAAAAAATATTTCAACCATGCGGCACATCCCGAGCAGCAGGGCCAGGAAAATCAAGAAATGAAAGCAGCAGGGCCAGGAAAATCAAGAAATGAAAATAACAGAAATGGTAACTTTAAAATTATTGAAATGAAGCTCTGGTTCCTAATATCGAGGGAATTCAAAATAAAGTAATATGGTTTTGAATTGGAACAACTTGTTCAATGAATGTAGCAAGCACGTGTAGTGCTTATTTGTATGACATCAGTCGGCGCAAACCTTCAAGAGGGGCCCCCAATTTAAAACAGCCTAGGGCTCCGAAAATGAAAATTCGCCCCTGGTTTGAAGATATTTTAACAGTGTATAAGTGTACGCTTTGTGAGAATTAGCATTAGCAAACTAACCTACTTTAAATGAAAAACGATAACTGCAGTGTTAGGTTCGTTCGTCTCTATAGTGTCACTGTCGACCTCAGTGGCGTACGCAGAAAATTTTCATGGAGGGAGTTTCATTCCGTGGCATGGTAATCATTTGTATTTGTTGTGCGCTGTTTGTGACGTCATAGTCACGTTTCCAAACCAACGTTTTAGCGAAGTTTGTTGACATAATATCAGTGGCGTGCAGAGGGAGTGGCGATTGGGGCGACAGCCCCGGGCATCCAAAGAGTGAAATTACAAAAATAGGATTTTATAAAAATGATGTAACTAGATGCTGTGATACTCTTCGTATTGTAAGGGTACCAATACTCCCTGTATGGAACTGATGGAAACTTGCCTGAGGTGGGCATGCAAATGTATGTTAAGTGACTCGAGAGAGAGAGATGAAGCACTGCCATCGTTTTCTCAAGGCCTTACACCCTATTATTTCTTCCCACTCTGTAGGCCTGCCAATTCTTGATAGCCTATTTTGAATCTGCAACTTGTAACCTTCAAAATATCTCTCGATTCTCTCTTACGGAACCATTAGGCCGGATTCAGCAAGCTGGTGCGCCAGAAACAGCTGCGAAAAGAGTTGCTCCAATTGTTTTTACTTGCGGGTCATTGATTAGAAAAGGTCAGATACAAGTTTGTATTCGACTAAAAGCCGAAGTGGGATAGGTTCCTTAAGGCAGTTTCGTTGATTTGCACTGAAGTATTTCTTTGGCTTATACTTCTAATATTTTATTAACCTGAAAATTTTGGAATTGGGGACGACATTGCCCCCCTGACTACGCGCCTGCTGGCAACCGTATTCTGATTGCAGACTACAGACCAGTGCAGGCATTCGTGATAGAGCGAAGTTTATGTGCACACCGATTTGGTAATTCAAATTAACCAACACAATTATCAACAATTATGACAATTCAGTTTACATAGTAAATCTGTATACTGTGTCCACAGATAGTCCAGCGATAATGTGCATTTTTGGGCATGTTGTTACACAGTGTATCAACTTACCCCGTGTCTTTTGTTCTGGTTGCATAAAAACATGCCACCAGGTGTGCCGCCATTAAAAATTAGGATGCCACAAGGTGTCGTGATATCACCAGTAATGATCCATCATCATCCTACAGCCTTTCCAAAAGTTAAAAAACATCATCATCAAGAAAACTTAATTCAGTTATCTTGATATTGTCTACTGAGAAGATGTTACAAGAATCAATGAGTTCCAAAAGTTTGTATTAAATCTCGAGGACCACGTCTACCAAGCAGAAAAGAAGGAAAGTCATGCCTGATGTCCATGTTTTAGTTTGTAGTGACTTCTACTCCAAATCTGCCCTTGTTGAGATGTGGGTGAAGTGCATAAAATGCACAGGTTGGTCACATTCAACTTGCACTGATGGTAGTGACCAGTGGCGTAACTAAGGGGGGATATCTGCCCCCGGGAACAGCCTTATGGAGGCGTAAAATTGAGGCCGGAATGTTACGTAGTAATTAAGAATTGTCAAAAGTCAGCGCATGCTAATAATTACGATTTACAAAATGTTAAATGCCAGCCGCCGCTAGTTGCGAAATCATATCAAGATCACTAAGGTTATCAAAGCGAGCAGTAACAAACTTTAATGGTGTTTATACAATATTGGATGAATGCAGCAACCGGGGAGCCAAACATAAAATGGGGGGCACATATCTCAAATGGATGGCCGAGCACCCCTGACTCCCCCGCTTGCGACGGCCCTGCTTCTTTCTCCAACAATCAGTGCCCGCATGTGTTTTAACTTACGGTTGCGTCAATATGCTTTCAAAATCAGATAGCCGGCGTTGCGTACTTTCCGACTTCATTCTGTTACAACTTCTCCGGTGGTGTTGCGTTGATTGTGTGATTCACCACGAACGGGATGTGCGTTAAGAATAACACCATTATATATGTTGCGCGAGCAAGCAATAGTAAGAGAGATTGCGACGTGGTAGCTCTGCAGATATTAACGTGTGAACGATTGAACGTGATGACCAGCGTACGCGAAGAGAGATTGCGACCATGATCTCTATTGTTGCTTGCTGCCACGATGCGAAGCTTTGCGCACATGCCGCTCGGGATTTCCGATCGCAACAGTTCTCATTGCATCAATCGAACAGGAATCCAGCGTTGACAGTGCATGCAGTATGTACCTTCGCATGCATTTAGAGCAGCGATGAATTTTACAGCATGTGGTTATGACAACAGATCTGATGTTCAGGAAAATTTTTGAGCTTTGATGGTTTGACAAACTTCATGTTGGAACGAATTTCTTGCGGTTGTGAAGGTAGTTGTGATGACTTTTTTTGCGAGGTATTCAACTAAACGCTGACAACTTTTGCAAGATTCTTATTGCAACTGTGCAACAGCGTTGAGCAAGGCCTCTGAGAGAATTTTTCCCCAGCAGTACGAAGACCGATACCGGCCCCCGTAGCTTCTTGGGCTCTCGTTTTAAACTTGTATAGCTTATTTGTATAGTAATCAGAATATAGATAAAACAGCTACCATGCTATGTTCTGGCCTAAGTGTTATATTAACAACGGCTTACACTCAATGTTCCCTCTTAGGTGCCCAGCTGCGCAAATTCGCAGTACCACCAGTGCAAGGGCGTCGGAAGGATTTTTTCCAGGGGAAGGTCAATAGTAGTTTTTTTCCAGAGGTAGCAAAAAATATTTTTCCAGGGGAGGAAAAGTGGTAAAATTTAATTTTTCCTCTCGAAACTAAGAAAAGAATCTTTTTTTGCTGAAAATGTAATAAGAAAATGTCAAAATCCATGGGGGCGAAGGCCCCCTTGCTTCCCCCTTCCGACGCCCATGCCACCAGACCAGTCGCACAGTGAAATCTCATTCTTGCGCACTTGCAACATTCCAAATTTGATTATCGAATATACATCGCATAACCCTTTTACCGCTTGAAACGCTTCACTGGGTGTGTGTCTTCATGGTTGCGCAATTGCATGCTCATTGAAAGGTAATCGCGCAGTGTAAAATTTTCCTAGAGGGAACACTGCTTAGACTAGTAATTTTGACCTTGATTACAGAAAAACATAGCTTGCGCACTTTCACCCTCCCGGACCCCAGTAGGCCTACATGCCGGGTCTGAGTACGATGTACTTCTTGTACCCCTTCTGTTAGGCCCTGGCGTTGAATATATTACTGTAGTTATAATTGTGAACTGTTCAGTTGCTGCTGCCAGGGGGGCGGGGTGGGCGGTTCACACTCCTGCCCCCGTCAGTTACGCCACTTATCAGGTGCATTTCAAACACGAACAGCCACAAGTTCTTTCGCCTGATTCACTCGTAACAACAATCCGTACAATTCAGCAAACGCAGGACGCAGCCAGCGTGCTTTGCGTATATCGACATAATTAGGCATATCATATTTTTGTGATTGAAAACCGGGACGCTTCAGAAGAACGAACCTTATCAAATAAATGTGGTTCATATCTTACTGAGCATGTAGTCATTTTTTATTCCTGTAGTTAAGGCACCAAGAAAAACTAAAATAATTCATTTTATTAAGAAATAAAACAATGTTTAACAGCACCGATGTTTCGGCACCTGCTGTTGCAGTTGACTGCATCGCCTTGAACTATTGAGGCAAGCACAAGCGAAAGATGGCAATTCGGGGCATTAACTAACAGGAAAGCAACCAGCAGCAATAGAGCTCACTCGACGAGTTCACTCCACGACTCTAGGTTACACTATCATTATATAGGGAAAAGTGAACGACTATAATTCGCTTGTGGTGACTATCACAGTGACTTGTAACTTATGGGCACCATCCAGCGGTGACCATTTATTTACATGTGGCGCCACCTACCTGCCCCCACTCTACGTAGCATAGCAGCGCCGCAAATAGGTGTGCAACGGCGTGTACCTGATAGCAAGATGTAACAGCAGGCGTAAAAGTTATTTTGCAGAATATTCCCAACAAAGTCGTTCATTTTAATATTTACACTGAAATTTCCTCTGACTGATCTTCAAAAGCTGACTTTTCAACCCTGCGTTGATTTATAACTGTCTTGTCATAAGCGAAACACGCTCTAACTCTGAACCTAAGACGATTCAGACAAATAAACAATGAGCAATACAATTCTCACGCAAATCCCTGCACAGTCAACGTTAGAATTGTATATCAGGTAACTTAATCCTTCGATTATCATGTCGACTGTCAACTTCATCAACGAAATCATCTAGATCTAGAAGCATAGACGTACGAGGCGGGGCCGGAGGGACGGCCGGGCTTGAAAAATATCAGGGCAACTCTGTTTTCAGGGCAAGCGCAAGTTGCTCAAAATTCTTGAATAATAAAAAATATACATTCAATACAGTGAATTCAGGGCCACCTCTGTTTTTCGGGGCAAGCGTAAGTTGTTCAAAAATCTGAATGTAACAAGTATTTTAAATACAGCGAAAAATTTCTGGACAACTCTGTTTTTTAGGGCAAGCTCTAGTTGCTCAAATATCCTCAATAATAAAAAATACATGTTCAATATAATGAAAAATTCCAGGGCAACTCTGTTTTTCAGGACAAGCGCCTCAAAACTCCTGAATGTAAAAAGTATATTCAATACAGTGAAAAATTTCAGGGTAACTCTGTTTTTTCAGGGGAAGCGCAAGTTGCTCAAAAATTCAGAATGTAACATGTATATTCCATACAGCAAAAAATTTCAGGGTAACTCTGTTTTTTAGGGCAACTCTGTTTTTTTCTGAATGTGCATGATTAAAGATCTAGTTAAAGTCGCTTCTAAAGGAAAGCCAAATATTGGGTAGAAAGTTATTGCAATATGAAAAGGAACGAGTCTATTCTGCCAATAATCGCAGCTCGTATATGAACTAACACATAACAGCTTATAAATGAACTAACTACCAGAGGTGTACTGGAGCCGGAGAGTCGGAGTAGACTCCGGCCGGAGTCTTAATGATTTTGGAAAATAGGAGTGGAGCCGGAGTTGATTTTTCTAAGGAAGAGCCGGAGTCAGTTTTTTAATAAGAGGTTAGTTTGTTTATTTTTGATTAATATTATTGCAGATTGTTTTTTTACAAAGCATGTTATAACATAACCTTCAAATGTGCAAAATTACTTCACAGGAAGTCTTAAAATTTTAATTCAACTTGGATGTAAGTCAGGTTAGGTTAGTGAGTTTCATGTGTGTAAAGATTTGGACAATTTCTTGTTCATGGTGATACGTTAAAAATCTGTTGGCCAATGAAATTTAGCTCACATAAAAAGTTTAGGTAGTGTCTCAACAACCAACATATCCAGTTTTCTGTTTCGAAGGACAAATATTACCGTATCCAGTTTTCTGTCAGATATAAAACTGAGTTGGAGAAATCTCACTACTGTCAACATGGTCGAGTGGCAAGTGACTAGACAATCGTCAGTTCGAATGACTCCTTTGTTGCATTTGTTTTGTTTTGGAAGTACTTACACAAGATTGTAAGTAAAAGTTTTTGGACCCCTTGTGATGTACATTTCGAAAAGCAGACAAGTGTTTTTGGACTGGGGTTAGATTTAGCATTTAGGATTAAGGTTTTGTGTTAGTGCTTAAGGTTAGTGTTTAGGGCTAGCGTTCAGGGTTAGGGTTCAGTGTTAGTGTCAAAGGTTAGGGTTTATTAGCGTTTAGTGTTGATGGTTAGGGTTTGCGGTTGAGATAAATGGTTAGGGTTTAGCGTAGGCTATAGGGTAAAAAATGCTTGGCCACCTTAACCCTTTATCTGAGAAGCAACTGGCACGTATGTATTGCAGTGATCAGCAGATTCGTTTGATATGTTTTTTAGCCTGTCGAATGCGTAACCCGGATACGGTCGTTTAGACACTGCCAAAAGTTTAGATAAGAAAGTGACTGCAGATGCGCCTGGCGTGACGCAATTCAAATAAAACGGTCAGTTTATCATTCATACGACGTGGGTCTCGTGGTGTAGTTGTTAGACGTTACGGCTGCTATGCCAATGGACTGGTTTTCGGTTTCACTCTCAACATGCCAACTTTACTTTTTTTTTGTTTACTTTTTTCAGGCTTACGTGTTACCTTTATGGGTTAGTATTAGGTTAGCATTAGCTTAGGGTTAGGGATAGGTTGGCATTTCGTTAGGGTAGCCTTAGCTTAGGGTTAGGTTAGGGTTAGCATTGCATTAGGTTAGGTTAGGGTTAGGGCTACGGTTAGGGTTAAGTTTGGGGTTATGTTTAGGGTTTTTCTTTTACGTTTGCTTCGTTTCTACCAAGCCTACTGCACTCTCGTCGTGCGTTACTGTTATGTCACAGGTGGCGTATGAACAAGTTTTCAAATTTCAAGATCCACAGGCGTATCTACAGCCACTGCCTTTAGATAATTCACTTTGGAGTTCAAGCAGGACTCGGAGTCCAAAACTTTAAAATGTTTCGGAGTCAGAGTTTAATCAGCCAAAGCAGGAGCGGAGTTGGGGTCAAAAATTTCAGACTCCGTACACCTTTGCTAACTAGTAACTACGAAACTATTGCATAGCTTTGAAAACTACCTCACCTAGTAGTTATTTAATTAGGTTAGAGAAAAGACTAAGTTCGCGCAGGCACCTATTATGTGCAAAATGTCGTCACGATCCGTCTAAATAGGTCAGCTGAACGAAGTTATAAACTGACCAACAACGAACGTACAATGGTCAGCTAGGAAAACCCTCACCTCGTGCCTCATGATAGATGATAATATTTAAAAGTTCAAATGTGCTAAAATGGCCACTACACGCGCCACTCTTCAACTTCAATGTATTCACAATTACTAATATTTGAATGCAACAGCAATTCCAGGTTTTTCAAAATATCCTGGTTGATTGGTTGAAAAAAATCCGGGTTTCGGGAAGTGAAAAAGAGCCAAAAACCGGTTTTAGGGTTAGGGATAGCCCGGGTTGGAAACACTACCTGTAATTGTAATTGCTGTTGGGGGCCCTTTTGAAAGCAGCATACCTGCATCTTACAGTTGCTGTTGGAGGACCCTTCCCAGGGTAGCCTACTTACACATTACAGTTGCTGTTGGGGCCCTATTGAAAGCGGAGCCTACTTACGTATGATCTGCTTTGGAGCATATTACATGAGTGGATAATACGTTTGTCGCCAAAAATGAGGAAAGTTTACGCGCGAATCGCCTCCAGGAGGACGTAAAACGGGGGGGCGAGGCAAGTGCCTTGCTCGTCTCCCCTTTAAACACACCACTGGCCTATACATTAGACTTCGTTTCTGAAGATAAATCAGGATTGTAACCATCCTGTCGCATTGCTTTCAGAATAACAAAAGAAAGCGCCTACAATTGGAAACGCGTTATCAAACCGTGCGCAATGGATGAATTGGATTTTGAAAGAGAAGAAAAAAGAAACTTGACAAAAGCTTCTTTGTCAGACGATACAGTACGCTGTCGTGTAAGTGGTACGTACTGTGACATTTTATATCAGGTAGCAGACGAAATTCGAGTTAGCAAGGCAAGCGTCAGCCTTCAGATAGATGAGTCAGCTGACGTGTCGATTTGTACGGATTTCCTGGTTTACTGTCGATGTGGAGGCTACACGCAGACCGAAAATTCGTGTGTCCCTTCAAAACAACGAACGCTGGGGCACCAAAAAAGCACAGAGGTTATCTAGTCAGGTGCTCCTGTGGAGGCTTAAGGGAGGGCCATACCTTCTAATTTGATCGTAAAATAAATAAATAAAACAAAATGGTGCCCAGAAAAGGTATTATTCATTGTTCTTGTGCAAATACGCTTTATCCAGCGCAAACAATTCAGTGAAACAATTGTTACCTTACATGCTTTTCAACAAATGTCAAATTTGAATATTTTTTCTGAATGCTTCCGCGGAACACTGAAAACGCTTAGGCGGACGCGGACCACATGCAGCCCGTGGGCCTGTAGTTGGTGTGGATCATACTGGCTTATCAAACTACGTTTGTGCAGTCTTCTTTTCACACACTGCGTAGCTTTTAATGTATGCAGGCTTGTGGAAATATACATAAGGTTTGTTTCTGACTCCTTAGTGAGCAAGCGCAATGCTGTATTGTCTCTGGCGAGTTTTCATAATTCATCTGCGCAATTTTTTAAGCCTGCGTGGTGTTCTAACTTTAGTAAGTTGTCCGATAGACATTGTCAACTTACAGGTCTACTTCTCATTGCTTGAAAGAGTTTTGGGAGTGTCTAACTTTCTTGTTTTTTCACCGCTACTGATGTTCTGGTCGTTGATTATTCCGAAATCATGACTTATTTTTAGAAAGTGATCAAAAAATGGATATCAAGCAGTTCATGAAAAGAAATAGAAAAGGAAATAGCATTTCTGATAGCGAAAGTGTAGAAAACATTTTAGGCTAAATTTTGAGAAGTGAGGTTCAACCCGCACAGACTAATGTGAGCACCGCAAATGCAGTTGTGGATAGTTCAAGTCCCATTCCGACTCAGTTATCTGCAGTTCACAATAATAATGATATTGGATGATACCCCGATTCAGCAAAAGCTGTAAAGGATGACAAAGTACTGTACAACCCTTTCGCGAACTCGAATACAACTCCACCTGAATACGATTTCAAAAAATGCGAGCAGAACGCGTGCTTGCTTGGGGAATTTCTTTGTGGTGTAGAAAGGGTAAAGCGTTTTCTGAAGGTACATTTGCATTGCATCGTTCGCAACCTGAAAAAGGATAAGCGAAATGTCGGCGTTGCTCCCCGTGGAAAAATTTCTGCGGACGCCCATGGCTGTGTACAGCTCAGATTTAGCTGGCAATCAATTATACGATAATATCGTAGCAGGAGTTCAAGTTGATGTTTGCAACTTCTTCAGCGTCAGAGCAGGAGTCTTTGCATCAAAGTCTAAAAAATGTGACACCACTGATCTTTGGTGTGTATGGCCCTAGTATCAGTTGCCTTCAACAGCTTCTGAATATGTTTTTTATGATTAACTGTAAAAAGACATGTTACCAAATGTTTCACAATTGCTGACTAAAACCAAAACTTTTAAGCTAAACCGAAGCTTGACTTGCGCAGATTTTGGCATTTACGTGGCGACTTGTGTGATATGTCATGAACAGTATGTTGGTTAAACTAGCAACAAATTTTCCAAATGATGGTCAGCGTACCGCAGTAATTGGAACAAACAAGATTGTAAAACTGACAGTGACAAGGACCAGATGGCCTTGTCGCGGCACTATTCAGAGAACCGCGGCACTATAAACAAGCCACCTCTGCACGAAGCATACACCGTTACTTTTGTCGAACAACCAAGTTTTCACTCTCTGGATATCTGTGAAAATAAATGG
>JGI24021J15306_10011557_pt1 | contig 10963 bp, 8 predicted proteins | sample Ectturendosymbi1_FD_15306 | JGI IMG/M metagenome (IMG submission 15306)
AAACATCATAGTCTGAATTGTCTGATGTTTGGGCAGAAATACTTGCACCAGCACCTACGTTTACTGATGGGAGTGATGAATCCAATAGCTTTTGTTGACCCAGTGTTCTTTCAGCAAACTTTACATCAGAGGTAGTTAGTGTCTCAACTATATTGAAACACTTCATCAACCATGGTCCTTTTTGGTCAGAATAGAATTTGAGATCTTTGTCTGTCATCCGAAGTAGGGCTTGTTTTTCAAGCTGTTTTTTCTGCTGGTCGTCAGAGCAAAAAATGTCGAAAAGCTCATCCATATCTCTCATAAATTCTTCTTCCTTTTGAAGAAAAGATTTTCCACGCTTCTTTTTGCTATAACAATCAATTAAAATGAAAGTTTTCATAAGCGCAAAAATTTTTTGATTTACTGTTATTTTATTTACTGGGTAAACATTGAAAAATATCCAAATATTGATTAATTCTTTTGCCACCACTCCTGCTGCAGATTGCTGTAGGAAATTTTCTTCATTCANAACACGCTCAATTACATCTTTGTTGGTTGGAAGTTTTTCTGAGGGTAATTTTTCTTTGCTCTGAAAGACATGCCCACTATGCAAGACCTNAGTTAGTTTAATAGAGGTACTCCTTATAACTATTCTCTCTAAGAAATAACTACACGCATCCTGCAAAACACAAAAAAGCAGTCCATTGTAGAGGAAATCTATCACAAAATCTTTCATTTTAATAAGATTTTGCTGTTATGCAATACACAGATAAAGTAGCAGACCAATAGTCAGCCTAGAATGCGATAAACATGAAATCAAAAGCAGTGTTTGATGCAGCATGGGTCAGTTTGAGGACGACAGACAATTCATTACAGCGGTTATACCAATTTTATGAATGTTGACTTTTTGGTGACCTTTGTCATGTGGTTGGTAGTGGCAACTACCGAAATTCATTTTAAAACCTGTTTTTGTGCAATTTGCCAGGATTTAAGACCCCCCTTTTTCAAGATTTTTTTTTCGGCCCACCCTAACTTGGTTGTCCATATAAAATGACATAACTAAAATTGCAAAAACCTATATTTTGTGGTGAGACTGAGTAGTGACACTGCAGTGTTAGTAAAAATATCATTTGTTGCTAGCTTGCTAACTTTTAGCCACCATCCCTCTTGCAACAAGATTATTCCAGTCTTGATAACAAACTCCAGTGGGACCAAAATTTGGCTTTGACCCATAATTTTGGCTACAGATATGCTAGCAAGTCAATCCAGGGCTCTATAGATGCAGATTTTGACCAAGTTTTCAACAAAACTTTGAGCCAATAGAATGGGTCAATTGGTTGGGGCCTAGGGCCAGCCAAAGGTGACCAAAATTTCCAAAACATGCTCTCATTGTGACGTCACCTCCAGATAACCTCCACCGAAAACGAAAAACGTTTATTTTCGATGTCAACTAGAAGACTTGCTGAATCCGTAGAGGGTTTGAACAGCTCTCTAGCTCTAGTGGCTGGCGATTTATGGCCACAAAAGGGCCAGCCAATCGCGGTCGTTAAAGGGTTAATAAACAGTGTCTGCTTTGCCCCATGAGGCAAAAGCTGTTGGATTGGACAAGTATTGTCATAATTTTACTGGTGGCAAGCTGTTAATGGCTTCCTGTCTATGTTGTGTGAAGTACAGGTTAAACCATAACCCTAAACCTTAAATGTTGTCTCTTTCTGACAACAAAGTAGCCACAGCATAGCTTTTGTTTCATGATGCAAAATAGACATGATGTTTTTTGATATAAGTTACGTGAAAGATTTTGGTGTCTTAACAGAAGTCGGAGTTGAGGTTATTATATTTATCAGAGCAGAAGTCTTTAAGCCAGAAACAAGAGCGGAATCAGAGTTAAAAAATGTGACTTTGCTTATCACTGGTTGGAACTCGATCTGGATCCAAGTCTTTAGAGTAAGAGCGGAGTCGGAGTCACATTTCCAAACTCCGACTCCGTTCCTGTTCCAAAATATATGAATCCGGATCCTGGTCCAAAATATTTTAAAATTGAGAATCTGACTTTTGTTCAAACTCTGTAAACTATCAATGTAACTGAAATCCAAAAATGTTTGTAATTAAGAAACAACATTTATAAAGAAACTCCTGTTACTGCTGAAGATAAAAAAGTTACTCCGGATCCGGGTCTGTTTTTTCACAAATTTTTGACTCTGGATACGGAGTCTGAAGTAAAACGTAGAATCTTGCTAGAGTAAACTCTCTCACTATGGATCTGTGGCCACCTTCGTTCTGCATCAGCTCAGAGGTGGCCACGGATCCAGAGTGCCGGAGTCATGAAAAAATAATTAAAAAAAGTTATAAAAAACACACAAGTACATGTCCAAAACAAAAGGCTAGCCTATGTGTTTGCATGTACTTTCATATGTTGTTTTATCTTCAAGCTGTTCTGTTGAATATCATCCCAGGTGACTTATATTCTAGAAAATGAGTTATCAAAAACTAAGATGCGATAATCTTTCAACCTTGTCTTGCAGTTAGGTTTGCAATGCCATAGATCAAGGGTCTCAACTTTTTTGTCAGAGGGCCACATCAGCTATTACACAATAGTTCAAGGGCCAGACATCTTACGTAAAGTAATTTTTTTGGGATATGTTACATTCTACCAAATCAAAAAATTTTTTGTAAATATATTATTTTCCTTTGTTGGCAAAATGTTTTCGCAGGTCAGATAAATATCTTCGTGGGCCAGATTTAGCCAACAGGCTGTACTTTGGAGACCCCTGCCATAGATAAATAGTGGAGGATAAATTTTTTCAGGTGTACCATTCCTGATCCAAGACCACTGTGCAGTATCAATATCAGGGTTGTCAGTTGGGCATTTCTAATGCCAAATTCTAGACTATTGACCATTTTTGAAGTGTTTTGGCATAAGAAAATGCTCCTTGCATGTACGTCATGGTTTGGCATATTTTTGGCCTTTTTTAGGATGGTTGGTAGATAAAAAACACTGTTCAGCATTTTTTAAAAACCTGTCTCATTCGAGCTTAAATTTTGAGAATATTTTTAGCCTGTTTAGCATTTGTTGATGCTATCTGGCATGTTTTGAGTAGAGATATGGCGTATTCGGTCCATCAGAACCTGGAAAGCTGAGTAGTTTTTCTGCGGGTTCTCTGTCACTGTGACTGCATTTAATTGTAGATATTTTTTGACATATTAAAATATCAACATTAGTATGCCAGATTGAATGTATTACAAACTATGGCATGGAACATATTTGTAGTTTCAAAACCTCTGTTTTATTGGTTAAAACACTTACATGCAGGTGTATTGTTATCAAGCATTTTCCATAAAAGAAGATGGCAGCATACTTTTTGAAATTTACCACTTTTTTTTAAACACATTTGGAGCTGGGTGAATTTGCTTTAAAAGTATAATTTGCCCACATTGGGCAAGTCTTTGCAACTCCATAACTCGCCAGTCAATTGTGGTAGAAAGCTGCTTAAACCCTCAAAAGACTTGGCGAGTCTTCTAGTTTGCAATGAAAAAAGTTTTAGGTTTGAAGATTTGGGTTTTGTGTGGGTGACGTCATAAGTGGAGTAGGTTTAGGCCTTTTTCACCGAGGTTATCGGGCCTTGGGCTTCAACCACAAGAGGTATTTTGCTCAAGTTTTTAGTGCAAACTGGGCTAAAATCTGAGTCTTTTGAGCCTTTGGTTGGCTTTCTAGCGTTTCTGGTTCAAAAGTTATATGTAACCAAAAAAACATAAAATTATTAATTTTACCAAACGTTGGTAATTTTACCCTAACACATTGGAAGCAACACTTGCCTATGGAAAAGTGTGATAGGGCCAACATGATGATGCTGAAGTAAATGACAATGGACGGCTCTTGCTGCAACTGTGCTGTAGCAATGCACTGTTCATCATAAACACTTTCTTCCAACACAGAGATTTGCACAAGTACACCTGGTGTGAGATTTGTTGAATCAACAGTCACTCTTTGATTTCTACATAATTTCGTGCTGATTTGTACCATTCAGTGTTGGAGGTTCATCTTGAGAAGAGTACAGGACTCTTGACCAATCACAACCTGGTTGTCTGCAACTTACGTCTGGAAATGCCAAGAAAACCTGCAAAAATATGCTGGTCTAGGAGGTTCTGCTGAATAAAGTCTTGGTAGACAAGGATATAAAAAAGTCCTTTGCAGACAGTTTGTCATCCTTGTTATGTGAGCTTCGAGAATCACAGCAAAGGTGGAGTGGCAACTGTTCAAACCAGCTACAGCTTCATCTGCTGTTTAGATTTGTGGACAAAATCAACTTGCTAAGTAATGGAAAACAATTGTCCCAGAGATGAAAGATGCTATTTGAGCAAAGAAATTAGCTTACGAGGCTAGACTGTAGATTATCACTGCTGAGTCAATGAGGGTATCACTGTTGGAAGCTATAAAATCAACTGTTTGTTTTTTGTGGAAGGTTTAGTGCTGCTTGCATCCTCTTAACTCAGTCTTTCACATGCATTTGATCGGTTTTCAGATGTGTTAGACCATGTGGGGAGGAAAATTAGCAATAAAAAGGCTACCCCATGACCTCATTGTGAGTGCAGTCATTATTTCTCACCAACGATGCGGAAAGTTGGTCGGAACAACAGATAACCCCATCCAAATTGATTGGGCAAGATTTTCTGGTCGACAGAAGTACATTTTGAAGTATCCCCAATTGATGCTAACAGAATCTGATGTAGGAGCTCCATTTGCTGCCTTTTATATGGGCATGTCACATGTGGTAAATGGAAACTGACCAATCAGATAACGTGGCATGTTTGAATGTTGAATGACCTCATGCTGCGTCTGGATAGGCGACATAGGGCAGTGTATGGAAATATATGACATGTTTATTTTTGCCTTTCTTCCCATAATGAAAAGTATGGAAATGCACAAAAATATATTCTTTCTATAAAGAAATGTTTGGAAATATATAATGAATATATGATGAAATATTCATTTTTACCTTTCTTCCTATAATGAAGCGGTAGACCTCATGCAATAGTACTAACAGGAGTAGCACCGATCGCAACTCTTGCTGGCTATAGCCATGAGATGCAGCCCAGTGATCCACTAAGAACCAGGTGGTGTGATTACATCTCCCAACTGGTTTAGTCACTTTTTGCTGTGGAGACAACAGAACTATCAGAGATAGCTGAAAATTGTGAGGTATTTTGAGTCCTTCTAGGGCTGCAGTCCCCATGACCCTTCCCAGAAAATGAGCTTGTGTAAAACAGAATGAAATACAAACTTGCGTTGTAATAAATTGTTACATACTTCAGATTCAGTCATTTTGAAAATACTTCGATGTTTGGCACATCAAAGCATGAAGTATGGAACAATATTATATATTTTCCATACTTAAGTTCATAGTATGGGCTTGAGTACTGATACTAAATTTTGTAGCCATCAGCTGTTAAATCGGTTGCATTTTTGGGGTGACAAATTCCATGTAAGTAACCCACAATAGTAAAAGTAGTTCTCAAAACTAAGCACTCTTTCAAAACTAAACACTACCTCAAAGCCAAACATTTGAAAAAGCTGAGGAGCTGCAAAAATTAGGAATTAAGGACAACTTTATTTGCCTGCACACAGCACTTCTTTGCTTAACCATAGCCGTACATCCAGAGCAGTAGCACCTTATACACTATCCAGGTTATTAACACGGCACATCTGTTACGTTTCAATGTTGAACTGGCAAAACTACACCAAGGTGCAATGCAAGTGCTTGTTTTGTTTATGCATTAATTTAAACTCCGTGAAGTTGTAAAACAAAATGTAATTGTCATTGGGTTAAAAATTATAGCAAATTACAATTGTATTCATAAAAAATAAACTTTTTTACCCCACATTTCTTAACAGTCTTAACACTACGAAGACTTCTGTGGGATCTCTGTACAGGACTCTTGGTTTTATTACTTTCAAATATTTCAATGCTGTAACTTGCTTCAACACTTTTCCGTGGATGTGGAAGTAGCAATGCTCTGGTGCATGTGATAGGGATCCACAGTGCACACATGTGATAGGGACAAAACTGTTACCAGAAAGTTTTCAATAGGGGGCTTGACATTGAAAGTTTGATAAATATTTTAATTTGGGGGGCTTAGTGTGGCTAAGAAATGGTGAAAAAAGAAACTTTATAAGTCGCGGCTCACTATCGAATAAATACGGTATCTTAATTAGCAGCCACAATATGGAAAACGACCATGAACAAATATGCTTGTTTTTCAGAGATTCTTGTCAAGATGAAAAATAGTGCGTGTTAATATTATAACAGCAGAAAATATGGGTAAAAAACATAAAAAGCACAAGTCCGAGCGGTACTCTGCTGAAGGGACGGAGAAAATGCCAATCAAGCTGATTCTAAAGCTGGGATCCGAGGGGACTTACGACTCTGATTATCCACCGAACTCGCCATCGCACTCGCACAAAAGAAAGAAAAAAAAGAAGCATTCCAGTGACCATTCTTCAGAAAAGGTCATCGAACCTATTCAACCGGAAGACGTGAAAATCGTTGAAGTGTACAGCACGCAGGAAGAGTCAAGTCACACGGCTGAATCAGATATGGAACAAGACGTCGCAGTTGAAGAACCTGTCGAAACGCCTGTAATAAAAATCAGCTTGACGCAGAGTCAACGAAAAGCGTTAAACGTTGTCTTGCACCACTTGCTGAAGCAACTGGAGAAGAAAGACCCCAACGAGGTCTTCAAGTGGCCGGTGACTGACGTCATCGCGCCAGGCTACTCGTCTCTGATCACGCATCCCATGGATTTCAGCACCATGCGAAACAAGATCAACACCAACCAGTACTTCACGTTGCTTGACATGAAGCAAGACTTCGAGCAAATGATCGAGAACTGCTGCACTTACAACAACGAAGACACCGTGTACTATCAGCTCGCAAAGCGCCTGCTGACCGCCGGAAGTAAGATTTTCAGCAAGGAGCGGTTGATCAGCATGCTGAAGACATTGAGCACGACGGGGGTGTTACCGGAAAGCGAAATAGATGACATCATCGGCCTGTGTGGTGTCGAGAAGGTGAGCATCAACATCACGAGGATCGAGCAGGACGCCGAACTCATGGACTTGTCAAGCAAGCCGCTCGCGTCTGACGTCACTGGCGATGACGTAGAGAAAGCAGCAGAACACGAACCTGTCAGTTTCACGGACCAGGACGATGCCCTGTCTGTGGCTCCGAACGCTGCAGAAGCGGCCAAAGAAGCAAGGGAAAAGCTTGAAAAACGCGGCAATGTGGGAAATCTAGGTTACTTGAACATGGACGAAGACGGCAAGTGCACCATGACGATTCTGAACCCCGATCACTGTCAGCAGGACGTTAGAACAGTTGACCTGGGCGTGTTGACTGGCAGTTTGCAGTCTGGCGTCGACGTCATGGCTGAAGTGAAAGAAGACAAGAGGAACAAGGTCACGCCGCTGGAGTACCTCAGCTACGGTCCCTTCGGGTCTTTCGCGCCGACCTACGACTCCAGGATCGCCAACCTGACCGCGGAGGAAAGCGAGATGCTGCTGTCCGCTTACAACGGCGAGACCGAGCACCTGTTCGCCCAGAGCATGCAGGATTTTGTGGGCGGGTGCAACAGCACTTTCGTCACAATGGTGGAAGACTTGCTGGACAACGTCACGCACGGTGAGCACTCGCGCGTGACAAACGAGATATTCCATAAGCGCAAGCTCGCCTCAGCCAAGGAAAGTGTGGCGAAGCCGAAAGTGCCCAAAGTAGACTTCGATCAACTTCGCACGCTCAAAGAGCTGGGAATCGACGTCTCGTTCGTCGACGCCATTGAGAAGGAATTTTCTCAAGACAAGATGCAGGATGTGGACGTTGTGAGTTCGAGTCTCGACCGGGGCAGCGCCCTGCTTCACAAACTGAAGGGCGAACAGATGAAGCGTCTCAGTGTGAAAGCTGAAAACAAAGAGCCCAATTTGGCCGGGCCTACCAAAAATGAGAAGGATACGGCCAGCGAGCTTCAGCAAACTCTGGCCAGTCTCGCGTCGAGCGCTGGTCCCGGAAGCCTTGTGTCTGACGCGGCCCTGCACAAAGCAATGAGGGTTGATCTGTGAACATTTGCGCTGGAGCTCACTGGCTGAAATGCCACGCGGAAAGAGGTTTCGCAGAAGCCTGAAGTGCGCCTGCGAGGGTTTGCAGTGCTGGAAAAGGGCCCGAATAAGAACGAACACGTCTTGCGTGCACTGGCGTCGAGGTTGACACCGACTAGGCCAGGGGTGGGCAAACTGTGGCCCGCTGAACATTTTTTACGATCCTGGAATACACAACCTAAACACTTGTAGTATTATTTGTGCTGATCAAGCATCATTCACTTGCCACAAGTCGCTTCTACTCAAAAAACATGCATTATGATAGTCGAGTGCAAAGTGATCTTAGCACAAAAAATATAACTGGACCTAACGGTTGTAAGCCTAACAGCCTTAACTGTTAGATCTAATAATTGTACCTTCATATAAAAAGGTATAATTTATGCTGTAAAAGCTACCATTTCGCCGGTTACTGACAGAACAATGTTGCCTTCACTGAAAAAAGTTTGCCCACCTTTGGACTAGGCAGTGGTTCTGTTACTTTCATTACGTGTTTAAACGTAACTTAAGCGCTGTTGCCACTTCAGCAATCATCCCCTTCCTAGTTTAACTGGTCGAACACGACAGTCAGGCATCATGGCGTTCTTTCGTTGTTATCTTACTAAAAAGTACTGCTTAAAGTGTGTTGACCATTCAATATCCGGTCTTAATCCTAAACCGTTGGGCGGTATCCACGTCAGATTGGTCAGCATTGGATAATCAACTTTTGAAATTTTGTATATTTTCGTGGGCAAAGCAAGATAAAGTCCAACCGCATGTTAGACAGTTTCATCATCCATCTTTATCTTTTATGAATTCAAGATCCTTGAAGTAATTTTAATGAATTTGCTTCTTGCATTTCGTACCTCCGGAATCGATTTGCCTTCTACGTGTTTGTGAATGTGGTGGCGTTATCACCAACCACTTGTAAATTGTAGCAACGTTTGGTCAAAAACATGTTAATCTTTGGCAAAGCAAGGCAGTTCCACATTCAATGTTTTGAAAAGAAAAACGTTCACCTTGTCTGTTTCTTCCCAATCGATTATGGCGAAGAAAGGAAATCAGTTTTGTAATCAGTAACTTCGTTCCAATGTATCAAAGTGATTCCATTGTGTCCAACGCCGAAGAATTGATGTTTGTTGTACAGGGTTATTAAAACCACTGCGCATATTAGCATAGATATACTCACAACCTGGATTGTTTTAGCAGGGATTTGCGTTTTTGAACTATATCACCAATAACTTCGTCGAGGAAAACATCGAAGTAGTCAGACAAAATAATCGTAATAAGTTGCTTGTTAACAAAATGTATTCATAACAAGCTTTACAAAAAGCTTAACCCAATTTGAGTTTGAAGCTTTTCCGCCGACCTAAGTCTTTTGATTTGCCAGTTTTTTCGTGGCATACAATTGCTGCTAGTTCTTGTTTTCCGCCGCATTTATGGAATCGATGCAAAAAAAGTTGTTTACTTGAACGTAGTGCTCGTTGTACCAACATGTTTTCAGGTGTGGGAGGCGCAATGCTTTGCACTGGGGAGCCTGCAATTTGTCTTGCTTTCAAAACATCCGAAACTTTTGGTTGGTTACGTCTCGTTTAAGGTTTGGTTGATGACTTAATCAGGACATCGTAGATCTTGTCTGTTGCCACAACAAGCATTCCGTTGCATGAAGTGAGCGCTGATGAGAAAAAATCATGCCCTGAGTTAAATAATATGAAAGGAAAACGCCTGCAATAGGTTAGAAACTTGGAAGAGATTTTAACCTCGCACGCGCATTTGCGTGTGGAGAACGCTACTTGGTAGCCAGGTGCAGTGTTTCAGACATGCAACTCCAGCGTTACACACGATACACTTCGCGGAGTCCTGCTTCTGTTCATGCGTGCATTTGCGTTGGCGACACAGTCACACTCACCTTGTCATTACAAAATAAATACAAAGAATGTGCGTGCAAACGTTTTCTTCGCCTTCACATTTTTTGATGGTTAGTGCTTCAAACAAAGTTTGCTTTCTCAGGTGAGCAGTAATTATAGGGAAGATGACCAAGTCCAGCTACCTGCTTTCGCAATTGCTGTGTGCATTAGCTCCAAAGTAAATGCACAGAATGGGTGTCTGCAAAACATTTTCGCCGTTGTTTGTACAGCACTTCAAACAAAGTGTGTTTTAGGCCGGCATGTAAGTGGGAGGAGCCCCCCTGGAAAAATGTGTTGGACATGGTTCGAAATTTGGGACCCACTCAGAAAACTCTTCGCCTCCCCTGGTGTCCCAAACTGGGTACGGGCCTGGTATTAGGTCACCAGCTGCAATAGAGAAAACATCAAACACAAGATTTCTGCTTTCACAATTACTACGCGCAGTAGCTCCAATAGATGTGGGCTACAGAACGCCTGCCTACAAAACATTTTTTCATTTTGCGATTATTAGTGCTTCAAATAAAGTGTGGTTGAGGTGACCGGGAGTGCCAATAGGAAATAAAGCCTTCGTCTCTGCAAGTGATCTTTTTCTAAAGAAAGGCCAGCACGTCTGGTTCAAGACCTTTTATTGTTTTTGCATCGAGTTTTTTTGCTTTTTTATCATATTTGCCATGCTCAGTGGCGTAGCCAGCCCAAAATTCTTTTCGGGGGCAAAATGTTTAGCTTCAGGCGAGCAACAGTATTTTTCTTTGGGACGCATAAAATTACTAGATATCAGTGCTGGGAGTTTGCGACAGGTAGTCCGCAACTGCGGAGCAAACTTTTTCATTGCGGATTTGCGACACGCAAATTTAGTGTTTGCGCTTTGCGTGCGCAATTTTCATTTTTGCGCATAGTCCGCAACCGCAAACTACAAAAATGTACAGGGAACCATTTTAGAAAGTATCCCTTTAAA
>JGI24021J15306_10011559_pt1 | contig 10961 bp, 7 predicted proteins | sample Ectturendosymbi1_FD_15306 | JGI IMG/M metagenome (IMG submission 15306)
TCGTTGGAAAACAGCGAAACATTGGTTTTGTTGGATTACTAGGAAACGTTGAGCAGAAATGGTGTCGGAAGTACCGAAAATAATTGTGTTGTGAAATTTTCGCAACTAAATCCAAATTTAAGGTGAGTTTGGCCGTTTGGCGGAATTTTTTGGTTCACATTTTTCAGGGAGGGCTGCAGCCCGGCAGCCCCTCTTGACGAGCCGCCCCTGCATTTCAATGTGAGATGGAACTGGATTACATTACTGCCAGCAGATTGTTGCTTGTCCCAGTAGCATAAGGTTTCTCAAAGCATTAAGAATTGGTTTCAGTTGATTTATCCTGGCTGCAGTACTGCGTTCTGTTGCCTTTATGCATACAACTTCGAAACATTTTGCGTAAGTGGTTCGTGACTACAGTTTTAACTCTACCCACATGTCCTGCAAACCTTACAGAATCTTGTACGGATTTTTTATAATGATTTAGAAGCAATTCTTTCGCGTATTTCAGCTCTTTGCCCCGGAGGTCAAAGATTTCTATCAGATGAGCACTTGAAAGAATTCGCAAATCGTATTCACTTAGTGATAAATGATTTGTAACATGAAATTAAATAATTTTGGTAAAGAATTTGCTTCGGAAAGAGTCGAAGCTGCCTATATTCCTCAAACAATTTTTTCATTTATAGCTACTAAAAACAGTGCATTTGATTATTACTGGTAACTGTAACTCTTCCCGTCACCAGTGCTTCATGCGAGAGAAGTTTTTCAAAACTGAAATTAGTGAAAACATTTCCCAGAAATTCCATGACCAGTGAAAGATTGTGTAGCATTGATTTACTTTCAGCTGAAAGGTACTAGCTGAAAAACAGATTTAGATGAATTTGACAGTCGACATGATAATCGAAGGTTTAAGTTACACTCAGGTGATGATGATATAAAATTATGACGTAGCCTGTGCAAGGATCTGTGTAAGAATTATATTGCTAATTGTCTATTTGTCTGAATCTTTTTAGGTTTGGAGTTAGTGCGTGTTTCGCTTTTGACAAGACAGTCATAAATCAACGTAGGTTGAAATATGTTCATATTTAACGATATTCACAAGCCTGTGTTGGGTTTGACAGGGTTAATCACAGCAACTGAATCTTCAAAACAACGCAAAATCACCATGCAAGATAGACATTTTTGTTGGCCTCCCTACATTTTCTTTGGCCCCGAAGTGGTCCCCCACCTTTTTAATTCTAGATTCGCTACTGTATCAATGTAATTGACGCAAGTATTGTTTGTGCTTTGCCACCCATAGTCTTCTCGTATTTTGTTTTGCGCCAAAGTTATATTTTTAATGCTTATGCCAAAGGTTTGAACTTTGGGCAGCCTGCTGTTCAGATATAGCAGTATAGAGTTTGTTGTATGACAGTTGGTTAAGTTTGTTTTGTAACGATTTCATAGCTAATCCCGACAGAGTAACGCATTTTGTGAATTATAGATGTCATGTTACGTCCACATCGACTTTAATCTTGTTGATAATTGTACTTGCACGTTCGCAACAAAATTTGCCGTAGGTTATTGATCTAAATATCGGCCATGCAGGAGGAGATTAAAGTGGAGTCTCGTTAATATCAGAAAGTGTTAAGCTTGCGTAATTTGGCCAATAAAAAGCCATGTTTGCGATATTAGGCAGAGTTTACGAACTCAGATTTGTTTCTTCTGCAACAGTGTTGCTATAACTGCGCGGATGGTTCGATTCAGGTTTCTTAGTTGCTTACATTTAATCACGAAATCTCTAACTAATTGCTGTTTATGAATTGACCATTCTTAAATTCTAAATCCTTTCAATAATGTTGCATCAAAAGCTTTACTTGCAAACTAAGAGCCTGCACGCGTTTATGTGGAAACATATTTCGCTCTACAGAGAGAATATGCTTCATCATGACATATCCAGCCAATTTAGCTTGCTCTTGAGAAAAGCCTTATGTTAATTAATTTGTGAACGATTAGAAAAATCGTTTTCTGAAAATTTGTCAAAGCAGTGATGTATTTTAATTGAAATTTAAAAACGTGTGAAATACGGATGCAAAACAACAAACAAATCCGAGTGCAAGCGATTATGGACGTATGCAAGAACCGAGTACAACAAGTGAATTAAGAAGTACATTTGGTTTGCAACATAAACTCCTTTGGTATGTACATCATGAAAAATAGTAAGCATTCACGAATTGACAAATAGAATGCATTCAAGTGCTTCATCACAATAACCTGGAAATGATTGGTTGCCCAGTGATTATTATGGTTGTGTTGCGATGGAAGGACTGCTGCAGCCAAACTGGTTTGATGGGCCAGCAGTTCCACATAATCTATTCAGAGAAGAGGTTGGAAATCTGGCTACCACTGATAAGTTAGATGAGCCCTCTGAAACAGACAGCTCTGATGAGGTGGAATGGAGTGAGGACTCAGATGATTCCGATTGCGAAAATGATGTTTATTAATTCGTCAAAGACAATGTTAATTGAAGGTAACTGTAGCATTAAACCTTAAACCTGATTTTACAAAACCAACAACAAATGTCCTTTGGTCTTTCTGAATGTAAGGACAGGAACATTATATATTTTGCGTAAAACAACTCTTGGATTTTCTGAGGTAACATCAACACTGCGATGAACGTTGTCTATGGAATGAAATACTTTCTCAGCAAAGAATCAGACACTTTCAGATCTTACGGAGTATATATTTCGCCTACGATGTAGGCATCATCAGCTCTTATTCAAATAGAATCTATTAACGTATGACTTGTTGTAGATTGATATCTTAATAACATTGTGTGCACCAAGAAAATTTATTGTGGTAGAACATTTAAAAATGTATTTAAAATAATAACGAAAAACTAAAACTTTTAAACTCCTTTCAAAAATTAATTTTTGGTCTGCGAAGTGCCGCCCGCGGCCCCCAGCCCCCCCTCCTCCCCTTGCTACGCAACTGTGTTTGACCCACTCAGTGTGGAAACAGTTGTGTATTTGCGAAAACGAAGCCAAAGTGGATTATTACCATGGCTCTGCAATAAGTTAAGATATGGGCCTACTTGTTGCTGCAGCTTAGCACAACGTTTGGTAAGTTGATATAGCCCAGTGGTTCCCAAAGTATGGATCAAAACCTAAAGAAGGGTCAAAAAATGGGTCGCGCATATACGACCAAAACCTGACCATACTGCTTTGACCAGGTTCGACTAAAATTTGAAGTAGAATAGTTTTTTAAGCAGTTTCGTTGAGTTGCACGGACGCATTTCCTTGGCTTACACATCAAAAGCTTTATTAACCTGCAAATTGTTAGTGCTACTTTCGGAATTGGGGGAGGGGCAATTTCCCCCATTGCCCCCCTGGCTACGCGTCTGCCTACATGCCTATTTGTATACGTCCAAAAGTCATTCTTCCACTTGATCAACGTGTTTTGTGTAGTGGTTGGTATAAAAAAATGTACTATGGCTAGCCCAGGCAGTCTTCTCTTATTTTGTATTGCACAGCAGCAAGATACCTTTGGTGCTTACGACCAACCAAAGTTACACATTTGCGCAGCCTACTGTTCAGACAGCCAGATTGAGTGAATTGTGCAGTTAGAAGAGTCTATTTAGCAATCATTGCTAAGTTGTCCCAAAACAGAGTAGTGCAGTTAATGGATTATGGATGTTAACCGTTGAGTCTACTTGAGGCGTTAGTCTGTATTTGTTAACGTTTATAGGCGATTTGAGATACAAATGTTATTAATCTAAACATGTGCCATGCACCAGGAGATTAACAAGTCCAGACATCAGCAAGGTTTATGCATGCCTATTTCGGCCAGTAAAAAACCCAATGCGCACGCTTTATAAGCATGTTTCACTTAAGCTCATGGTAAAGTTTATCAATTTGCGCTAATGAAAGAAGACGTTCATCGAAGCGCACTGTTTTGACCGGCCTCAGGTTTGTTCCTTCAGTAAGTGTTTTCAAAATTGAACGATAGGATTGATTCTGATTTCCTGCAAATTTTTTAAAATTTGCATTTCATTACGACATCTCTAAATAATCGACGTCAATTATAAATGACAATGAATTACGACCCAATTCCTTTTGTTAAGCTCGTTCAAAAATTTTGGTTGGAAACTATGAGCCTATTATGGGTATTTGAGGGAAAATATTTATAATTAATTTGCGCATTCTGCAAATGCTGTTCATGTTGTGAATTGAATATAAATTTTCAGCATGTCTAGCTCCCCTGCACAAACGCGAAGGCCCCAATGAAAGACTTTCTGGCGACGGTTCTGCCCAGACCCGCAGACACGGGGTGCGCATTCGGGAGTAGTTACCCCCAAATCCTTTTGTGCCCCCAAATTTTGTTACGCTCAGAAAAAATTGTTTTAAACATATGATAAAAACAAAAATCCTTCCCCCTTAAAAATGTATTTTGCCCCCCAAACCTTAAAACCTGGCTACGGGCCTGGTTTTGTCAAAATTGTGTCTGCAATTAGAATATTTCGTTTTGAAGGCCATTCGGCTTTGAGATGTAGCATAACGTCAAAAACTATTTTTATATATCAGCATTAGGGGGCCCCTCTAAATATTTTTTTGGGGGGCCCAGAGTTGGGCTGCTACGGCACTGATCAGGTGGTACACAGTCAGGCTCGTAACCAGCTTGGGAATGGGGCACCAGGTGGGGCGAAGTGTTTTCTGAGAGGGGCCCAAATTTTTAAAACTATGTGCAATAGTTTTAAACTATTTTCAATACATTTTTCTAGGGGACAAAAATTTTGCAGAGGGACTTTGCTCCCCCTAGTTACGGGCCTGTACACAGTACACAGGGCCGGCCCTAGCAGGTGCGGGGCCCAATGCAAGACCAAGGAGCGGGGTCTCTCTGAGCAGTGGTGTTGTGACGTCATTGTGCTCAGTCAACCGCTCTACGTGGTTTATATGACTACCAGAAAGGACGACAAATTATATTGGTTTAATTTTTTAGGGGCGTGGGCATCGCTGTATATGTCCTTGCTACGTCCATGTTCATGACTAATAGCATGCTGCTGCGGTGGGCCTCAGACAGTGTACCGCTACCACTCGTAATCAAGTCAAAACGTTTAAAGGAAACTCTGTAATGGATGTCCGAGCGGCGAGCGCAAGTGCAACGTTACATGTATCAAACTGAACTGACAAGCAAATTGAACATGCAAAGCAAATACTTAACTCTCGTTGAACGGCACTTTCGTTCGAAGAACAACTGACTTGGAGAATACTGCTAACATGAACTGATTGCTTTTGTCGCTTTCGATAACTACTAAACCACAAGCGCAGACGCGTTTTTGTATAAAGGTAGCGTCTGGGCTCACGATAAACTATCCGCTTTATCACGCAATACACGAAAAAAACAGACGTCACAAAAGAACAACCCATACATCTGCCCAAATTTCCCCTAAAGCCCTTTATTATAGTTATTCTCAATGCATCGATTTTGACACCAATGCAAACTGTTCTTTATCAATTAGATAAAGAATGTTTCTTTATCAGTTACAAATATTTCTACTGCCACGTCACAGATGTAGAAACAACTTTCCAAACACTTCATTGCAACTACGGCAGGTTCGGCTATCTTGATGTTCTACCCATGTCACGCTTTCTTTTTGGCATTTATATGTAATGTGGAACGTCTCAGTTTCTTAGTTATTTCAACAAAGTCGCCAGACAGCAAATGCAATGAAAGCATCTTTCAATTTTTCAGTTTTTTTGCATCAATTTTGATTCGCGTTTGAAGGCATTAAATATAATTTGTGATTAGATGGGATTTCAAACTTTGTCTTTATAACATCCTACAGCTATAGTTTCCGACCAGAGGGTAATATTGCCACCAGAAATAATCCATGGAGGCATAACAACCGTAAAATGTGGATTGCGATTTAAAAGAGTTTTGGACTGTCACAAATAAAGAAGTTGGGGGAACAGTAAACATAAAGTCTATACCAAATCGTGGCGTACTATACATTGTTATCAAAGGGAAGGCCCAGCTTGCAAATGTTTCAAAATAACGACCAAAAACGTCGCTACTCAACAGCTATTGACCGATTGCTCAGACAGGCTGACACGGTTCAGTATCAAGTACAGACGAAGCCGAAAAATGCAAAATAGAACATTGATTGCTGTTCGTTGAATGACCAATTGGGGGTGAGCATGCACCACATGCACCCCAGCTTCTACACCACTGATGGGCTGGATTTTGCAAGCTACGGGCGGTCCGGGATCAAATGATCTTGGACCGTGCCATTTCTAGTTGGAACACCTCTTTAGCTCTATCGGTTGACAAGTCATGGCCCAATATGTTCAAGTCACAATTGTGGCTTTCGTAAGCGTAATCTTGCCTATATGGTATTTCAGTAGAGAAACAATAGCACCAGAAAAATAATGGTTGCGGGACAGTGTATAACATCATCGGTCAATATCTTATTTTGCAATTTGTGGGCGAAATTTGCCCGAAAAACAAACGTTTTTAGTGCTTTCAATATTATGAAGACACTATATTTATAGGCTATTCTGTTGCGTACTTCTAGTAAAAACTAATTAAAATGACAATTTTTAAAAAAATTAACTTTTGGAAAGACTTCCTGTTTCATCGGCAAGTTAGATGGAAACTGATCCAAAATTTTTGGTTGTGAAAAATTTGCATTTGGGCAGTGGTAGTCGCGGTCAACGTGATGACCGTCTTCCTCGTCTTCCTCATTTGTTTTCAAGGAAGTACTGTTTTCCCAACGTCTTTACTGTAACACCACAATCATAGAGCTATTGCTTTCATTTTTTGTAACAATTAAAAAAGATAAAATAATTCTTATGTGTTTTGATTATCATGACGTCTTCTTCTCACCGTGAGTTACACCGCAGGTTATGTGGCGGTGATGTGTAGGGCAGGCATGTTGCCACGGAGGGGGGGCGTTCGGGGACAGTTCCCCCCAAATTTTATTGTGCCGAGAAAATGTTTTGTACAGTTTGTTTTAAACATATAATAAAAACAAAAATCTTGCCAAACCTAAACATCTATTTTTTCCCTCAAACCATAAAACCTGGCTACGGGCCTGGTATAATGCCGCCAGATACTTAAGCAATTTGACTTTATATAAAATGTAGTAATTTGTTATGTTGACTTGGTGTGCAATGCCACGTAAATCTTGGCCAAAATTTTTTTTTGAAGAAAATAGTCCTCCTTTTTCTTCTAACAGTATTTTTGAATTTGGAGGGATGAGTCAATATTTCTTTTGCTTTGTTGTAACATCACACCACAAAAAAGTGCTTTCGCATGCAGTTCAAATCATGCGTTTTGAAACTGATTTTCTGAAGGCAAATAGCGTTTTTTACCAGCTAAGCTGGGGTTAAGCTAGATGTGTTAATTGCAAGTGAAAACTATAAGCTTATCCTGGGTTATCCAATATCCACGCATTGCAGCAACACTATTTGTTTGTTCAGGAACCAACGTGAAGCAAAAATGTCTGGCAGTGATATTAACTAAATTAAACTGTGGTAGGCAGTATATGTTGGAATGAGCCATTATGCACATGTCATCTTTTTTAAGTAAGCGACAATTCCTGTTCAAATAGTTTTTATTTGTCTTTCAGAATGTGTCAGAGATGCTAAAAAGCATTTTGGAAAGGGTGGAAATTATGCTTGCAGCGGCTGACATTTCACCCATTTTGCCACCTCCAGTAATTGACCTTTATGAAGATACGGACTTGTCGGCAGCTTACGCGTATCGACAACCCCTTCCTTTTTTTATGGAAGAAGAAAGTGACCTAAACGCTGAAGCGAAGTCACGTGCAAATAGATTGGTTAACGCCTTCAACGCAACCTTCAAATACAGGTAGGTTCGGAGACGTTTGGTCGCACACACTTAGGCAGATTTAAAAGATATAGGTACACGTACTGTAACGTGAATGAAACAGTGGCCCAAGCCATTTTTTAACGACTGTAGGAGCCGATATATCGAGTTTTCGGCACGATTTTTGCGATAACTCGCAAACCACTGAAGCTGCATCGAAACGTAAGACTTTTCCACAATGTCGAGACCTATTCCACAGTCTGGAAAAGGTTTTTTAACGGCGCGCAGCTCTTGAAGGCGTATTTTTGACCTCATTTTTGACGTCAGGTTGAAGAAAAACGATTTTGGCGTAGCCAAAAAAGCAGTGGTTTCAATCAAAGACCTGTGAAGAGAAAATCAAATACGCTAGAAAAATTCGTTCTGCTTAAAAAAAGTCGGCCATGACCAATTCTGTAAAAGAATTTCAGCAAAAAAAACTCAACATGTTTTTTGGGGATCCAGGGAGCAAAATGTCTATTTACAGAGGATGTTTTTCTCCTTTTACGTCTCGAAGGCCCATATCTCCAAGTCCAAACACCGTAAAAATCTAAAAATTGCAGAGCAAGCTGGCATACAACTGTCAATTAAATCAATGTTTTCAAAGATATAGCATCCTTTTAATGCACATCACAAAGAAAAGTAAAATCTATTATATCAAATCGAATTTGAACAAGCTTAATGCTGGCACTGATTAGTTTGATACAAGTTGCTGTCAGGTGTGATATGAACACCATAGAGGACTGTCATCAGTTTAATGAAGGTCTATTACAATTGAAACGCTGTCCAGTCTTTTGGTGATAACCTGATAGCATTTTATCCAGTGGCGTAGCCATCCCAAAAATTTTGGTGGGGCTAAAATGGTTGATTTTAGGCGAATAGCTCTATTTTGTTTAGAAAAACGCCTCTCAAAGCACAAAATGACTATATTTTCTGAAAATTTTGAGGGGGCATGGCCCCCCTGGCTACGCCCATGATTTTATCGCTATTTCCCAAGTCATGCAGCAATTGCATGATTGAAAAATATCTCACGTGTTCAACATTGAACAACTAACTCAATGTTTGAGCATGCAGATTTCTGCTGCTTTTTGTAAACGCTGTTCACGCTTCGTGAATCCCAAAGTAAGCTCTGATCATGTGTTAGGAACAAGCTGATGACGGAGGTCATAGAGTGGTTAGCAGCCATGCAGTTTGATCTGGAAGCACGAGAGACCGAGGATAAAAGAAACAAAATCGCGGAACTGGAGCAAACCAAGTCTCTGCTGTCAATGCTGGATGCGATGGATCAAGCGAACGAGGCATTGCAGCGGATGCAACAAATAGGAGAGGCTTTGTTTGATGAACGAGACGCCGACTCGTCAACCTCAAGGTAAACGTTTCAAACACAAGTGATATAGATTTGATGGAAAGTTATCTATAGACCCAACGGTTTCTTGCTTAAATCAGCATTGAAAATAATGGTGTCCGTTCAAAACATACCTATTTATAACAGACCACACATAACAGACCATTTATAACAAACCACTCGAAACAGACCATCATTCGTAACAGACCTGTTCATAATCCACCCGTTCATAACAAACCATGTTCATCACAGACCAGTTCCCAACAGACCACGTTCCAGCAGCGGATCCTGACTATGCTTTTGGGGTCAGGGGGAGGCAGTCAACTACGGGGGCGTCGAAAGGTCTTCACTTGTTTTAAAATGGGTATCACACGAACAGTGACGTAGCCAGCCCAAGAATTGGGGAGGGGGCAAAATGTTTGATTTTAGGCGAATAACAATATTTTGTTAGGAAAAACGTCTCTCAAAGCACAAAATGACCATACGTTCAAAAAATTTGGGGAGGGCCAGGCCCCTTTGCCCCCCTACGCCAATGCACACCAAAGTGGTTACGTTTTGCAGGCCAGGAAAATGGCTGTTTTTTTTGCCAACTAAGCGATCTTTCAGGGAATAACCACACTTTGAAAGTGCTTTATGTTATTAAATATTTAACGTTTGAAGCGAGTCCCAAATGATGGGCTTCGTTTTTCACAAGCTAGACATAACTGAGAACATTTTTATATCTATAAAAACTACTGAAAAATATACCCTAAAACAGAGTCTTCAAACTACAGCCGTGCGCCGAATCCGGCCAGTGAAGCATTTTCATCCGGTCGCAAACAGACTTTGTTAGTAATGAACAATTAATATATTCACAAGAAACTTGTTTATTTGGTAGAATGTAACGTATCCCAAAACTATTGCATTACATAAGATGTCCGGCCCTCGAACTGTTGTGTAGTAGCTTTATTGTGGCCCTCGGAAAAAAGTTTGGAGACCTTTGCCCTACAGCATGCTGCGCCCTACAGTATTTGACACTGTTCAGGCTATACGTAGATCGGAAACACAATGTCTGCAACGTATTCCTGCCCTGGTCCCCTGGTTAGAAGTAAAACGGATCTTCTTCACTAACAAGTGACACCTCAAGCCCCACGACTGAAGTCAAGTCAATAGGTAAATGACCAGTGGCGATTCTAAGGGGGGGCCTGGGTGGGCCATGCCCTTCCAGATTTTTGCTTGGACCCCGTTTGGCCCCCCCAGTTTTTTTCTTAATTTCCCGTTTAGGTTAGTTTGGTTGACATATGCAGGTTGCCCAATGCGTTTTGTAAAAACACCGGCCATTTTGTCAACAGCGCCAGATCTAAGCTGTGTCGTAATTCGTAAGCGGCACAGGGACAACAGAGACAATCAGTATTATTTAGCCACAATTAATAATTTGCCCGTATTTTGACTGATTCGTTACATTTCGGTGTGTGTGTGTGACGTGACAATCGCATCAAGGATTGCGTCAACAGCGGCAAACAAACTTCGCTGAGAAACTGTCCCGACACGATTCACTGCAAGAGTCATTATAATCTTAGAAATTTTTCATTAGTTCATTTTGAAGTTACGGCAAATTATTTAATTTCACAATACCGGCTTCACACAATGCTTTTCAAAATACCGGCCTTTTACGGGCCTCTGCTAAATTAGCAGTTAAATACCGGTAAGGCCGGTCACATACTGGCCATCTGACAACCCTAGACATATGCAGTAGATAACTTTCGGCCAGCAATATTTTAAACGATAATTTAGAAACCCTCTAGCCTGCATTCAA
>JGI24021J15306_10011563_pt1 | contig 10960 bp, 10 predicted proteins | sample Ectturendosymbi1_FD_15306 | JGI IMG/M metagenome (IMG submission 15306)
CCGTGGTTTTACCTCGATGTGTCATGAACAGATGTGATGTTGATGTAATAATTTGTGAAGTCGGTAGTCTTGAAATAATAGCCTCATAATTATGTTCCATAATCCATGTCATGTAGCCTATGTGGTGATGTGCAGTTGGCCTAACCCTGCAGTCAGTTAGTCAGTGGCGTACCGCAGACAACTTTTAGAGCACAGACTTGATGCCATCGTGAGTAACACACCTGACATTTTGTGAAGTTTTGTTTATGTATTGGGAAAAGTTTTCCAGATCATTGTAATCCTTGAAAAAATTATAATTTGCTTCTTTGTCTTCCTTGAAGTTTTAATTATGGTAAAAACAAGAAATCAAATGTGGTGCAGGTGAACCCTACTGGAATTGAAGGTATTTTACGAATGGTACTTCTACTTGTGGTTGGTGGGAAAACTTTGGCACATATCATTGAAAGCTTGGATTCATCCATGTGCTACTGCATTAACGTTGGGCATTTATTTTGCTTTAATTTGAGGAAGTGGCTATAGGTCTGCTGTCGGTGACGCAGTTCTAACGGCACTGCCATGGTAGTTGGGTGGATGTGCCATGCAAATGGTTTTCGTTCGACTCCCACCATTCATGATCAAGTGCCTTTTTTTTGGTAGTTGTGGTTGCACTTTTCAAGGGACTGGTTTTATTTAAGTATTTCAGGGTTTAAGGGTTAGGTGTTGGGGTTAGGTTTAGGGTTAAGTTTATGGTTAAGTTTAGGGTTAGGTTTAAGATTAGGGTTAAGTTTAGGGTTAAATTTAGGGTTAGATTTAGCGTTAGGTTTAAGATTAGGTTTAGGTGTAGTATGTTTCTACCAAGTGTAGTGCCGTCTACTGCACACTCGTCATGCATTAGTGTCATATTACAGGCAGCGAACAAATACTTTTCATAAGTTAGGGTCCACTCCACTGCCTTAATTTAAAGACAAGACTCAATTTAGCAATATTGCGACAAATCTTCGGACATGATTGAAAATGTTGCAGAAAACCTTGCATATGTAGAAATGTTCAATTTTACTACAGTAGATAAAGAGTTCACATTAAGAAACCATAGGCATACCATACGTCCTGTTTTATTTGGGACAGTCCCGGTTTAAAGGCTTTGTCCCGGCATCCTGGTCAATCAACGAAAAAGTCCTGATTAGGCATTCAGTCAGTCATCATGAATAACATGTGATCTGATAACAGAAGCAGCATGCTGGAGCAGAATGTGAAAGCCTTTATCACTTGTAAAATGAATATTGACTTTTCTTGCTATGATTTTATGAGAAAATAAAATCGAACAAAGACCTCTTAAAGAAAGTATTGTCTACAGAAAAGTATGAGTGGGCGAATGCGTAAATTTATAATTGCTTCAACATTGTTTTATTCCTTAATCAAATGTATTATTCTAGTGTGTCTTAGTGTCTTCACTATAGGAATCCAAAACAGCTACGTACTCCAAGTGAGATATGAACCACATTTATCTGATAAGGCTTGTTGTTCTTAAGCGTCCCAGTTTTAACTCACAAAAATATGGTATGCCTAAGAAAACATCATTTTTATAAGTCGGTGATGATAATTAAGAGGGACTTATTGTTTTTCTAATAAATTTGACAGATCATTAAGTTACCATTTTTTTCTAAGTTTTATTGCTTTCTGAGAGATAGTAATTTAGGTAAAGTAAAAGCTTTAGGTATTTCAAAACCACCTACCATTTAGCTCACGTGCTGCATGAGAGTTTTTTTGCAGTGAAAATTGATTGTGCCCTGATTATGGAGCCTTGATAAACTTCGTCACATATATTACACCTAGATATTTTTTTATTATGCATGCTATCTTGTTGAAAATTTATCATGGAATCCATAAAGCTTGTCCTCAGTTGTTTGGTTTTCACTGGCAACAATTATGAATACAACTTTTGTAAGTTGGTAAACCACTTCAATAAGTAACCTTGTAGTACTCACTTATAGGTGGTTTAAGAGCTGATAGTTTTATTTTTTTAATAGGCGGTATAAATAGCATGGCAAACACTTAAGCAAATAAAGTGAAATGGTCTGTTTGGCCTGTATATCTAGCAATAAAATAGTATAAGTTAATGCGTGCTGCTTAAGTTTTGTCTTCCTGGAACAAGCATTTGCTATTGATCTGATTGTAAAATTTGTTATACATTTTTTTCCATTTTCTAATGTTTGTTCTAGATGACACCAAAGCTTTTTCTGTGGAAATATGTCAAAAATATGTTTATACTCAATTAAAAAGAATCAAAACTTGATTTGCAAACACCACACCACATGGTATGTGATGTACTATTTAAATTTATAGAGACAATTCAGTAGCATTATTTTTGTCTGCCTAGTGTTGAACCAAGATGATGCAACAGTATCGTCATATAGTTTATGTCTATGATATTTATTATTCAGTTTTACCTGCTTCATGGTGGTGACTACAAGAATTAACATCAAATGAATTTTTTTTTATAATCCAACTTAATAAACTTATCTAACATTGTATAATTGATAAGAAGTATTCATAAGAAAATATTTCAATCCCAAGTATTTCATGTATGTTTCAAGTAGATATTTCAAGTAAGCTTTAAGCATTGTGCAAAATATCAGTGTGTAAAAACTAAATACTTGAACTATGAGGTTAATTTACGAATGAACTAAATGTTTACATACGTGTTAAGGCAAGAATACTACATTTACATAGTGCAAGTAACCTTTGGTTGATTTTTAAATGATCTATGCATGACATTTTCAGCGTTTGATGTATGGCCCTACTACATCAATGTAACCTGACAAAAATTTTGCTTAAATGACATTTAGATACATATACTAGGCCAGTGTGGTCTAATGTCTTTTGACCTATAGGCTATTTTACAAATATGTGTCAAACTCTGGGCCACTTCCAACAAAATGATGTATGAAACAACAGATTCACAAGATTTAACACCAAAAAAGGAAGATAAGTGAGTGTATCATTGAAATTCTCACGCAATAACAAACTTTTATAAATCTTTATCAGTGGGATGCCTGTGGTTGAGGCTTCTTTAACACTACCCTCCCTTGATTTATACCAGTGTTAGTGGTAGCAAGTTGGAGACTATCATCCAGTTTTTCATCTGCCATTTCATTTCTGTTTTTAGATTTGATTTGCCTCATCACAGAAAATGTATTCTAACAAAAGTATATGTTACCAAACATTGAGTGCATTTTAGTACAAAATCTTTCAGTTTGGAAAATCTACCCTTGTTGACTAATTTCCAGAACTTCTGCACAGTCTGGTCTAACACTGTTAATATTAAACATTTTTGTTAATAGATGTTATGCTTGTTGTAATTAAAATGATCCACTGTAACATGCACACAACATTAAATCAATACTGAGAAAGCTCACAGGCCTTAAAAATTCTATCTGCAAGCCACATGCTGCCTGCGGACCTTTAGTTGGACCACACTGACATAGGCTATGTAAAATAAAACAGAATGTTTCTGTGGCTCTAATTTTAAACCATATATCATTTTTATTCATAAACAAGGTTGATAATAGATTAGATTTTGTAGAATCCAAAGGAAATGTCTTGTACTAGATGTTTCTAAGGAAAATCGTGCTGTTGTATCTCTTTTCAACTCTGATATTTTTGTGTATTTTGTATAAAACTCTATTACTTTACTATTGACAAAGCTATGCAAAAAGTTGGTATTTACTTTTAGTGATAATGTTTAAATCCTTTATATGAATATTTTTNATCTATAAGTTCTCTATTTTACAGTTACCCAATTTTGCAAAGAGAACCATGTCAACTNTTAATGATATTTACCAACACAATTATGATCATCTACAGAATAATNTAATCTGCATTCTGTGGCAGTTGCTGACAAAATATCTTGATCGATGCAAGACATTTTTAGTATGATACACACAGCAAGCAAGGTTTAATGATTTTACAGTGTAGAGAAGCTATTGGATATTGGGTTTTTTACAGTATCTGAGATGATCTAGCTAAGCTACTGTTTCATAAATGTGATGTTCTTTATTTTCAGTCACTCACCACAGTTTTGCAAGAATATTTCATCTCTTCAACACCTTGTATCATCTGTTTGCCACTTCCTATCTTGACCATTTTTGATGAACTGATCTAGCATTAACATAATTTTTACTGAATCATAGTAGTGACCTAGGAACAGTTTTGTTGGTGTGTGATGTGAAAATATTTGAAAAATCTCATGTATGCACTTGTCACATTATCCACACCGAGTCATGACCAAGTTTCTACTGCGTTGTTGTCAATATTAGTTTTTCCTTCCTCACTAAATCTGTTGTCATGAATGATCTACAAATAGCATGCTGAACCCCTTTTAAAATATGTATGCAAACAAATATCTAAAAATGTGGACATTATTAGTTAATAATGAACAGCACCAAACAAATGTTGAAGTAATAAATTAAGTTTGTTTTCTTATTTTATCTCTAAGTGGCTTTTGCATAGTCAGAGGTTACTTTGGTGCTTGTTCCATTTTTGAATGCCAAACTGTACGAATTTTGTAGTTGATCCAAACTAAAAAACATCTTATTTTTCATGTGATAACCAATCTGGTTTTCATACACCTTGTCGTCAATAGGAAATATATTGTTGTGAAATGCTAAATCAACTGATGCAAATGCTTTAATAACATTCAAGCTTTTTCACTCTATTAGTTGTTGAATTCATTGTTGAGACTTTCTTGCATTAATTCATATAACTTTATATTCATTTAAAAAGTATTTCTAAATAACTCAATGAAAGTAAAGAAAAAATGACCACTTTTGTGCAGATAAAAAATAAATGCTTTTTGCAGCTGATTTTTATGTTTTCATGTTTTGCAATACCAAACTTGCATTCATGTGGGCAGTTGAGAAGTTTTATTTAGCCCAAGGCATTTATGCTTGAGTTTGAAAAGTGAGAATGTTAAAACATTGTTACAAACTTACGCTGAGGTTTCTTATTTTTGACAAGCATATCATTCTTTTAGCACAAAATAATTGTGAACACTTGAACATTTTGCAAGCTATGTTGCAAAACCGAGTGTAACGTAAAATCTGAAAACAAAATGAAATTAGATATATTCATGATGAACATGGAATATTTCATGATATAAGAGAATTGAGAAGATAAAGGCACTTGCATTCAGTTATAATGTTCAGCGTACTTATTCAAAACTATCTCTGTAAAATATAAGAAAAATACAGTAGAACTCGTCTAATTCGTCATCATCGAATTTGCTTAATTCGTCACTTTTTCGTCGGTCCCGGCAGAATCCCTATCTTTTGTGTACATTTCTGTTCGTCTAATTTGTCAATTTGCTTAATTCATCACCTCTTTCTATCCCTGAGAAGCATTTTGTTCATCTAATTAGTCATTTGCAGTTTCGCTTTTGATGTCTAAGCAGCCAGTACGTATAGAAATTCAAACAAATTAAGGATCTTTATCTGAGAATTGTTGCACCTCGCAATTTCTTTATTGAATTTATACACGAGGTGCGAAGCGCGACCCGATCCCTGCGGAAAAGTTCATCAAAGATTTAAAAGGTGCTTGATTATATGGAGGAGTCTAGACAGAGCAGAGGAATTAATTGTTGTATTCAACCATAATGTCATAAACTTGTACATTTTACTGCAAATAAGAGCACTATGTATATGACATACTATGATAAAGCATACGAGATACTATGATAAAGCATATGAGCTTCTATGATAGAGTTTTCATGTGTTTGCATAATTCGTCAGTTTGCCGAATTCGTCACTTTTTTCTAATCCTCTTGAGGTGACGAATTAGGCAAATTCTACTGTAGTAACATTTTTCTTGAACGGTACTTCTGATGCACAATGCATAAACTATTTGATAGGTTCTGTGTAAGATTTTTTGAAAGATCATTTGAAATTATTAGAAAATAATATGATTTTTGCCCTGAGATACCAGCAATACTACCCTGAAGATGAAGAGGTGTGTTTCCTGGGATACTTTATTGGCTTTGAAACAAGAAATATGTTTCAAAATGTCACTTTTATTTTAGATGGTCTTGTACTTTACTTGATGATTTTTAAATTGCAATAAGAGCTAAATTTGCATAGGATTTCAAAAGTATCCGATGATTGACGTTTTACTACATTTGCAGAATCACAGAAAGGCCCATTTGGGCTGTGCTGTAGAGTATTTAGGGAAATATGCAGTCAGAATGGCTGCTACAAAGTAATTGAAAAATTCATCATGGATAGAATTGCCTAAACATTAACAAAGATAACCCAAAGAAGTAAGTGTTGTATTCAAGCTTTTGAAACCAAAATTTTGCTTGGTATGCAGCATTGTGATGGTCCATTAAAACTAATTGCTGGAGTAAAAGATGCTTTTGGCAGCATAAAAATGTAAGTATTGAACCATCTAACAGTGATTGTTTGCTTTTTAATCTGTGTATAGGAACTGCTGACATGTTTCTTCTTTCATGATTTTGATTTTGTTCAGTTTCCAAGCCATCTCTTCTCTTTGGACTCAGCACTGACACCAATTTCAATTTTTCTTATCAGACTGTTCGTTTTGTTTTACATTGTGAGTATACCAACAGTGTAGTTTATCAATTATGCAGCATTTCTGACCACGTAAACTTTGCATATTTTTAAGAATAAATGTGTGGTATTGAATACTTATTGTGATGGTAAATATGAAATGTAAGGTATTTACAGTAGTTTNTGTAGGTTGGTTAGGTATTNTGATGTTACACTTTTTGCTTCTTTTGATGAAGAAACTAGCCTCCACAAAAGTGATAAAGTGCAACTGGGAAACATTTTTCNATGTTTCCCATAACACTATGCACCCTCAGTCCTAAAAACTTATTCTAAGTGCTTTTTGATGAAAATAAGAATGAGTTANGGATTTTTTCTGCCTGTCTGAATTTGCAGTGTTATCTTTCAGGGGATTTAACTCTGGAAAATTATAACAACAAGCGGATGTTGATTTTTTTACATCTAGTCTTCTGACATCATCATGTAAAGCTTCAGATTTAAGTGACTCAATTAGTAGGATTTTTTTGCAAGGATTGACTTGAAACCACATACAAAAACAGTGCATGGTAATACAAGTGTAGCATACACATAAGGAGTATGAAATATGTCATACATGTTACTTACTTTTTAAGTAACTGCTCATAAGGTAATTATGTAACTGCTTTCTGACAAAACATGTTAATGTATTGAAATGTAGAGAATGAGCAGCAGTATTTTTTTCTTCTGGATTATGTGCCTTAGGCTAGATTTACATATGACTTTTGCAGTATTCTAATGAGGTGCATAGGTAGAACAAGAAAATAGGATGATAACTCTGTTTTCCTGTGCTGAAAACAGTAAATTTAATTGTGGGGTACTCCATGATTGAAACTTGATCAAGTTGGTAAGATGAGACTTGTCTCTGACATAGCACCATGTCATAAAGATGGCTTTGGAAGAGCGTTAGTTCAATATATTGGATTTTCATAATGTAGATACTGGATTTGAATCAGACTTTTGAGTCTCGAATATGGATTGGGCTGGATTGATATATTAACTATCAAAACTGTTGAACTATGGTAAGCTAAAAAAAATCCCAATCTTCTGAGTTTTCATCGTACTTGGTGTCTAGCACTGTGAGTTGCATCTCTTCTACTCAACTCCTACTTTTGCTTGTTTTTTGTCAGTGCTACAGTACAAAATTGTGCATTTTTGTGAGTGTTTTTTTGTTGCCAATGCCAGTACAAGATTTTCCATGCCTAAATTAGTCGCCTGTCGAAAGATTTAAAGTGGGTATCCTTTTGATTTCTGTAAATTAGGCATTACTGAGTTTGTTCCCTTTATTTCCTGCTTGGAGTATTTTTTTGCTTCCGTAATTGTTATAAATAGTACTGGTGTTTATGCGATGACGTGGCTTTTTTGCATTGCTTGTGCCTTCTGTTAACTCCGTGGTGTCTTCAAGCTACATTTAATTATGTAGGCTTCAGATTGACCGGAAAGGGTCTTTTGTATTAATTTTTTTGTGTTGTTGTCCATCTCGTGATACTGAGGAAAGTCTTAACATAGGAAGCATTATCAGTTAATTAATCCACGTAGAAAGGGTAAGCTGTGGGAAGAAAGATTAATGCAGTTTGCCACTGCTGCGTTAGCCAAGGTACTGGCCAGAGGACGGCTTGTGTTACAGCCAGGGTACAGTAGCTTATGAAATTAGTTATTTTTGTCTGTGTCATGGTTCAGTATTTTTTCATGCTTGCACTTCTTTACAGACATGTTCTTCTAACGCAAGATGTCGCTTCGAACAAGAATCAACGGATTTACTGCCTGGACAAATTTACGTTTAGTCCCATACGGCACTTTGCTAAACAATGTGCTCCTGGATCTCACCAAGGGATTTCACGTCCAACAGCTACTGCACAGTAAAAAAAATATTTTCAGAGGTGTTTTGTGCTTTGGCAATGTGAAAATGCAAAACAAGCAGGTCGAGCAAGAAGTAGAGGAAGAGTGGCAATCAAAAAAATTTAGCGTTAAATTGTTTTGGTGCATACACTTATGGAATGACCCCTGACAAGCAGGACCTCGGTAAATGGTCCTCACCATAGTGTTCACTGTGTGTTTATCCGCTGAAGAGTTGCTATCCTAATTCACCAGCATTGGTGTAATTGTAAGTTTGACGTATGTGAGCTAGTACCCGCGAAAATGATATTTTTGTTTTGATGATTCAACCACATTTAACAGAATCCATGCAAAAGCCCTGCTGTAGTTTCGTAGAGGGGTGCTCCATGCAATTCAAGCACGATATTAAATTTGTGGAAACGTGCTTATTTTCTAATGCTCAGTTTCTTCGTGCGTTGCGTGTAGATACATTTGACTTGGACCTTGCAAAAGGCGACTGCGGCACGTGGGGACAGTTTCCGAGCCGTGCGGGGTCTGTTGAGTGCTCGGGGCTCGTGCCTTATTCCAGTTTGCTTTTTCAATCTAATAGTTTTCAAAGAACTCGTACACGCAGGTATGACTGGCAAAACAATGAAGAAATTGCAGTCGCTTGACGGCCTAACACAGCCTCAAAAATTAACTCGTATCGAATGGATGGTTGACGAGCTGAAAAAGTGCGAAGTGTTGTCGGATGATGTCAGAGTGGACTGCCGGCTGATCGCGATGAAGTCAGCCGATCATGTAAGCCAATAGACGTTACTGAATGTTAGGTGTGAAGCAATGCGCTACGTCGAAATTAGGAGATTTGTTACATAATGAGGTTTCGAAAGTGTATTTAATCAAGGAGTGCTTCTTGTGTCAAGTGTAATTAAAAAAAATTGACAAACATGTTTTATGTCATTTTCACAAACATCTAGTTTCGTAAATAACGCTTAAACCGAGAGCGAGCGCTGAATCGCAGTGCATCACGTTCAGCGCAATTGCTGTTCATATCAACACTTAGTTTTTACGGCCGTGTTGAACAAGCGAAAGACATGTAGCAAACAACTTCGTCATACGTTCTTGGGTGGAGCCGCTGTGATACGATTGAACCAAGGCCTGTGATTTTAACTCGAATCAGCAACAACGAGGCCAAAATAAAGGTTTGGATGAAAACGCGTTGAAAGTTTCGAAACAAACGCTTTTGTCGCCGTTGACAAAATTCACCGAACAAAGCACGATGCTTTAGGCGGCGAAGCTCATTCATTGGCGGCATAGCGTACATAACATGGAAGCGATGGGAATGTAGGTCAATTGTTATGTTAACGTACGCTTATTGCAATTGGTAAATATACTGTATTATGATTTCAAATTAATGAAACGTTGAGGTTTATTCAGGGTCATTTAAAAATGTTTTAACTGTGCAAGCAAAAATGGCTTTTAAGCGAGAACAAAAACGCTAAAAAATTTACTTTTGAAGTTTAAGAAATCAATTTTTCTTCTGTACTTTGTCAACAACTTCTGGTGATTTAAATTTACTTGTGCATGTAGTTGGTTTTACCCGGTTTGGGCTCGAGTTATTACCTGAACGAGTAAGTACTTACTGAAACGTTATTAACTTGAACAATAGCCTACTATCCTTCTTTTGTTGAAATTCCACTCTTCATTTTCGTATCACATAACACGGAAAGACGTGAAACTTCAGCCATATCTATCTGTTTTTTTCGTCAAGAGAGATATGTCTAAAAGGTTTTCTTCATGTCAAGATGTTGTTGGCAACTTTCGTTGTTTTCCTTGCAGATGTTTGACTTTTTGTGGCGTCTCGTTGCTTACGACATATGGTTCACATGGGAGCGAATGGAGTTTCTTCAGCAAGATGACGACAAGCTCCTGTCAGAAATTCCATTCCGGGTATGACAAGCATAATGGTCGTGATTGCACGCGTTGAATGCTTGCGTAAGCTTGAGCATTGTAATGTGTTGTTTAACGTACCATCATTCTGTTATAGAAGGGTTAGATCCAGAGCCGGATTAAAGGATAGGGGGCTCGGGGCAATTTTTACTGGAGGGCTCCTATGACGTATTTCATGACGTCATCTTTTGTAAAATTTGTTGTCGCTGATTCGCAACGTTCTCGTTTGCTTTTTCCGGTAGTCGATTATGTGCCTGCCGAATTTACTCGATTGTTAGACGCCTTTGATTGTAAACCGCACGAAATGGTGTTAAGAATTAATGTAAGCTGCCCTTGATTGCCAACCGCACTTGAACATAGGTTACCTAAGCCTCTGAGATGCGTTCGCGTACTCGTGCATTTCCTGTTCAGTTGGCAACCCCGGTATTAATGATGCTTACACCACTACAACTGCCTTCTGTTTATCATAATCCCTCCTTTAACGGATGTGCACGTGATGCTGAAGAAAATCGAATGCGAAAGAAGAGTTAGGTCGACAAAACGTAGCCAAGGAAAGACAGAGCGTCATCTAAACCTTTCGATAAAGTAAAGAAATAAAAAATGTAAGCCGCCCTTGATTGTAA
>JGI24021J15306_10011564_pt1 | contig 10960 bp, 10 predicted proteins | sample Ectturendosymbi1_FD_15306 | JGI IMG/M metagenome (IMG submission 15306)
ATAATACCAACCAACTAGAAATTCTAACCGGAACGCCGTACCGGCAATAATTCTTTTACCGGAACGGCGTTCCGGGCCGTTCCGGCTTACTTTCACCTCTGCTTTCACACGAAAATGAAGTGCAAATATTGTTAGGCCTAATATTTCACCCCCTTTAATTATGAATATAGTGTTTTTAGAAAACTATGGTGCTTTATTTATTTATTTGTTTGCCTCAAACACATGGTCCACGTCTTAGGGGAAGCACAAAAAACACAAGGATGTAAAATGCTTGGACACAACACATCTCAAGGTTTGTGTAAGGTGACACACACAGACAATGCTGAAGAAGAATAAACATCTAATGATGATCAAGCATGACAACAGTTTGAAATGTCAGTGCATCAGTAAAACAAAAAATAAACAAATTTGTTTTCGCATTAGATACCTAAATGTGCACTCAACTTGATTTGTGAAACTGAAATGAAAACGACTTGAAGTTTAGTTGCAACAAGCTGACCCTTGACCCCCAACTACCTCAGCCGTCATGGTGAACAAGCAACAAGCTGACCCTTGACCCCCAACTACCTTGACTGTCGTGGTGAAAGGTAGCCACCGTAATATGGCGGTAGCTTAAAAGTAGCAAGGACAGGTTCACGTTTTGCCTTTTTATGAGAGTATGAAGAGCTGGAGAGCAGCAGTCAGTAAAATTGCAATGGAAAGAACACTTTATGCGTCTCCAAAGATAATTAATTTCTATCATAGACAGGGGTGTAATGGGGCGGGAACGCGTGGGAACGGCGGTCCAACACCTTTTTCATGTTTTGCTTCAAAATGAGCTTGAAGCTGTTTTAAAATGTCAAGTTTTTGGGTGCGTTCCCACATTTTTAATTAACGCTACATCCCTGGTCACAGACTATGGATGGTAACACCAGTTCATTTGTGGTTGTTCCTACCTCATGGTTGATTGTGTGCCGTTATTACAGCAAGTAATACAATATGCAAATAAGTTTAACGCGATCAGTTTAATCACAAAAAACGATCCAACGAGCCACTGCGCACTCGCGCCAAACTATCACATCCGCAGAACACTTACTCAAAGGAGGCATATAATGCAGTCTACAGATTGTTCTAAATATCGGTTAAAAACACTTTCGCTATAACCGAACTTGCCCCAACAATGGGTAACAGCAGCAATCAGCGTTTCAAACAAGCCACAATCAATTTACTTTGCAACCCCCCACTCCCCCAAGCATTTTGCAAATCGGTCTACTTGGAAGTCATTGCAGCACAGTATTATTACAACCGTGTTGTCTCCACCCATACCTGTGCCCTTTACTAGTACCACATATCTATGCTTATGTTTCAACAAAGCAAATGTGTTAGCGCCATCAGGACGACATTCGTGCTAAAAGTGTAATCGGAAAATGTACAATTTTCAAATTCAGGGGGGCCAAGGCACCCTCTGCCCTTCTTCCGACATCCGTGAATATACATACTGTAATACAATTACAAACGCCAACATTAATGGATGCACGCAATGGGAAGTATGGCTGGCATTAAACGTTCATTCATACTTTTTCAAACCACATGTTTTCTAGCGAGGACGGTGGGTGCATCCCCAGTAGTAGATTTAGAGTGAGGAAAATAAAACATTTGCCTCGTGTTCCATTTTTCTTTAAAGGCCCCCTTGCCGAAACGATCATTTTGAACGTTTTGCTTTTTCAAAGTATCAGATTTTTGCACATATATCTCTGATCGCAATAAAACTTCTTGACTTTTCCAAACCATGGCTTCGATATAATTCATAGAAATTTCATGCTAAACTACTCACCCACTTGATTTCCAGGAGGGATTACAGCCAAAAACGGTCATTGTGACCGCTGTGACAAAGTTTTGCAAAGGACATCTTTCTGACTGCAAAAAAAGTGTTGAAACGCAGAATATATCTAATTCAAAATATTGTCTGCAGCCTTGTCTCGTTTGGTGTGCAGTTGTGAAATAAATGACAAACGTAACGCTTTTTGGTGCAAGTAACCTTGGGACAAATTGCAGTGCTATACTGTATTTCAAATACAATAAAGTGCAAGACTTAGTGGGAAAGAAAGTAGTGAAAAGTAGCATTAAATACCAGGAAAAAGACTGGGGTAAGCGAGCAGAAGTTTGCCAATGTATATTGATGATTTGTGCTTGATTCTATACTAACTGCAACTGATAACAGTGTCTAGTTAGCGATTGAAAAAGTTCACGGTGGAGAAAGCCCTAGCCGGACTGAATTTGCTTGATGAGGAAAATTCAGATGAAAGTGACGTCGAATATCAAATGGATGCTTCTGGCTGGGAGATATCAACGTTCTAAAAGGAGTTGAGCAGTGAAGATGAGATTGAAAATATCCCAGATCCTTCATTCACAAGTGATGTTACTCTTCGTGTAGCGTCTAACAGCGATAAGATACCAGTTATTTCAAATCCAAGAGTAGCTCATTGGGCAGCAAAAGAAGAAATAGCAAAAGACGCAACTAAGCGGGAGCATATAACTCCTGGTTCTGAAGACAGAGGGTTACTTTTTCTAGACGTAATTTGTAGACATACATGTGGTTGACAGTTCTGCACTTCTTCTAGTGCGAACGTCCAGCATTGATTGGAACAATTCAGACAAAACGGTACAGAAATTAAATAGTCACCATTGACCCTGCGGGTACTTACGAGCAACCCCAGCATGGGCCAGAGGTGGCCGCGGATCCGGAGTGCTGGAGTCGACGCCGGCAAGATTATGCGTTTTTTTTCGGACATAGAGTCGAAGTCAAAAATTTGTGAAAAACCGGACCCGGATTAATTTTCATTTTCGGCAGTAGCAGGAGTCTCTGTTGTCTTTATAAATGTGAAAAACATAGTTGAATTTTGGTTGCATCGATTGTTTCCGGAGTTTGAACAGGAGTCGGATTCTCAAATTTAAAAAACTTTGGGATCAAGATCCGGATTCAAAAATTTTGGAACAGGAGCCGAGTCGGAATCTGAAAATGTGACTCCGGCCACCTCTGTCTGGGGCAGGCTTTGTTGGCTCAAAGCCGGAGTAGTAGGCTGTAGAAGAGTTCCCACCCATCACACAGCTCCATATTGTTAAGAGCCAAGGCACATAGTGGAAGAGAGCCTACAATATCAAGGCATTATTTATTGTCTTTTCAACCAGTTCGTGCCCTTCCCGATGAGAGTGGTGATATTCCAATTTCCGATTACCAGCTTACAGGCCGGTAGCCACGAAAGGCCATGCGAGGGTCCCCCCAATTTTTGTGCCCACTCAAATTTTGACGTGCCCAAAAAAGTTTGTATTAAGCATAATATCAAAAAGAAAAACCTTTCCCCCTAAAAATGTATTTTGCCCTCCTAAACCTTAAAACTTGGCTACAGGCCTGTCAGCTTACCACAACAATGGAGTTTACTCGTGGGCGTCAAGTCTTCCAGAGTTTAGAAGCGCTTTACACAATTCCCATTCGCCTTCCCGAACCTGTAGAGGGCGCAAACTGGGGCCCTCCACTTGTGGGCAGGAGCGGAGCCAGACATTTTCATTTCGGGGACCACTAGTCTAGCTTTTGCCCGAAATTATCTCAAACCCGAACGCGGTCTTTCGTCACGCGTGTGACATCTGATGTGATCATCACGCGTGTGGTCGTTTTCGCTCATCTCATGTTAATGATTGCCCACTTTACACCGTTACACAACTGGTCGCCCCATTTCCACAGCAACCAGCATTACCGTTGTTGGTAATGCCGCATAATGGAAATAGCATGGAGCAGTGATTGAGGATATGGATTTTAATATCTCCACACGCACAGTTTTTATTTTTATCTTGGGATGGGAGCTGTTGCACGTTCTCGTCATCCTTCCTGAACACCTCTCGAGCTGACCTAAAAACGGTAAACTACACATGCTGAATTAAGGGGAGGCGTTGTTACGGGCACATTTGTGTGGTATGGAGGCCTTTCATCGTATCTATTGTATTAGCAGACATGTAGCAATCACTTTTCTTAGAAAAACAGAAACTACATTGTGCTGCAGTTTTTCTAAAGAAAGAGGCAGAAAACATTTGTTATTGAACTTCTGTAAAAATTGAAGCTTTACACTTTGATCACGCCTTACCATGGAAACCGAATAGTTCATCTGGCAGCCATTAGGAACTACAGTACAGACTTTCTGATAAACTGGCTTTCGATGCGTTTGTCTAAACGCCACCACACCATATCTGGAACAGATTTTTATTTTGCCGCGTCACAACAACTTTCGCGAAAATGCATCCAGTCGCCCTAATATCCTCCTTGGTCTCCAAACTGCGCCGTTATTTTCTGGTTGTAGGCGTTTACTTTTCCGATGACATCCGAATTAGTCTTTTCCAGCAAGTTAAACATGTATTCCGCTCCCAACGCCTGAGCGACTTGACTGGGATGAAAACCATCAAATGAGTCGATGACTTCGTGAGCCTCCCCACCACGTGACACCCACGTGTCAATCACTGCACAGTGAGCAAAGAATAGCAGCAATTTTATCTTTTGTGACCAATAAACTTTTTCAAATAAATCGTTGGTTGGGGTGATTGTTTGAGCTTTGATAGTGCATTTATTGAAAATCAACTCGTTTCAAAACAATAACAACGAGCGGACAGTAGTTGTCCCATCAATATAATAGCGCTATCGAAGAACACCACAAGCAGAACCAACTGTTTTTTAGCAATTGCTTAATCAAAAGGGTGTATAGATTCAGACACCGCTGTTCTGGAAAGTAACCAGCCAAGGACTAGGACTAAAATTTATGACAAATTTGTTAGAAAAGTTTTTTAAATTTCTGATGATTATGACGCTAGTAGCCAGGTTAAAAAATGATTTTCCAATAAAAAAAACAAACATTTGCTTTGATACCATTTTTCCAACAACACTGTAATCCATCGAATATTTTATAAATAGCAGTTCTGATAGGTTTGCGTGCGTACCAACCTTAAGAAATGTTGTTATAGTAAAGGAAAGCAGTTTTACATGCGGTAAATAAACGCATGTGTTGAACAGAAATAAAGGAAATCTGCTGCTAATAGTATTATATCCATTATTCTGCGCGCTTGGTTTATAACTTACAAGCTTGTATGTCGTAATCTTGATAGATCAGTTGAAAGTTATTGAACGTTTTCGTGTTTGCAATCATCTTGGCTTGCTGACTCAGAGCGGTAGCTCGCTAAAAATGTAAGCACAGCAAGTTTCAAAAAATGGAGCGAATATAATGAACTGGCATGTGTTTTGCACACGGTCCTTAAAAATGTCAAAAAGTAAAAGGAAATGAGATACTACCAGTACAGACTTTATAAAAGCATTGAAAAAAGTGTGTGTTGCAAAATACATAAACTCGTTTAGCGCCACTGGAGATCACAATAACCTGGGAAGTTAGATCTCGAAGAGTATCATTGCTAGTCAACCATCCTGTGCAAGGAGAAATTTGCAAGCAGTTCATGTAATCGTAGAGGTCTTTAAACTTGACGTCGTTGTTAAGCTCTCCAATGGGATGAATTCTACGAGTTTCATAAAAAAACAATAGATGTCAATTCATTTATGGAGCATCTACTATTAGAAACACATTTTGATGAAATTTTATTAACATTCCATTATAAGTTATATACATCACATATATTCACTTCGTTTGTCTTCTGCTTTTTTGTAGTTGCTTTGAAACAAGACATAACATTGTTACAGCTTCAGATTGTCAGATCTTTAAAGTCGTTTAAAATTAATTTCACAGAAAAGTTAAATCTCTTCAAAATTGAAAACGTATGCAAAGTGGAATATTATGTCTAACTTCGGCACTTCCGCATTATTTGAAAAGCACGTATTCCATGCACTTTCAAAGCTGTCTTTAAAGTCAGATTTTTTGTGAAGCATCGTTACCTGTCATTCATATTAGTCCACAATACTCTTCCATCGGCAAGACCATTTATTATGACAACACTGCCATTAGGCAGGTTAGCGTCAAGGTAGTTCAGTGTCACCATCGTATTCTCGGCGTAATCTTCTGGGGTTGTCATAGCACCGAGTGTGTCTGCTTTGCTGCAACGCACACGTTTAAAATCAAGGTTGCGGATTCCGTGTCGGAGTGGCAAGAAGTCGGAGGCTTTTGGGTGTAGTCGGAATCGGATTCCTAACAACACTACGAGTCGGTGTCGGATTCTTCTGTCCGACTCCGGAAGTCCAATTGCATCATTTTTTGCATCGCACTCCTAAGCGTAGGCGTAACCAGGGGAGAGCCAAGGGTCTGTGGCCCCACATTTTTAGCATATCTAACCATTTTGTACTTTGAGAACCGCCGTCCAAAATAAAAATACTGTTGCTTGCCTAAAGTCAAACATTTTGGACCCTCAAAACATTTTGGGCTGGATACGTTGCTGCTCGTGAGTTTGGAATTCCTACTGAAATGGTACAGTTTCTATTGATACTTCTATTGAAACAGATAATGCATGCTGTTTACCACGATTTCCACTGATTTGCTAGTTGCTACAAATTTGTTGACAGCCAAACTTCACTTTATTTCAAGGAGTCGGTGCCGGAAACTTTGGAAAAGTTGGAGTAGGATGATTTACCTCCGACCCCACAACCCTGTTTAAAATTATAAAATGTTTTGAGTAAAAATGTTCTTGTATGATACAATTATTCAACAATTTACATTTTTTCTTTTATTATGACATGGTTTTTACTATCTTTGGAGACGATCCTGCGACAGCTTATCGAACCACAGTTAATCAAACCGACACTTTATCGAATGGACTGAGCTGATTTGACTACGGTGTGGTCGCCGCACTGCATTTTACAGCTGCAACAGTCAAACTCTATTTAATTTGTTCCAAGTGCAAGTCCGCTTTTATTCTTTACTATCAGTATCGACTGGGGACTAGCAGAAGACAGAACCCTCAGAACCAAAGGTCAGAACAGCAGTGAAGGGAGCAGTTGTGAGTGATTGTAAAGTAGCTTAGAAATAGAATTCATTTTAAGTGATAAAGGCAAACGCAAGTGGCTTTGAATGGTTCTCTGTATGTCAGCGAAAAAAAACTAAAATGGCGTAAATTACTGAAGATGTGAGGACTACCTTAAATGTAAAAGTTGTACTGTCCTCATCCGAGGAAGACAGCCTCATGAGAGCGCCATCTGAACACAGTGATTTTATAAGCAGTTACCGTCGACCAATTTTATACTACTTGTAACTTTGAATATTTAACAACCGCGTACTGCAAATAATTTAATGTGATTGAAATGTACATTTGAAACTCCTTGCGTATTCCACTGACAAAATTTGTTCCATTTATAAAAATTGTTCCATTGTATATGTGCTTTTAAAACTCCCGTACTTGGTTTGATAAAATACGAGAAATTGCTTTTTCGATGAATTGTCGGGGTCACGTTTGGAGACAACCTATTGTACAAAATAGAAACATTACAAATTCTTCCCCCTAAAAGCTTGCGTTAGAGCCTATGAGAAATCCCATCAATCTGTCAAACTTTTTACTGATTGTTAAAGAAAGGTTGTATAATGTGCTTCTTTATTTAAATACTGCTGATTTTACTTTTATCAATACGAAAATAAAGTTTTACTCAAACTTACGGAACACTTCTCGTTCATGAAATGAGACGAAAAGATTTCGCTAGTTTTAGGCAAGAGCTTTAGATTCAAATGTTTCCAGCACTAAAAGTTAAAAAATATCAGTGTAAGATGTTTCCCAATCTCCTTACTCGTGGCAGTGTTCCGTGAGCTTCTATCTCAACCAGCAGCATCTTAACTTATTTCAAACAGCACACAAAATCTGACGATTACAGTGGCAGCATTTAAAATGGCAAAATCGAGCTTCAGAATTAAACAGAAACAATTTTTCGTTCCTGAACCAGTAACGCAATAACAAACATATTTTGCCAAAGCTGCATGATAACCTTTGCAAGATGTTAGTGAAATGTTTTGTGGAAATTTTAAAGATTTTCAACATTTTTTTGAGCTCTGACTTCAACGTATAGATAAAAATTCTTATACATGTTCATACCCGTTGCACACGTCGTTGCCAATCAAAGCCAACACGACCAAGAGTGGATAGTCGGTGGTCTTGTTTCTCGCCAAACCTTGGACGACATCGTTCATAGAGCTCGATCTCGCTCCGTTCACTCCTATATTCTGGAAGTCTCTATGGTTGCACTGATTTCTGGCCAGAACACGCATGTAGATGGAATCCACTGGACCTTTTATGATATCACTCCAACCATTTTCCATATAAGCTGCAAAAATTGGGGGGATCCACAAAATTCAAAAACTCTTTTGTGTTTCGATGTTTTTCTTGTCCTTGAATAAAAGCTCTTAAGTGAACAACTGAACGATTGTATCTGAAACATACTGAAATCTTTTAAATTTCTAACTTAAAGGTCTTGGCAAACCAGTGTTTGCATATTCTGTGAACAACATTTCATTCCTGTTTTCGAAGGGACAAACGCAATCACTAAGGAAAAAGCGAACCGTCTATTCGTGGAAAATCGTTTAATGGCATTACGTAGAACAAAAAATTGCATATTTGCTTTTAGTGTAAGTTATAGCGTTGCTTGTGCTTATAAAGCCAATTTCAAATAATTTGCGCAAATTTAGCTAAGCGTGTCACATTCTTGTGTCAACATATTTTTTTTTCATTTATAGTTTTATTATGGCAATTTCTTTTAATCGGCAATTTGTGTTCATTTATAATTTTAATTTGGCAATTTGTGAGAGCTCGACTGGAAGATAATTGTTATGGTCCTGCGTCGGAAACTATAACTTCGAAGAAGATTGAAACAATTTGTGCAAAATTTAATTAAAGTTGTAATTAACCTTTTTGACATCAAAACAATTTTCATCTTTACAAGAAAAAAAGAGATTAAAACTATTTTTTTTTGCAGTGAATATGATAAAATTTCATGATGTAAGACACAGCACCATACCTTGTTCCGCAGAGACATAAACGTCAATTTCTCTAACCGCCAAAGGGAGTCATGGTCAAGCATACAACCATGGGCGTCGGAAGAGGGGGCAGGGGGTCTTGGCCCCCCTGGATTTTGAAATATTCAGCAGAAATGGTTGTTTTTTTAGTTTCAAGTGGGAAAAATCAAGTTTCACCACTTTTGGCCACCCCCTGGAAAAAAACCTTCCGACGCCCATGCATATAATGTTGATTAAATTTGATTCAATTATGAGGTAAGACCAATTTGTTTAGAACTGCAATCCATTGAAATATATTATAGCAATCAATCGCTCTCTTGCATGAAGCTAGATGACAGGCCTTACCTGTGACAGACGAAAGCATCGGCCAGTCCAACTCGTTGGTTAAAACCATTCGAATATCTTTAAAAGTATCCTATAAAAGGTTGTTTTGCGATTTTTTATGAGACGCTTATTTCTTTGCAGATAAAAATCCAAACTAATACGACACGAAATTGAGATGCAGTTGTATGATTCTGTTTGTTATTTGAATGCGGTAAGTAATTCCAGAAAAGAAATTGCGAAGTACATGTTCATTCCAGAGCCTTTAGAACTTATATGCAAATGTTTAAGGCAGTTTATGGTGAAAAAACACAAGTCTACAAATTTCAGGTTAATTTTAAAATCCTAAAAGTAATTAAAAATACACAAGCAAATCTTTTAAAAACTCTAAAAGCAAACGACTCCGTTAACTGGTGCTTAGTCAGAAAATTTGTGAAGATTTAACCCAGAGCATTTAGAGATATCCTTCATCTTTTAAGTCGCAGTTTGAACATGTGTAGAATGCACGAGTCTACGTTTTTTATTAGCTTTCTTTTAACCTTTCAAATGCTTTCTTCGCTACAACGAATAATGAACTTTTCAACCACCTAGTTCAAGTTTGAATCACAACTGCTTCAACAGCTTTAGCGGCTCGGTTGAAGTTGATTTGCACTAACTAGTTGCAGCAGTTTGGATGGGAACTACGAAGAAGAAGTAGAAAACATAAGTGAGAGAAGCTCCGAACCGTTAAACGCTGCCAAGCGCAGGTGGAACTACTGAGATGGATTTTACTGAAATTGAGCTATTTTGCATCTTGGTTCATTAATCCAAGTCAGTTCAAAGCGGTCGTACTAATCAGTGAAAAGAGATTGTCAGAAAACTAAGCAGGGAAATGCTATATATTTATAGCGAAACAAGCCCCAACGGTGAATGAAAGAAACCAGGAATTTGGACTTTCAAATAATTTCGTGAAAGAATGTTCTAATCTATCACCTGCATCTCATTTACTCCACCGTTAATTTCTGTTTCGAAATGTTTTGCACTCTGATTAAAACACAAAAACACAGATGGCGATTTTGTTCTAAGAAACACCACAAAAATTGATACCTTGTTCAAAGTTTCAGCCATGAAGTAGTTTGGTGGAATGTGGAAATGTGCAGCAGCTGAGTCCCCAAGAATCGCCACGCCGCGGGGTGAATCCCCGCAGTAGAGATCTTCGAATGGAATCCCACTATCAGGATCTACACCCTGTAGTCGACAGACAACGTTTTTATACCAAGATATCAACAACAGGTATGTTATGCAAAAATTGCAATCAAAGCAGATCATCTGCTTAAGAAGGAAATAAACGCATCAGTTGATAAAACTCCTTTGCTGTTTGGATTCTCAGAAATACCGTATTTATTCGAGTATGTACTTTCCACGGTGGGTGTAAGCAAGGAATCGATCAGCAAATTTGCAATAGGAAATCGATTTCACGTAAAATTACGCATCCTCAGTCTTGAAAATTGCAAGCAAAGCAATTTTCAGGACTGAGGATGCGTAATTTAACGTGAAATCGATTTCCTATAAAAAACTTTGCTGATCGTACACCGATCGTGGAAAGTACATACTTCAATAGAGATATGTGCAAGTTTGAATCATCGCAAAAAGACGAAAGCAGATGGCAATCGACTGATTCCTCGAAAGCATACAGAAACACTAGTGCT
>JGI24021J15306_10011565_pt1 | contig 10959 bp, 6 predicted proteins | sample Ectturendosymbi1_FD_15306 | JGI IMG/M metagenome (IMG submission 15306)
TTCAAAACGAACTTAGTCATTTTCCGAGGCATTTGGGGAAAATAAAAGCAAGAAGATTCCAGATATATTCAACTTATTGAAAAGTTGATTACCAACATTGTTGAACGGTTTGGCGACTTGCTTTTCGAAAACAATTGCTGCTTTTTCTCAAAACCCTTTTTACTTACAGACATTACCGAATTCTCAACTGAAGCAATGAGACACATGCACATGTGTACACCGAAGATGAAGTGGCAATTTTATAGGTGCTGGAGCTCTGCTGGACATGTTCGCTTATATTTGTAGGCACCGACCCATCATTCATTGCATTCACTGATGAAAGTGGCGGAGCGGAGCTCCGGCAACTTGACACCACTGGTGTGGACGCAGCCAAAACTCAACTGGAATTAATTGAGTTCCAATAGAATGTAGCAGTGAAAGAAATATTTTTTGATGGCACACCTGAGAACTTCTTGTCAAAGGAAGGCATCTCCAAAATTTTTTCCACTTCTCGGAAATTGTCTGTGGAAATTCTTACCGTGTTTGCATCTACCTGCTGCTGCTGGAGGGGCGAATTGTCCCCTCCTGCCAGCTACAGTAAATGTAAAACTCGGGTCCCCACTTGGCTTATACTTCAGTTTTAGTATTCTTTTGGTTTTCAGTAGTTTTGTTGCGTTTTTCGGAGTATTTGTTGGTGATTTAGGGTTTTAGTATAGCTATCCACATCCGGATTCGCCGTCATTTCTCAGGGTTCTTCTGAGTGTTGCTATCAACCCCCCTGCAATGGTTAGTGGACCTTTTTCAGCTACGTTTTCCTTCCTGGCACAAACATCTAGTTATGCCATTGACTCAGTCCGCACTGTCAAAAAAGAAGCTCATAAAGAACAAGTATCGCATCTGTATCACGAACAAAACCTTGACTACTGCATTCTATTCACTGTCACCTCGGAACAAAAATTTAAGTTTACTCCCAAGCAGCACAAAATGTCACTTCTCTCACCAGCAGAAGAGTAAATAACGTTGACAGCGTTTGTTAATATCTGTATCCATTCCCCAGATTTTGAATATCTATATACGGTATAATCGTATTAAATTCTCATATTACGTTTTTTGTCAGAAAAATCCAAGGCATGTCACATTTCCATGATTTTATGGCAGTGACGGACCCCGAAAAATTTTGACATTCGTAACTGGACCCTTTCTTAAAATAATTGAGTAGCCCTGATTTAGAATAAGTGTAATATCTCATGAAAATACGAACAAACTACACATTTAATTCAAATAGCTTCTCCTTGTTATCGTGCTTTTCCAATGATTTGAAATGCTGCAAGTTCGTGAGATGAGATTTCACTACGCAAATGGTCTGATGGTACTGTGCATTTGCGCACCGTTAGAGGCAGCATTTGGTTGCAATGAATGCGTTTTTTTGGCAGTGATGCTTCTTTTTTACTCACGTTTTTTAACACATAGTATAAATCAGGTATGAGCAAACTTGTTCAGCAAAAGAGTCATTTGAAGAAAACCAAAAGCACCAGTGAGCGGCAAAACCAGTTTGTAGTGTCAATACAAATACGCAAAATTTATCTTAATTGACGTACAGTAATTGTCAGTATGAAATCGTGTTTGATTTTCTAACCCTCGACAATCTGGACAGTACTGTATGTTGTTAAAGCTGAGGAAATTCATTCTTCCAAGTGTTCATTTTTCAGGGTTGCGCGATGGTCTGATTTACGAACTTCACTACACAGAAAAAAAATTCACAGCACTATGTTGTGCTGTACACAGAAATGAGTCATACACTGGTATTTTGACTTCTGGGTATTTACTTTCTGGAACCTGTCGCCAAAAATTAAGTGTAGAATGGGCATTGACTAAAGTTTTTTTTATCCAGATTTTTTTGCATTTTGGTCAGTTTTATTTCTATAGCAGACAAGTTTGTAGCAAATGGTTAACGAACTGGACAGCCATCACCGATACATTAACATTAAATGGATTTACAAGGAATGTAAAGCATGGTTTTGACTCTTAGAAATGGTCAAATCTAGCTCGTAACTCGTCCAGTAGTCTTACGATTTATTGTGGTCTACAATTGCCTCTTCACGAAAAACATTCGTTCTCATTAAGGAGCCCAACTTACGATTTAGGTTCACTGTCGTTGTTGTCAAATCGTGCAGACTGCCTGGTGACCAGTGTTCCTTTTAAGGTGCGCAGCTGCGTGAATATGCAGAACTACCAGAGCATTCGCACAGTGAGATCTCATTCTTGCGCACTTGCAGCATTCCAAATTTGATATCGTATATATCAGAGGTGGCCAAACTGCGGCTCGCGAACCGCATGCGGCTCTTCGAACCTTTGCATGCGGATCTTTGAGCTTTCCGAAAAATTATATATTTGCTTTTTATTTTTTATTTTTATTGCAAAGTGCAGAAATATTGCAAAATGATACTGTGGTAGCTAGGGTGCCGTGCAGTATTACTTTTGCAAGTCGTTCCAAAAAGAATTATTATGTCACAGAAACGTAGATTGCAATTAAATTTGTGTTTTTAGATTTTTATATTGCGGCTCTTTATAACCTGACTTTTACGATATCTTTATAACCTGGCGGCTCATACACAGAGCAAGTTTGGCCACCCCTGGTACATACATCGCATAGTCCTTTCGAAACGTTTCACTGGTTGTGTGTCTACATGGTTGTGAAATTGCATGAGCACTAAAACAAACATTTTCTCAATGTAAAAGTTTCCTACAGGGTCACCCACTGCTGTTGACGAACTTCTCGAACTTGCGTCTACACATTGATAAATGAAACAAACTTTAAAGTATGAGGCAACAATTTTATATCTATGAGATATTGCTATTCATCTAGAAAAGCCACACAACATACGTCGGCGGCCTGCATTTCGCCCACCATTGTTATAAACTTACGTGACTTATGGCTATCAGCTGTCTCACTACATTACCTACCAAGATGTCTGCGTTCAGTAGTTACTTGCGGCAAAACCCATGCTATGGTGACTCGAGGTGCATCTTCGAAAATTTGTTGCCATGTTATTGTTACGCAACAAAGGCCAATAGTATAACAATTCGCTCGCGAGTTTCGCAACCTGCCTCTGCAAGCAAAGAAGCGAATTTAGTGAACGGCAAGCTCATGACTGCATGTTACCAAAACACTTAATCTGACTCTTGTGCAGTGTGAGTGTCATATCGGCAAAAAACTGTCATTGAAAGAACGGACCAACTAATCGGAATTGAAGTGCTGATTTCACGTTTTCCAGAAAATTTTCCTTCTTAGTCTCAATATCCAGGGGGGGGCAAATGCCCGTTTTGCCCCCCTCTGCAGACGCCCATATCCAGGGCCCACTAGCCAACACTCGGACAAAACTTGAGAAATAATGGTGAATCTGGATGTGGATAGCTGTGCTAATACCCTAAATCACCGGAAAATAATCCGAAAAACGCAAGAAACAACAAGAACAAACAAATACTAAAAGCGAAATATCGCTTGAGGTGGCGGTCCGGTTTTCACATTTAGATTTCCAGGGGAGACTTCGCCACTCTGCGCCCCGTCAGTTACGTCACTGGCTATGATAAATTGTTTTAGCGTACAGTAAGCTGTAGTCTACTGCAACAAGATACGAGATGGTGGCGTAGCTTTGGTTTTATGGGAGGGCCTGTGAGTTGTCTAATTAATATATATATATTTTGTTGAGTTAATTCTCGGCTGGAAAGGCGGGAATGTTTTCACATTATTCGTTACATAACAGTGGTAAATCTTTTTGCAGTATCTCAGTGACCTTGGCATTAGAGTGCAGACTGCTGACGCCATTATACTGCACTAGCTTTGCTGATGAACCGTAATACGGTGATCAGTGTATTGTACATAGCTTAGTGTAGCAGTTTCTTGTATTTATAGATAATCCTGTGGTGCAAAAATGCGGTCGCGAATTCGCGCCGCGCGATCAGAAACTAGGAGCGTGCAAAAATTTTTTTGCATTTTACACTTTATGCATATGAAATGTGTATGGCAAAGCTTATGAAGGTGCTCCTAAAATTTCTTCGCGCTACTAACATACACAGAAATGTTTGCACCCCTGAGCAAATCAGTAATGCTGAAAAATGAAGAAAGGCGACAGAAGTATCACTCTTTCAAAAAAGGACTAAATCATTTTGAAGCCGAGTGAATTACGTGCGGTTGCATTATTTGCACAGTTCGCAAAGAGTGAAAAGACTATTGTGACTTTGTGGTTATTGCGTACCAAAAACGTATTTCTCGTAGCGCAACCAGGTGGTTATCACTTTATCCTAGCTTGAAAAGGATGCTTCAAATGAAGGCTATACCCAGCTTCACATTCATACTTCATGTCTATCGACAAAACAACTGCGGTTCTTAAAAGTTTTTTGGAAATTCTCTGAGCTTACTCTGTTTAAGACATTTGCACTCATTTGTGGTTGCTTTTAATGAGCAAGTTCAGAATATTGAGAAGTCCAAAGCTTCAATTGTTAAGGTTGCATCGTTTTTCGCCAAATGTGAAGGCAAGAATTCAAGAGAGACAATCAGATGTGAATATCGAGCCAAGTTAAAACAGCACTAAGAAAATTCACCGAAGGCAAGGATCATGACTGTTGTTCATTCATGTCAGATATATCTGCACTGTACAAGCCTTGTCTTTCACATCTGGCTAAATGGACCACTTTATTTCCTGAATTTAAAGGCTTTGGCTAGATTTCTCCGTTTGCAAGCAACTAATTGGGAAAATGATGAACCATGTGAGTAGTATCTTCTTCATAGAAACGTTTCTATTGATGAAGCTGAAGTAAAGTGTTTGACCAATACCAAACCTTATTTGAGTTCGTGCAAAAAGAGCATCAACCAAATGCAATTCATTGTAAAATGATGGAATATGAAAGATGGGCAAAATATTTTGCAACTTGCAATACCATTAAACGCTTCAAGAACTGAAAAAGATTGCAGTTTTACTTCAACGTTATGACTCTTTATGCTAATATGGAACGATTTTTTCCTTGATGCAGCGACAAACCAAAAAGAAAGAGAAACCTTTCCGGTTGAACCAGTTTCTAGTCTAAAGCTGGTGTGCAATTTAAAACATCTTTCACGCAAGCAGTTTCATAAAATTGTTAAAGACCATTCTATATTTTTAGGAAATTTAAGATACGTGCAAAATATTCATGCTCTAAATAGGTTAAGTAAATAAGGAATTCGTTTTGTGTGTTTTGAATGAAACAATCTCTTCACTGGGCGGTTTACTTCAATGCTTGAAACTAATCAATAGGCTTATTTGTTATTTGACTTGTTAAGTGCAAGTAATACATACCAGTGACATTCGTAAATTGTCCTCCCTTTTTGCGCTGAAAATATGTCAGCCCTATTGTGCTTAATAATAAATAAGTAGGGATAGAAAAAAGGTGGATAGCCCCATTACAAGTGTGAGCTTATCCAAGTGGTTCTGAAAAACATCAAAAGCTAAAAGAAGCATAAATGAGGGAGGAAGAAGTTGCAGCTACGTCAAGAAACATTCAAGTTACTATTTTACAGTGGCAGTGAAGTCCAGCGGAGACATTTCTGCGGAACCTGTAAGAGGACAGAAAATCGAAGAACATGTTGGTATAGACTTAGATGTACATAACGATGAGATTAGACCTAGTTTAACCAGCGGTGCACTAGCAGAAGAACGTCAAGATGTATTATCGAAAAACGCGATAGATGAATTGGCTGACACTATTACTGGAGGCAAAGAAATCGGTCTCTGGTTATCCAATATACCGGAAAATATACGGGAATATTTGTTGAAAAACGAAAAGTTAATTTTAAAACATGATGTTCCACAACACAGAAAAGACAGAAACCCGTCACGGAAATGGCCCACAAATCTTATTCGTCGCCAGAACNACAATGCCGAAGTCGTTGAAATGAAAACACTGTGGAAGCTGGCTTTGTTTTTCTCCTTCACAAACTTGTGTCTATTGTATTGCTTGTAGACTGATGTGCGCGGATACGACTAAATGTGCGCATTTCCTTATTAGAAAAGAAATCTGCGACTGGAAGCACGCAGAGGAGCCACAAGCAATCGATGGAAAATAAAGATGACACAATTATTAATCACTATGAAGAATTGATACAGAGCTAGTTTCAGGTCAATCAAAGCCAACAAAATTGGACATCGCTTCTGCAACGTTTAGTTTCCGTTGTTAAATTTATTGCTGAACGAGGACTGACGTTTAGAGATGATGAAAACGTTGAATCGCCCAGAAACGTTTTTCAAGCAATATTTCAAAAAACGAAGATACGATGCTTCTGGTGACGGTTTTGCAACAGTTTCAGAAATCGCTAATCATTGTCAATTATCATGTTGCATCATAAAGTTTTGTTGAAGTTGAGTTAAAAATTGTGACGTCACAAGATTGTGCCATAAATATTAATGATCCGTGGAAGTACTAGTGACATCATCGGCCATCCCCCACGGCCCCCCACCATCTAAATCCGGCACTGGGCCTGTGTACTACATTTGTTGACATACAATAGAGATGAGTTGATTAGTTTGCATTCAGTGAATCTATCTAACCTGGGTTTGCTCGCAGTAATTACTTGCCTGCAGTTATATTCAAATTTTACTTCCGTCAAATCAAAGCAGAAAAGTTATTGTCTTATATTATTTGCAAGTTTTGGTAGCTATACAGCCTCACCACAACAGTGCGCTTCATGTCATTAAAAACTTCCTCAGAGACACAGCAGTGCTAACCCCTGTGGATGTTTTCTCGCAAGTCGCGACTAGCACATAGGCCTACTGCGTAACATTCGCGTTCAATCTAAACGCGTCTTCGCGCGAGAAAATGTCGCAATCGCTTTGCGTTCGCTTCGCGTCTGGTGTAAACCGGCCTTTAGGCCCCACCCTGGGAATTTATTGACCCCTCGGTTAAGAACCACTGCTATAAAGGGTACGCTGCACACCTAGGCTATGAAAATTTTGAGAACCCCTGGACTACACCAGAAAATACTTCACCAGGAAAAAGCGATGTCTGGGCGGTCTCTTACCATAAATGCCTGGCTGGAAATTATTTAATTTATATCAGCACGTTCATAATAACACAAGTAACTATAAAGCGGCACTACTATGTGTCTACTACTTGAAGTGTACTCATTAGCTACAACAACAGTTGGTGTATTTACCCCCTAAAAAGTATGAACAGCCTATTCCAAAACCAGTTGTTTCCCTGAATGGCGTACTGCGTAAATTTGAAGTTCGCCGACTAAAGTCATATCTCGGTGTATTACTCCATGCTTCACTGCAAGACGACAATGCAATTAAAATCACTCTATTGTGCAGCAAACAATCTCAGACGCACTTTTGCTCAGTGCTCTACAGCAGTAAAAAAACTCTGTTCCGTGCCTGTCACATGTCACTGCTTGTCTGCTAATTGAGGTGAAACTGCATACAGTCTAGTAATGCCTCCGCGTTGCCGGTGTTAATGCCTATCGCATTTTGCATTACATTCCCAGGAATATGTGTTCGATCACATTAAGTTACCCATTTCATCACGACATTTGGTGCTGTGATTAGAAGTGATCTGTATGCCTTCATTCAACGATGTTCGTCTTCACCCAACTTTCATTTCACACACGCAGGGACGCCAGAAGAGCAGGGACAGTAAGAAGTTGAAGGCAATAGAAACTTATACAAAAAAATCTTTACCAATATACTTGTTTTTGTTCAGCAACAATGTTGACCTCAAAAATAATAACAGAAATTATAGAAGAGCATTTTGAATTTTCTGGGTGCGCGAATAGCTGCAATAAATTTGCTCCAATTTGATTTGGATAAGCCATGAAATTGCTTATGATACTTTTATGAAAAAGGCACCTATGGCTCCGTTTCCCTCCTTTTAAAGGGTGTGGGGGTAATGACCCCGCTCTCCGGCGTCCCTGAACACACACAAAAAAGCAATTAACGATTACTACACGCCCAGGGCTAATCTTATCTACACATCACGCTTTTTTCTTCCACCAAGCACGCTCGAACTTTCGACAGAAATTACGACATATCGCGGGTGATTTTGCTGGCCACTTTAGGCCGGGGCATTAGAATTATAGGATGCTTTCCAGGGGATCTTGAAGCATTTGTGGTGCTATTGATTAACCATTGCTGAATACGAAATTCGCGCATTCTGTCGCACCACGCATTTGAATGTTTGCGAAAGTTCATGAGAAATGCCTCTTTTCATGCAAAATACTGTACATGCAACACCTGGCGCGGAATACACGCAGAGATTAAATCGGTGACGGTCTGAAAAAGTTTATACAGTGTAAACAGATTTTTCCACAGAGTCCTCCATTTCTGAGTACTGATACTTGGACACGTAATTGGTGGATTTATATTTAGGATTAGTTCGAACGTATTCAAGGTAGTCAGGGCATCCTGGATATGTACAGTTGTCTGCTACAATCACTGATCCTGTGTGAAGCATCCCAAGCTCTTCCAGCAATATTAGATCACGTTTGTAGCAGGGTTTCCAGTGATCCATAAAAACTAAGTCAAACGATCCGACTTCTTGTTTCTTGGACATGTCTTGAATGACTTCATTGCTGTTTCCAATCACAATCCTAATTTTATCTTGCATGCCAGCAAAACGATGTATTTCGTCTGCTACAACTGCGCAATTTTCATCGCAATCCACAGCATAAAAATTAGCTTTTGGATTGAGCAATCTGGCGATTCTGAGTGAACTGTATCCGCAATAAGTGCCCAGCTCGAGGAGGTTGGTTGGTTTATACTCCTTGATTATTCCATCTAATATTTTTCCTTTCACATCACCAATGTGTATCATAGATTCGAACTTCCAGCAATATTGATCAATTGCATCAATCACAGCATCAACATTACCTTTTTCAGCGTTTTCCTTAACATATTGCAATACTCGGGAGGGAGGGGCAGTATCATTTGTGGGTATATTCATGGTCGACAATTTTAACGATTAACTGCTGCATTAGAACTGCAATAATAAACATATTAGTCAACTGAAGCTACCTGCTCTGCGAGTCTATTTTCTGTCAATCTGATTAAAATAAAATTTACCACAATTTTTTTTATTAGAAAAACTTACATTTTAAAGAAATAACACAATTTATTTGAATTGATTTTGGGCTTTCGAGGAATGAGCCTGCCTGCCATCCTCTGCTTTCATAACTTCATGATGATTCCGCTGCACCCACATTTCAGTAACAATTCACCACATGGGCAAGCAGCTAAATCGAATCATAAAGTATTTTACTAGGAAATCAATTTCGCGTTAATTACGCGTTTTCAATCCTGTGAAGTGTAAATTGCAAGAAAAATTGTACGAGTGAAATCATAGGCGTGCGGGAAGGCATTTTACTGGGGTTGCGGAAAAAAATTGCCCAGAAAATAACAAATTGCCCTAAAAATGAACAATCTGCCCTGAAACTAACTTTTTTACTTTAATCCGAATGGGGCCTGGAACCTCTTTGTACATCTGTTCTATACAGTTATATTCGTTTAATAATGGTTTCGTCTGTAACGTCAATTCGCCTATAACGTTACATTTTGTTCGGTACCGATGGTATCATGCATTTCAATTCGTATATAACGTCAGCAATAACGTTCTTAGTGCAATGCCCTAGAAATGCCATTGTAGGCAAATGCTGTAGTTACCTTGCTTGTTAACTTAAGGGGTGAAGTTCATTGCGTGTTGTGTTCTCCCAAACAAGAAACGTTACGGTAATTGCCTTTACTGATGCAAATATATACGCGACATCAATGGCGCAACGCAAAGGTTAAAAGCGACGGTTCCAGATGGAAGGGTCTGACTCCCTACACCTGCCTGTGTTATCGTTGCTGTGCGCTTGAGCAAGGCACTAAAGACGCGCACTCAAAGGGCCAAGCAATCTGCAAGTCTGTACGGCCCGCTTCTACTGAAGATTGCACCTCGGGAAATGAAACACGCACTCAAAATGCATGTGCCAGTGTGCCTATACATATTGCATCGTATTCGCATAATGTGATTGTACCAGTACAGCATTGCACAAATGTTCTGTCAAAGTAAACGGATCACCCCCAAGTGAATATACACTGTATTGAAAAATTTTCCCCGTTCAGGATTTTTGAGCAACTGGCACTTGCCCTGAAAACAGAGTTTTCTCTGAAAATTTTCAAGCCGGGGATGCGGCAGCCCCTCAGCCCGCGCCTCGTACGCCTATGGGAGAAATGATGAAAAACTACAGCAAGACTTTGAGAAGGCATCGGACTGCAATTTCCAACACACGTTATTACCATCAGAGAAACACATGCGACGATCAAATGCTGCTGTCACCGAGGCTGGAGCTTGACTATAGCGCCAATTATCGATCTACTGAATTTTTGCAGTCGCTTTAAATGAATCATAAGCGGGATGAAAACTGTTACTGTTCACCAAGTTCTGACATGCCAAAAACGGTGTACGTGCACTACGCCAACATTTGACTGTAAGTTACAAAATCTGTGAGAGCCTGCGTACGATATAGTCGTGCTTCGATTTCGACCTAAAAAACAGCAGTTTTAGGTTGCCTTACCAACGCCCTAGCTCCGCCGACAATTGCGCTACAGAGCTGTTCAAAAACGCAAGCGGATCGGCCAGTTTTCTAGATTGCATTCGAAAAGAAATATTTTGGTTGGGGGGTACGGATTTTTTGTGACTGACGTAATAAGTGAAGTAGTTTTGGAGTCATTTTGGCTCATGTTGCCTGGCCTAGGTCCCAACCGATAGGCCAAAGTGTTTCGCTGAAGTTTTCATTGGAAAGTAGGCTCGAGACCGAGTCTTTTGAGACTTTGATTGACTTTCTAGCGTTTCTGGTTCAAACGTTATGATCTAAAATAAACAATGTTTGTAAAGCCACATCAGTGACCCACACCAAGCGAATCTATCGCAATTTATTGCGTAAGGAAACTAGTTTCGTGTGTTACACATCTT
>JGI24021J15306_10011567_pt1 | contig 10958 bp, 4 predicted proteins | sample Ectturendosymbi1_FD_15306 | JGI IMG/M metagenome (IMG submission 15306)
TGCATAACACCCTGGTTATAAGTAATGACAACTTCCAACTGTTTTCATAACTTTAATGCAAAAATTTCAAGCTTATCTGAAAATGATTATTAGTACATTTAAGGAGCAATCTTTACGAAACTGCAACAACATGACGTTTTTGAGAAAAGTCTGTTCAGTTTTACGATATACTATCAATATTTATCATTAATGACTTCGAAACCAACTGAAACGAAACGAAAACACAATGTCTAAAAAATCAACCGAAATGGAGTATTTCGGAAAAAAACGAAGCGGTTTCTGTCAAATTTCTGTTTCGAACACCTCTGCTTGTCTGCAGACAAGTGCAGTAATCAAGACCACCTGAACTGGCACCACATTGTGACTCGAGCCTAGTTTCCAATGAAAATTTCAGCGAAACACTTTGGCTTAGCGGTTGGGCCCTAGGCCAGGCAACATGAGGCAAAATGACCCTAAAACTACTTCACTTATGATGTCAGTCACAAAAAATCTGCACCCCCCAACCAAAAAATTTGTTTTCGAGTATAATCTACTAGACTGGCCAATCCGTTTGAGCCGTTGAACAGCTCTCTAGCGCAATCGGCAGAGGAGCTAGGGTTTTGGTAAGGCAACCGAAAACTGCTGTTTTTCAGGCCGAAATCGAAGTACGAATATATCGTAGACCGGCTCTCAAAGTGTTAAGCAAACAAAGAAGTTTTTACATTACAAAATCATCCTGCGGGCCGGATCCAACCACACAGTGGGCCGGTTTTGGCCCGCGGGCCGTATGTTTGACACCCCTGCTTTAGAGGGTTTGAGCAGCTATCTAGCTCATTCTGATGGCGAGTTATTGCCTGGGATGAAATGCCCCTCAGAGTGGCTTTTGAGGGAGCAAAATTTTTGCCAATTTTTGGTTTATGAGCCATAATTTTAGCTCCCGATATGCTAGAAAGTCAATCAACGGCTCTATAGACGCAGGTTTTGACTTAGTTTTCAACTTAATTTTGAGTCCAAAAATGTGGTCCATTGGGACGGCGACCAGGGCCATGCAAAGATAGCCAAAATAACACAAAAACGCCCCTACTTGTGACATTCCCCCCAGAAAAGCTCAAACCCAAATCAAAAAAAAATTTTTTTTTTATTTTGAGTACAAGACTTGTTGCATCCTTAGAGGGTTTTAACAGCTCTCTAGCTCTAGCTGCTGGCAAGTTATGGCCAAAAGAGTGCTGGCCCTGATCTTGGCCATTTCGGAACGTAAAGGGTTAATACTTGAATAAAGATATGTTTGCTATGTCCTTGCTATGTAATCATAACTGTTTTCCTTTCAGTGAAATTTTCAATGTTGGCTTGTCGGATCTGTTTCATGTAACTACAAAAATCAGTCCTACAACATTTAATGAAATTTGCTTTTCATTTGCTAAACCTCGTATACTTAACAACGATCTAATAATCCTCTCTGAAATCAACTCTACCCATGGGTGTCTTTTAAAAAGCTTTCTTACTCCATACCTTTGTATGCAGTCTAGCCAAAAATAAGTGCAAAATTAAGACTTTGTCTATGTGTAATGTTTAGAGATTGACCGATATGGCTTTTTTTGAGGCCGATACTAATATATCAGCCATTCATGGGCCAATAGCTGATATCGATGTTTCCAGAATTTTTAAATCTTGTTTTCTGCTTTATTATCAAAAATGTGATGTATTTTGTGCCATATCTTTTTTCAAAAACTTAAAAAATCAGGATTTATGAGCTAAATTTTTGAAATTGCAGCTATTTCAATGTTTGGTAACTTGTAAGCATAATTTACACTGATTGCAATGAATAAACACAGTGCCATGGATGGAAAAAGAATGGTAAAATAACAAAACAATAAGAACAGAACACTGAATGTAAGAGAACCGCATATGGTGCTTAAACCAAAAAAAGCATTACCACTGCTTGAAAGTTGAAATATGGCGAACAATGAAAGGAAGAACAAAACGGAGCAACAAGTTACGGAGGTTGAAATTAGTACAACACTGTATTCAATTAACTATTGCCAAAATTGAAAATTTCCAAAAGAGTAACTTTTTTTGGTCTATGGTAATACATCTGTTAACAGTTACTGTACTACATAAATCTTGTGAAATTTTGTTTTTGTATATATTTCACAAATCAACCTTTCAGACTCTTCTGCAACTGGGTGGGTTTTCAATTTGAAGTCAATCCAAGTCTTAAAGAATCAAGTTTGGAAATTTGATGTAATGAAACATTAAATAACTGCATGTCCTTAAAAAAGAAAAACTAGTTGCATTAGTTACTGCAGCTGAAGTACTGGCATTGGTATCAAATGAAACACCTCAACTGATTTGTCAATACTCATTAGTTCCATTCAACAGTTTAAGATTGTCATGCATAAATCAAAGTCTATCTGCATTGTCACCAAGTATCCTGCAGTAAGTTAGCTGGTCATCTACAACCTAGCCTAAACTAAAGCAGCATTTGGCTATAACCGATTACCGCTCATCTGCCAGAAGTCAATTCCATAAGAACAAGTCGCCATGACAATAGCTAAGGTACATATGTGCAAATTGCGGATCCGATGATTGTGCAATAATGCCACAGTAGTTCTGATTAAATTATAAACGCTGTGCTTTTAACTTGTGTAAATTGCGTTGTTGGCAACACTGCTTTTGCTGATCGTGTTTAACAACGGACAACAACAATTGTGATGCAACAATGAATACTGACTACCGTTCTGCTATCGGACCAAATGACAAATCACCACTTCAACGGAATGTTGGAGTATCGCTTCCGTAACTTGTGTGACATATCCACAAACCAAAGCGTTGCAATAGCTTGGAATGTGAGTTACAAGAATGATTATCATGCCTCGTGGAAAATGTCAATTAACTTACGAACACGATATTTTAGCTTGCGTACAGTATAAACCAGCGCAATTATAGCCTAATTACATCAAGTTAAGAAAAGTAGAAGGGCCATTCCGTGTCAATTCTCAGGAAGTGGTCAGGGCACCCTCTCCAATTTTACTCAAATTGTCATTACCCCATATGATGAACATCTGCAAAATTTGAATGAAATCTGTCATGTAATGGCATGAATATAAAGCTTTTTAGTTAGGGGTGTTTAGCCAGTGGGGCACAAATTGTTCATATTTAGCCATGTTTAAAACCTTATCACTGCTAAACTACATTAGTGAACAACCCCAATGTTTCAGGGATGCTAGTAACTTTGCCAAATATTGAAAAAATAACATTATCAACATTGTGACCCGTCTAAGGTCATAGACCCCCGAAGTTGACTGTTTCTAGCTCTTGCTACAAATTTTCGAAAATTTTCAAACCTTGCCATGGTTTTAAGGCAAATTAATTAATTATTAGTCAAATGTCAAAAATATTTGACTATTTAGTAAATTATTTTTTTGTTTCAGATCATAACTTTTGAACCAGAAATGCTGAAAAGTCGATGAAAGGTTCAAAAGACTCGGACTTAAGCCAAGTTTCCAATAAAAACTTCAGCGAAATACTGTGGATAGAGGTTGGGCCTTAGGCCAGGCAACATGAGCCAAAATGACCAAAAAACTACTTCACTTGTGACGTCACTCACAAAATATCTGCAACCCTCAAACAAAAATTTTTGCGAGTGCAGACTAGAAGACTGGCTGATCCGTTTGAGCCCTTGAACAGCTCTTTAGGGCAATCGGCAGAGGAGCTATGGCATTGGTAAGGCAACCGAAAACTGATGGTTTTAGGCTGAAATCCAGGTACGATATATTTGTAGACCAGTTGTCAAAGTGTTAAGTGAAATGAAACATAAAATTTTTCAGTTTCATTCCACCTAAACAAGCAATTGACTTTGCACAAGACACAATAGAATTCTATAATTTAATAATGAATTTAAGGAAGCTAGCTTGAATAACAATGGTATAAAGAAAAATAGTAAATATTAAGACCTCTGTATTACACAAAATCTGTAGTTTTTGCAAAAAAACTTCATCAAATTTTTTCTGTATGAAAACATTGAGAACCATTCATGAATTTTGTATGATGAACTTGTAATATCATAATGAATATGTGAAAATTTTGTCAATGCAAAGTTACACTGCGGTCATGGGTAACCGAGGCGACAAAGGTACCCCACTTTTTTAGTTCTTTCATTTTGTGCCAAATTTTGCCCAAGATATCTCACATACCTTTTGATATTTTGCAACAAAATTTTCTAAGGTCAAAGATAATTTTATCAGCAACAATTCTTCCAAATATGAGCGAAAACTATCAAGAAATAAAACTGTGGAAAGGTTTGAAAATTTTCGACTTTGGGGGTCCATGACCTTTGACCTTTGAAAGTCACAAAATAGATAATGTTATTTTTTCAATATTCGGCAAAGTTACTAGCATCCCTGAAATATTAGGGTTGTTCACTAATGTAGTTTAGCAGTAATAAAGCTTTAACCCTTAAAGTCCTGCGATCACCATAATTATGGTGTGGATTTTAAACGCCAAATATGAAGAATTTGCTCCCCCCTGGCTAAAAAAAAAACAATTAAAAAGCTTTATAATCATGCCATTTCTTGACAGATTTCATTCAAATTTTGCAGATGTTCGTCATATGGGATAATGACAATTTGAGTAAAATTTTAGGAAAATTGGAAAGGGTGCCCTGACCACTTCCTGAGAATTGACACAGAATGGCCCAGAATCTTTCTAATACTTTGAGTGCCGGGGTACGATATATTCATATCAGCAGTTGTCAGTTGCCTTACCAACTCCCTTGCTCCTCCGCCGATTACGCTGCAGAGCTGATCAAGGGCTCAAACGAATTGGCCAGTCTTCTAGTCTGCACTCGAAAAAAAATTTTTGGTTGGGGGTTGCAGATTTTTTGGGAGTGACGTCATAAGTGAAGTAGTTTTTAGGCCATTTTTGCTCATGTTGCCTGGCCTAGGGCTCAACCGCTAGGCCAAAGTATTTCGCTGAAGTTTTCATTGGAAACTTGTCTCGAGTCCGAGTGTTTTGAGCCTTTGATTGACTTTCTAGCGTTTCTGGTTCAAAAGTTATGATCTTAAATAAACAAATTAATTACTTATCTAATTAACTAATTAGTAAAAATTTTTTATTAACTTAGATAATAACTTTTGAACCCGAAACCCCAGCAGGTCATTCCAAAGTATCAAAAGACTTGGATTTCAGCTTAGTTTCCAATAAAAACCTCAGCGAAATACTACCATCTAACCAAACGGTTGGCGCCCAGGGCCAGGTGAAGGTGGCCAAAAAGTCCTCCACTTGTGACGTCACTCACAAAAAACCCACATCCCCCAAGCAAAAATTTTTTTTTGAGTGCAAACTACAAGACTTGCCACATCTTTTGACACTTCGACCAGGTCCGTAACCCGTACAGGAGCGGAGATATTCCCAAGCAAATCCACATGCGATCCTGCTGTTTTATTGCAAACCGCTTGAATTAACCCGGACGTCAAAGTGTTAAGATGTTACATGCAACTGCTTCACAGCGACAGTTGTCGTCACTAGTGAGTAGCGATTAGATTTGTAATCATATTCATAACACCATAAATGTAGCTTAACACAACGGAATTTGCTTTTCGTGCAAGCTTTTTTAAAATTAATATGCACTAAACCAGGCATTGATCGGACTATTGCACTTTAAGTTCCAGTCAAACTTTTTGTGCTGCGAAAACTTCTGGAAGTACAATGGGAGTTTATTCATACACAACACCTGCATGTGGTAGCTTCAAGCATTGCGAAACGTCCCGATGATGCTTTTGTTTTGGCTGTGACAGCCGACGCACGCTCCATGGTTAATCTTGTCTGTTTATGAAACTGCACCTGCTAGCGTTGCTGTAAAATAACTGTCTTGACTTGCTTCATTGTGTTTTCTTGCGCAAGTTGTCTGGATGCATGAGGAATATAACAGCGTTTTGTCAACACCTAGTGGGGGCCAATAAAATCGGTTGTTTTGGCCGATACCGATATATCGGTAAAACCCAAATATCAGCCGATAAATCGGTTGATCTCTAATAATGTCTCACCTGATTTTATAACAATATCAGCAACCAAATTGAGATCAAAGTGTTGCACAAATATCCAAATTCCTAACTACAGCTTTTTTCATGTTGATTCCTTAACCAATGCCAGAGGTGTTGGCCTATATATAAACCCAAAACTTGAATTTACTGTGAGACAAGACTTAAAATACCTATTGATGGATGTGAAAGTCTTCATTTAAAGTGAAGTCAAATAATGTTGGTGGCAAAAAATGTGTTGTAGGAGTGGTCTACTGATACCCTTCTAATTTACAAGCCTTTCAGCTTGCATTCACTAATCTGCTTGAAATCATGCACCCTGAAAACAGTAATTACATAATTGGAGGTTATATAAATATAAATTTACTGAAATGCCAAATTCACAAACCCATTACTGATTATGTTAATAATATTTTGAGTTTTGGCTGCATATCTCTTGTAAACAAACACACCAGATTTTCTTCTTCCCATCAACTGTTCGTACTTGATCATATATATACAAATATAATTGATGACAACACCACTACTGGAATTGCACTCTACGATATCTTTGACCATCTCCCTATTTCTGCAAATTTCAATTTTCATCCCAAATGTGCCAAAAACTACAGACTGATAATTCGTTGTCTAAACATTTTGGCTTGCCATCATTTCTAAAAGATCTTAAAACTATTCTTTATTAATTTGACTTCCAAAACAACAGTGATAACAACATCACTTTCAACAACTTTATTCTTATGTTTAGCAACATTGTTGACCAGAATCCTCCCCTTAGGTTTGCTTCCAGAAAAGAAACTTGTTCCTTCCACAAACCTTAGGTTTGCTTCCAGAAAAGAAACTCGTTCCTTCCACAAACCTCAGTGAACCAAAGGTTTGCTAACAAATATCTCTGAAAAGAATGCCTTGTATAAAAAATGTGATCAACAAACAACCCATCAATTTTAGCCAAGTAAAAGTTTCACAAAAGCAAAATTACTCACCTCAGAATCCCTAAAACGAAACTTATAGATCGAAATTTGAAAATTGTAGAAAGGATGTTAAAAAAACCTGGAAAGTTCTTAATGAAATTATTTCAACAAAAACCAAAAAAACAAAGTAGGTGCAGAAACCAGACAATGCTGACCCCAATCGAAACCATTGTGGAAAACTAAATATTCACTTCTCCAGCATTGGCAAAAATATATCTTCTAAAATAGACCCTCCCCCTACAACTTTTAACGGCTTTCTTAATGAGTCTTTACCCAATTTGTGCACGCTCCCACCAACAAGTGCTGGTGAAATCAGACAAATAATTTCATCATTAAAATGCAAGACAACATCTAACTCCTATGACATCGGTTTCACAAGTATGGGTCGTGACCCAAACATGGGTCACAAAGGGTCGAATAATGTGTCGCGCCAAGGTGATTCAAATCTGTCAAAACATCCTTTTTTCTTTTGTTTTTCAAGTTCTTTCAATTCCGTCACAGACTGAATTATTGCATCATACACATTTTATTTGGCTTCGCCTTATTGAAACTGGATTAGTGCATCATTAGTCGTCTTCTGATGGTTTTAATGGCAGCGCAGCTACTAGCCAATTAGCTGCAAAGTTAAGATTTGTTGGTTACGGAAATATTTTGGAGCTGAATAGTATAGTAAATCGGTCAGTAGAGTATCAAGGTTGATAGTATGAAAGTTTAGCGATGTGGTAGTAGACTAGGTTGAAACATTTTTACTTCCTAAGCATGTAAAATCCATTTTTCCGATGTTTTAGGCTTGGGTCGTGAGTCACGTCTAAAAAGTTTGGGAACCACTGTCCTATGGTATCCCAGCAAAGTTTTAAAACTGTCTGCCAATAGTTTATCCACCTGGTTATCTGAATTTTTTATAAATGTATGGCAAAAGGTGAATTTCCTAATCTTTTAAAAATTGCTCAAATTACACCCATTCAGGGGGTATTTTTGGTTGTCATGACAGGCCCCTTTGTACTGCAGGTTCTCACAGTCAAAGCCAATAAAATATCAAATGCTGCCACTGCAGGTCTCTAATGCGAGTGGTTTGGAACAGGCAACAGCCTGCATTTCCCTTCTAACGTTGCATAGCACTATTATGAAACAATAATGTCCCTGCCTTGTCTAAATGGTACCTGGACAATGACATTAAACAATTCACGCTTTTTAAACAATTTAAATGGATATTGTGTCGAATGCACAGAATTTCCATCTCTGGCAGTAACTCAAATGCAAGCAAAGCTGTCAGAAGCTCATACACTGCCACGAACACGCAGAGCTGTTTTGTAATATTTCGTGGCGATGTGACACAGTCTCCAATCGCGTTTGTTTTGTCTTGCAGTTTCGGCCTAAATTTCATCTGCTATTTACACCTACTAGGTAACCACTAAATCAAATATACTTGGGCTTTCCTCAGCGTCACACCAAGTAATGCAGGTTCATTTCCACTGAAGCTACATTTTTACGAGGAATTTCTGAAAGGCGCGACAGCTAGCTACAGAAATTGTGGGCGCATTGTCTGAACAAAATATTGGTCAAGCATTGTATTTCGAAAATAGCCTTTTCACAATTGAGCAATAGACAATTTTTTCTGCGCAAAAAGTCTTATATTGATTTCGAGTAAGTCGCTTTTACATAACGATGTAAAATCATCAGAGAAATTGCAACTCAATCGTTCTTCTCCGCAGTGATTTCGCAAGTATATTCGTAACACTGCCATCTTGAGAGACAGTGCTCCACAGATGCAATTGTGCAGCTGATTGTCAGCTGCAGTTTTATAAGTGTATGTATGGTGTGCAGACTATTGAGACCACGACATTTAAGACCATTTGAGACCACATTCACAAGAAACTGTCTCGATTTGAGACCACATTCATGCTAAGTCACATTCATTTAAACCACATTCATTTTACGCCACCTTAAAGTAAAGCTGTTTTGATTTACTGCATCATATTTTTATGATCTACCTTCCTTCCTTGTAGGAGACCTGAGGATTTGCAAGGTCATGCCTTTGGAAAATAACGTTAATTCCGAAGAATAGCAGAATTCGCTAAAAATTTTCAAATGACGATCGTCTTGAAGTGTATTTAGTAAAAATGAAGAAGTCCCCGCCTCTTTTTTTTTCAAAAAATTCAGGTGAGAAACATGTTCTCATTATTTGGCCCAATAGCTCTGTGCTATTTCAGACATATAGGATTTTTTCAGAATTAGCATTATCTGCTAAAACAGTCGCATTTGTAGAGATCACGCGTCAGATGTTTTGCTCATATGCAGTTGCATTTCTTTTCTCAAAAGCGGAAAATGTTATTTTCTCTTCGTCATTGTTTTGACCAACGCCTAAGGCGTATTTTCTTTTCTCGTCTTTCATTTTTCAGTTAAAAGCTGAAACTATTATGGCGCCTCAAAGGAAACGGGCAGGAGCGCAAAACATAATTCTTTAACTTGGTCTAAATGATATTTCATTGGTGCAACGCTCCCCTCCAAACCTGAGGTATGAAGAGTTTTCTGTGCTGTTTTGAAGTGCAAGTTTTAAAGTGTTTTCTGTGCTGTTTTAAAGTGCAAGTTTTAAAACTCTGTGCTGTTTTAAAGTGCGAGTGCAATTTACAACCCAGCGTGAGTCACCCCTGGACACAGGTGGGTGTAACCTTACAAAAGTTCAGGTCTCCTGCAAAGAAGTGGAAGGTAGATCATAAAAATCTGATTCACAGTAAATCAAAACAGCTTCACTTCAATGTTGTGTACAGTGAATGTGATCTCAAATGAATGTGGTCTAAAATAAATGTGGTCTTAAATGAAAAGGTCTCGAATGAATGTGGTGTCAAATGAAAGTGGTCTCAAATGAATAAGTCTCATGTGAATGTGGTATCAAATTAATACAGTCTCCAATGAATACGGTCTCAAATGAACGTGGTCGCGAAAGAGTGAGGTCTCAATTGATCAATGTCTCAAATGAACGTGGTCTAAAATGATTGTGGTCTCAAATGAATTGGTCTCAACAGTCATGGAACCAGGAAAGATTTCCAAATTATCATTGCTGTTGGTCACGGCACATTTATTACATCACAATCGACGTTTGTTCCTAAGAACATGGTGCTGAAAGGATACTTAGCTTGTCGAACATTCAGCAAATGTCAACCATACAGTCATGGAACCGTGTATGTACGTATGGATAAGCAGTTCTCATTAATAAATGCGTCTTGACCAAAAGCAATGATAATTTGGAAATCTTTCCTTGTGTGTTTTGACAATGAGATCAATACCATTATGTATTCTACAGTAAGTGGTTAGTTGTGCTAAGCTACTAGCCCTACTAACCAAGTTTGATTGGATCTCAGGTAGAGCTTGATCGATAAGGCGTTTTTGGGCCGATAGTGATGTTTTTATCTTTCATTGCCGATGCCGATATTTTGCAACACTCAAAACTCTAATTGAAAGACTGCACTTCAGTATGATCAAGAAGCATGTAACATGGAATTCTGTGCAAACCTGGGTCACTAAGATAGTCAAAATCCACAACCTTCTTGTTCGCAAGCAGCCATCTGCTTACCGTGCAAATCCTGAGAATGACTGTTACGTCATACACCATTCTATGGGGACGATTAAGGAGTGGTCTAAAATTGTGCACTATTTGATGCAATTGGAGGGCTGTACGTCGTAAGGAGCAGTACAGAGAGTTTGTGTTAACACTTTGGCACCTAGGTGGTTTCGTCGATTTTCGAAAAAAAAACGCCTAAACGCACGTGGCTTTGCGCGGGAATTTCTCAGGTCCGATATGCTCTACAGACCCGGTAAAAGTCTCAAAAGACGCGGCAAGTCTTCTAGTCTACACTCGAAAAAAATTTTTTGCTTATGAGCGGCGGGTTTTTTGTGAGTGACGTCATAAGTGGAGGACTTTTAGGCCACCTTGGCCCACTTTGCCTGGCCCTGGGCGCCAACCGTTAGGTGGTAG
>JGI24021J15306_10011569_pt1 | contig 10958 bp, 6 predicted proteins | sample Ectturendosymbi1_FD_15306 | JGI IMG/M metagenome (IMG submission 15306)
GCACTGCCAAAGAACAATTTGCAATGCACCTGATCTCGACTTACAGTAAAATGTTGGTGAAAAACTAAGAAATAAACATCAATATTCTGATCGCTAAAGGGGGTGCTTGAGCCCCTTCAGCACCCCCCCTGGCTGCGCCTTTGTATGTGCTCCGTCAAAAATTCATCAAAACATACCGTCTCCACAAACAATAAGACACAACCTACATCAGTCGATTTATCCTTGCGTGTCAGCTCTCTCGATGGGCGGCATTCTTATATAGTAGAACATTTGTGCTTGAATGTTTTGTGCACTCTTACTGCGTGATTTCAGGCAGTGCATACTGTGTGGTTTCAGGCATAATGCCGTGTGTGATTCAACGCAAAGTTTTTTCAAGCAATATTTTGTTTATGATTCAACACAATACTTGTTTGCGAACATTTTAACAGTTCACATGATAACCTGTTAACACAGATCAGAGCACTTGGTCGCGGTTTCCGGTCGCTCTACCAAACGTTTGCGCTATTGTTCACCATTATTCTATGACGAGCCGTTTTAACGTTACGTTGTTCGGACTTAACATTCAAGTGTAGTGAGGAGTTTGTTGTATATCTGAATATAATCAAAGGAGGCAATCAAGCTTAGAGTGCTACTGGAGAGTTATTGACGGACAAAGTGGTGAGAGCTTTTATTTCCCCTTGCTTTGACTTGGCAATCTCAAGATGTCAGGTTGCTTAGTTTGGAGACTGACCCGTGCCCGTGCAACAACCATAGGTTGACCTATGGTGGGAGTGACCTACGGTAGTAGGGAGTAAGGATACCTGTGGAATTGTTAACTACAACGCATTACTCACAACCAGTAAAGATGATAACAGTGAATGAAATGTCAAACAAATCCTAGCAAAAGCAGGTGCGCAATTGTGATTGTACTGAAATAAAGACCTTTAGCGCAATCACATGCAACACAAACTATACGTTTAGGAATTTCGTTTGAAATTTTGCGACGTTTGATTTATGTGTGTACTGTGTACGTAATTCCTGTAATATGTTAACTTTCCACATTCGATGGTGGCTCTCCAGATGAGGATATAAAAGTCGGATAAGAACTTTCAACCTTATGTAGAATGTCGATGCGACAGTAGTTCTGTTAACTGAACTTTACCACGTACGCGGACGTAACAAAGTGCAAAGTGTAAACAGCGTTATTAACAGGCAGCTATACCGTGACTACCATACAGGCCGAGCTTGAATTCGAGTTCTGACTACATTTCGTGAACGTTGACTTCCACAAAAATATTGTCTAATAATTGCTGAAGATTAAAACTGCTTTGCTGCTGTTCCTGTTGCAGCGCCGCAACCATTATGTTTGATGCGGAGGGTGGCACAATTTGGGGAGAAGCGGTACTTCACCAACGGCAAAAATTTAAACATTTCGCAATATTTTCTTGAAAAATATGAAGAGCAAGAAAGGTCATTCACTGTTTTTTAATACAAAATTTCACCTAAATACGTCGGCGGTTACGGAAAATCTGCTAATCCTATCGAAGTTTATCACATTATTTTTTAATAGCGAAAGTCCCCTGGATAAGTCTATGCCTTGTAAGTTTACAGTGTTTTAACAGCAGAACCATGGTGAATAAAAGTGTGGATGTGGTGAATGGTTTCCTTCAACAAAATCAAACAGAAAATGTAGTAGCTCTTCTACTTATCTTGTGACATCTTTTGACAGTAGAATTCTGACTGCGTCGCTTTCATCAACTGTATGAGTTAAAGTTATTTTTGCTGCGTTGTCAAAAAAATATTTTTATTAAGTAACTCTAAGCTTCGTGCTTCTTTGTTTGATGTCACACAGCCTATAGAGATGTACTCTACAGAAATGAGTCAATATCTCACAACCAAGAATGAGTGCTGCCATGTGTATTTATATTTAAGACAAAGTCTTGCGCCGAAAAAACACGGTGTGAAATCGAACGCTAATCAATACGACTGACTCAAACAAAACTATGATGAAATCGCCATTAAAGAGGTGATGTCGATCTTAAGAAAAAATGATTCAAAAATGTAGCATCTTACACCATAACAGTCCCTACTTTTTACAATACCTTGCTTAAAGTAACCAAAGGGACTTTTATTACAGTAAAAGTGATTGAATTTAAGATTATTTAGCATCCAAAATTTATCATTAAATGCAAAACAGCTAAAAAAGACATCGGTAAATATTAATACAGATGTTCAAGAAAATCGTTTTCATAAAAGCTTTTGTTATTTAATCGGTGAGGGTCCCGCTTCAAGATTGTTTGCATGTGAACCTGTACTGTAATTTCAATTTTTCAAAACTTAAATTTCCTGCTGAGACGTTTCTCTCTGTGCAAAACTTAGAAGTTACACAATGCATTGGTATCGCTGGTATAACTTTTGTAACACTAGGGAAACTTGGTTCAACATGACGTAAGCATAAATGCTCGCAACAACAGTTTGTTTCAAATGATGTAGTATTTTGTTCTTCAAACCCGAGTGTGAATTGTGTATAACGTTTTCACTCCCACACGCAACGCGCGAGGTATGAGCATGCATCGCAATGATAAGAAACTCACAAATACATTTAACGTTGATCAAGCTTAGTTTAGTGTTGTTTCAACAAACCCCACCAGCAGTTTCAACAAACCCGTTTGTACAGGAAAGACTCTCTGTAAAAGCACAGCATGCCCGTTTGCAAATGAATTAAACTCGTTCCATTTAACCCCACGTTACACTACTGAATGCAAAAATAAATCGGTAAAAAGTCTAAAGAAAATCGAATTTTTGGTGTAGGCCCAATTTGAAAGCAAAATACAAATTCTTGAAAAGGGAGTGTTGCGAAAAACTGTATTTGGTGAGAAATGATGAGTAATTGTTTGTGGAAAGAAGAATCGTGGCGACAGTTGAACAGAGAATTTTTACCAGAATTTCTGAACCAATGTTTGAATGTCAGGGTCGACAGATGTTAATATACTTCTCAATGTCTTGCACAATCAGGATTGATTACAAGAAACGTTCATCTAACATGGTTTTGGTAAACGGGGTATAGATAGAATAATAATTTGTACACATAAAAGCTATGACGAGAGATCATCTGATCCGAACAAACATTTATACTTATGGCGCTGGCGATATCTATCATACGTTGCTTTCCTTCGACCGACTTGCAAATTTTGGCATTTTTTCATTCACTGAAAAACGTGTCCATCAAAACAGGCTGTTTTCAGTCTCATTATGGTCTGCAGCTAATCTTTTTTTTGTTACAAAACTATCAGGGCAGCAGATAAGATGTTTTGAAAAAAACCCTTAGAGACTCATAAAAACAGATTTGAACAGAAAACCCCATGTAGGAAGATACACAAAACTAGATGAATCTTTCTACTATCTGGGCATCAATAAATCACAAAACGTGCTAATGAATATAACATTGTTGAGAACTTTTGTAACTGTCTGAATTTTTATGTCTCAGTAACACGGACTTGCTTGCATCTCTAATGGCGACCTGGTAGCATATACAATAAACAATGTCTCCCCACTGTCCTGCTCTAGCCAATCTTTGAGATCTGGACCCTTCAATCAACTCTACTTTAAATTGCTGTGTGTACCACTTCATTTTACTCTTTGGGCTTGCTTCATCAGTGTCTTTGTCACTTGAACTCATTGCACCTAGGACATGTCTCCCCAGAGGGGAGTTAATAAATTTTCAGGGGCGCGAGTCTTTACCCACTCTACAACATGGAAAGTTTGATCAATAAAGTTACGAAGAAATACATTTGCTTTTACAACCGATTTGAAGTTAGGGGGCTTGAAACAAAGGAACATTTTTTAAGGGAGGCGTTATAAAGAAAAGATTAAGAACCACTGATTTATAGCTTATATGGTATCATTTGCTGATTCATCAGTTACGCTGAAGACTAAGGCATTTAGATAAAAATAAGACAGAGAAAGACGGGGCTAGAAAAAATGTTTTAATTAAATCACCGCTACGCTGTTAAATCTAACCCAAATCTTCAGAAGAAACCCCAGATCTGGGGAAAAACAACCATTGCACACTGCCGTCCAGTGCGAACGGTAACTTTGTTGAGCATAAGAAACATCACCGCATGGTTAACCATGTGTAAAAGGCGCAACATAACGTTTGTTAGCATTACCTCACGTAGTTGAGCGTGTTTTTCTTTGTCTGGAAGAAATAGTGGATTCATTGTTTCGAAAATCCGCGTTATATTCATAAATTAGCAGTTTCAAGCAGATGTGCACTGTCAAAAATTTCTGTACAGACTTCTCAATTAAAAAACTCACGCTATTGCCCAGGCTTCTTCAATTGAAACAAACAAACCAGCATGCGTATTCAGAGCAAATACAAAGCGGAAAAATGCAACGGATTCGTTACACGAAAATGCGGAGTTATTTATCTGTCCACTATTGCCATGTCTTTGTTTTTTCACATACGGAGTGTTGCTTCCATTTTATTGACTGCGGCAACCAGTGGTACAAGGCCACAATTGGCACATCTGGAAACCTCAAAGTTACGCCTGAAACGTCATCATATGTTTCACAAATGTTAACTGCATGGAGCAAAGTTCAGAATGTGAAAAAGTACACGATCAAATATTGCAATTAAATCTGGTTCATTTTTGAAAGAGTGACTGTCAATGCGGCATAGTAACCCATTGCTTCTCAACCATGTCAAACTGCCGGAAAGAAGCATCAGCGACTGTTGCCGCTATGTTGCGCCGCTGCGAAAAGTGCTTTGGCAAGTGCAATGGACCAGTGAAGCAAGCAATCATGAATGCTTTTAGCGCGAAGGAGCAGCTGGAAGTGTGGTACGGAAATCATAACAGCCCGCGGGTAGATTTCGGCGTAGCGCTGCTTGTATCCAGGCAGATCGGTTCAGTTGCACGCAAAGTGAATCTATCTGAAATTTCGCCAAGTTTTGACAGTTGCAGACTTTCATGTGCAGAAGAAGTATAGCTTTCCTTTATTATCAAGTTATAAGCGTAACAATAACGTATGCCACGTTCACAGCAACTTTCAGCAGCTTGGTCTACATTTTAGTGAAGGCGTTTAGTCGGTGAAAGTTGGATGTGTGGAAAGCCCTTGTATCAGTACTACTTGGTAAAAGTATTATTTTACTTCCTCACTGTTAAGGACCCATACAAAGACGTGATCTCAACTGTATCTGACAGGTTTAAGCTTGAAAACTAGCAAACTCACAAAACTAGTTTTAAACTATTGTCTAAAATGAGAATTGAATGGAATCGGTGCATAACGTCTAAGATGTGCCCAAAGCTTTACAGTTTTCGAGGTTGACGGCTGAAGAAACTTTCAGGCTGTGTGAAGAGAAATGTTTTTCGAATTTGTCCGAAGTATTCATAGCTAATGTTTGTAAGACATTTTTCCTTCTTTGCCAGAAAATCAGCTAGCACGTACTTCTAAAGCTTGCAGAAGGAGTTTAAAAAAATGAAGCTCAAGACCAAGGTTACCAATTTTTCAAAATTCCAATAAAATATGGCAACATCAGAGAAACTGTAAGTCCATTCATACGCGCATTGCAACATGGTGGTAATGCTGTACAGGGGTTGCGAAGGTTTGTCCTGAAAACTCTAGATTTCAGGCACATGTTATGATAACGTTTCTAACTCATTGTCTCAGAAGGCTTCAAGCACGACTATGCGGTTTTCACTCAGCGTTCATAAGATTTTTAAAAATTCTTACATATAGCAGACCTAATCATTTCTCTGAAAAAGCAGCGGCTGCTCAGCTACCAACATGATTTCTTACGGCCCAAACCAGCAGTGAATCAATGCTTGTTTCTCCACGCCTTTACACCCTTGTTTTTGCGACAAAGTGGCAGTGCACGAATCGATCAACACCACGACAATTATTGATTCAACATGGAGCGACGCTGCTGTTACTCCCACTAAAAGTTAATCTAGAAACAGTTTAACAGTGGAAAGTTACAGCAGGTGCTTGTCGACAGAATTATAAAAAAGTTACCGCGAGCAAAAACCAATTAGATTTACCAAAATATTTTTAATGTCCTTAGCAACTTACTTGCAGGTCAATTCGCAGGAAGTTCCGGTCAACGCATCCCTTTAAAAATCCTTGCCGAATTAATTTCTTGGTGTTTTGTACCCCAGATTATGGTGCTTTTGAATCACCTATACAATACTGCCGGATGTAAATGTGTGTTGTTTTACCGTATGACGGACGTGTTCCAGGAAAGGCTTATTCATGAAGGTTTTGGTCACGCTTCATAGAACTGGGAACACAGCCAGGTATGGTCGGTCGAATAGTACAAACGATGACTAGCTCACCACCGACGTACTAACAAATGCTGTAGTGTATACAATTCACTTTGTGAAAGAAAACAAAGTAGCCGAAACACCTTTCGCCACTAGCAAATTTGTTCATTTTCTATACTTTTCACTAGGATGCTAATTTTAAAATTTATGCAAAAGATTTACCAAAGAGTGTGTTGATGTTATAATGGTTAACTGGTGCAAACTGCCCTAGGAGGCAGTGAGCTTGAATGTGAACCTACCAATGGTATTTCTAATGTAATCAATACCTTGCACAGAAAGGTCATGCAATACTTCAGTTATCATTAACCAAGCTAAGACATGCGCAGTATTTTTTCGCCGAGCTTGACAATAGCACATGGGTCAGGAAAACGAAAGAAAGCTTTTAATTATGTTGATTTATTAACAGCAAATAGTCGAAGAAAAGTTACTACATCCAGTATTCATGCCAAAACGTACATGACATTGTTGTCCTCTATCTGCTCGACACGTAGGCTCAATCGCCTGACCACGATCCCTTTTGCCTTGGTGGTCTGTTTTCTGTTTTGCTTGCTGCTGGTTGTCAGCTTGTCTCAAATCAATTTGGCGGAACATAAGAACCAGGTGCAAGATCGTTCGTCCAAGTCAAAACTACCTACGTTGATAGATTTCAAACCCCCAGAACAATCGAATTTGAAAGAAGCACCCAATGCGTTCGGAAACGGCAACCAATGCATAATACTGATATGGTTGACTGATTCCAACAAATTACAAGAAGACTGGCCCAGTGAAGGGTCAGTTTACGGCTCGTGCAGCGTAACTTACTTCCACAATTCTTTGAAGAAAGCCAGAGCGGTTGTCTTTCACCAATCCGATGCCGAAGGCTTGTTGCCATGGAAAATGCGCAGGTGAGCTTTCTAAAACAATCTCGCTGCTGACAAACAATGATGCTGACTAATTTTCTTGTCTGGTAGCTTGAACACCAATATTTTTTTCCGGAGAAATTCCTTGTTTGATGAGAACAAATTTATTGCTTCGATAAAAAAAACAATTTTTATTCGAAGAGACATGATCCATAACAGACTTGACCGCTTATGCTGTCCGTCGGTGACACAAGCGAATTATTTCGTGCTGTGTAAACAATCTTGGAGCGGAGTAAAATTTTCTGTCCGGTCTCATTCGTTACTTGTGAAAGTCAAACCCGGTCTGAACCTGAAAAATCTGAAAAGATTATCGTGTGTGCTACCTGGATCTGCAAAGTCGAACCCGTTCTGCAAACACTTTCCCATGAGCAACAGTTTTCCAACTTAGACATGTTCATATTTTTGTGCAAGAGTTGATCTTATTCGTTTAAACTATAGGAATAAAGTTTGCAATACCGACCGACTGTTTTTGAACATCAAGACAAAAAGAAATTATTTGCACGTGCTTCAATTGAAAAAAAGCATTTTTCACAAATGAAGACGCTTAACTTACTGTAAATAACAAACATTTCTTCGCCAAAAAGGATTATGTGAAGGCTATAGGATATATGTTAGCAATAGGCGATTAGAAATCGCTAAGACGCTAAGAAAACAATTTTTAGTTCAACTGGATAATAACATCCAATGTTGGCGATATGCCAGTGCTCTTCAACAGGGGTTACGCGGAACCCTAGAGTTCCGCAAAACCTGTAATGGGGTTCCGGAGTTTTAAGGGTTCCGTGAGGATTCCTCGTTTTTTAGGTGAATGATTGCTTGCTTCAGTATGTTGATGCGTTCTTATGAAATTTTTTAGATCACAGTGCCGCATTCGGTCTCCAAGTAGGCTAATTAGTTGTTCAGGAGGTTGACTGCAGACAGCGGAAAAAGAAATATTGATAGTTGTTGCGTCACTTGTTGTTCAATTAAGAACGTTATTGTTGCATCAGAGTTATACGATGTTGCCGTTGTACAGTTCACAGCAGAGAGTAGACTGATAGTAGAAAAGAGTAGACTCAGCCTGAATCTAGCAGAGAGTAGACTGAGTCACAGGGAATAAAGTAAAAACAGTGTGAAACCCAACTTTTTGCTATTTAGTCAAGCCAGATGAAGCAAAATAGCATATTTTCTTATGTGAAGCGAAATAATAACAACAGCGAAGGTGTGGAGGATAATGCGCAATTTAGTTCAAAGGTAAGAGGCACCCCCTTCGAAGCGGACCAAATGTAATTCAATTGTCAAAATTAGAAAATGGAAAACACATGTTTGAGATGTGGGTGCTTTTTGCCGGATGACCAAATTCTGAATGTAGCAACTACATTCCAGAAATGCAAAAAAAATCGAGTGATTAATTTTTTTGCTTTTTAACTTTTGTAATAAGTGTTCATTTGTTGAAGTGCCTAATAACGAGATATTTGATTTTCTCACAAGTAATTTGTATTTTTTTAATTTTTGTTTGTGAGGGTTCCGTGACAAACGCGAAAGTGTATCAGGGGTTCCTCGATGACAAAAAGGTTGAAGAGCACTGCGATATTCCCATCGTTGGATGTCGGAAAAACGTATCCTAGCGACGGGATTTGTGCAAAAAAGACCAATGCCGCAGATATTTGTTACAGAAGCTGAAAAAGATCGCCATGAAATTAATTTTTGATCAAAATTGTGTGTTTGCTAAACTGAGCATATCAACGGTATAGTTAAAGGGTATTTGGTATCGCTAAAACCGATGCAAGTAAAAAGTTGATTTTGAAACTTCTAATCTTGAAGGCTACCATTATTTCGCAGAAATGAGAAACAGGTTTTTGTCTGGTGGTCTGACATCAATCCATGGGCCATCAAGCATTATTTCAACGAAGACTTGAAACAATTCGCTGGATTTTTCAACTGGACAATGACGTACAGACGAGATTCAGATGTTACTTTTCCAATTTTCACGATTGAAATGTTGTACAAAAATCTTGGAAGCGACACAATGAAAGATCTAGGCAAGATCCTGCAAAAAAAGTCAAAGTCAGCGGTATGCACCTTTTGCCAACTTACGTGCCTGGTCTTGTTTGTTTGTAAGGCCAAACGGTTAAAGCGAACCGTTGCTTACAGTTCGTGCGTTGTTGTTTATCCTGAATATAATTAATGCTCGTGAAGTCAACAGGCTAACATCCCTTTAACTTTCATTATCACACTTCACTCACGAATAAGAAAATACGCTTTTTTGTAGATTTAATTTTGAAGAACAAGGAGTTCAAAGTCGTTATCTCAAACTCAAGTATTCTGCTTCATTTCTGCGGTTAAGGTCTCTGTAAACAGTCGTAACTTAAGCAACGGCTGTAGCAGTTGCAGGTCTCCCGGTCCAGGGGAGATATTTTGCTTTCATGGGAATAAAAACCAAAATTACGTTCATTATTTGCGGAAACCTCTTTTGCGTGAGCAATATTTGCCATTTCCGATGCGAACATTAAAAAGTGGATACATCTTTTTGTGCTTGATGGGATTGAACGCGCGTATGAGCAATGCCCCCCGCGGCACATAAAATCCTCCTAAATAAACTCTAGGCCCTGGGCATGTCGCCTTTATTGATTTGGTCAACAGAGAAGGCTATGCATGCATATAAAAAAATCGGTTGTTCCCTCAGACATTCAGCCTTGTCAGGGGGTGATTTTCCCCCCTAAAACTTACGAGAGTAACTATTCACCATAATTTTCTATAATTAGGAAAACAACATTCGCGATATAAAGCAATTTTGTCGTCCATTGTTCTGTCACAGCAGTGTTGTGAAGTATACTTCATCTCTCTTATTATGAGTCTTGACTACCAAATGTTACTGAATTCGACCCCCGACCCCCCCTTTAACCTTGCTTGCTAGATCCGCCCTTGGTTTAGAATCTCTCAGCTTTTCTCCGCAACGCATTCAATAACAGTAGCAAATATAGGACATCACTGGAGTTTTCCTACGCACCCACGCAGATAGTAGATTACTGAACCATGTGCCAAACAAGCTCGGAACATCTTGGTACGGGCACTATTGTTCGCAGGACGTGCTGCTTTCCTTTAGCAGCTTTAAATACCTTAAAGCAAGGCTTCTCAAACTTTTTTGTTCTGCGCCCCCATTTCAATTTTTTTTTTCTATGTGACCCCTTGATGAATAGTCTAGAGCCCTAGATGTTAATGATACGTGTAAACGTCCCATTGCAAATCTCAAGCGGCATTTGTGTCTATAATGAAATCATAAAAATGCACACAATCCTTGAAAATAACTATACAGTAATAAAACTATAAAACTACCAAATATTGGAAACAATAAGGTGAAAAAATCCAAAAAGACCATTCAGTTTATAGAAGTTGATAAGCACAAGTAATGGGATGGATGCACTTGATTTTTACACAGATCATCCATTCGTAGATTGATACAAAACAGCGAAGGCGAAGAACATTCTGAATATTTTTCAAAAAGGATCGTTTTTTTGATTGATGATTGCCAATTTTGATAATGCCGCTTAACAAAAATATGTCATGCAAAGGTTAAGAGTTTATGAATGGTTAGATCAGAAATGATTGAGCATTCATTTATTGTCCTTTTCAAAAATGACGTAAGCTCTGTTTTGATAATTCCAGTTGCAAACTTTTGTCGTTTAAACTCCATAAACCCATTCAGGGCTTATAATGTGGGGTGCAGGAGTGTAACGAGGAGGGGGGGCAAAGGGGGCAAAATTCCCAGGGCGCCAAAAGG
>JGI24021J15306_10011570_pt1 | contig 10957 bp, 7 predicted proteins | sample Ectturendosymbi1_FD_15306 | JGI IMG/M metagenome (IMG submission 15306)
GTTCCATATAACGAAAAAATCTGAAACTCGCAGAACATGTTGACATTAACGTTTTACCAATTTTCGAGTAAAAATAGAGGAAAAAGTCATGGGATGGCATTTTAAAATATTGACAGAAATTCCACAAAACGCTGACAAAGCTTTTATCAAAAATATTGACTTTTTAAGGATTTTTTGCATTCTTTCGTATGTTACAATCTCAAAATGCTTTTAGCAAAGGTTTTGGCGTAAAAACTGAAAAATCGTATTTGTTCAAATTTTGAAAAAATGCATTTTCGCTCAAACATTTTCCCCGCAAAGCAAGAATGAGTGACATTTTTGGTGTTTGTGGTTAGTTGTGATCCTTGCCAGGAGTCCAAGCCAAAAAAGTGTTTCGAGAATGGTGACGGGTAAGTGTGAAGCCGATTTTATAAAAATAACCGAAAATTGCCAAAATGCTTGCGAATAAACAAAAAAAATGATTTTTTCTCAAAAATTTCAAATGCAAACCTACCTCTTTTGGGGCTTATCAAAACGATCGCTCGTAAACCTTTATTACAATGTCTTACTGTATTTGTCAATCTTGCTAAAAGTGGTTCTCGAGTTATGGCAAAAACCGCGCTGAAAAGCCGAAGCCGATTATTGCAGTACTTAAAAAGCAGAATGACGTTTTCTCATCTCTGACACTTTTCTTTTGATACTCATTTTTTGTTAATGCTATACTTGACTAAGATTACTTCCACAATGCAAATCTTCTAATCTTGCTTGCAACTAAATTACAGAGTCTGTACTTGCAACAATTTTTAATCGGAATCGAGCTGCTGACGTCAGGCTTTCCAGAAAATTTGGATTCTTAGTCCCAATTTCCAGGGAAGAGGAAAATGCCCGTTTCCCACCCTGCGGACGCCCATGGATATGTCGTACCACGAATTCAAAAGTGTTTCCTTGAGTTCAGTGTAAAAGCGCACTATAACAGTAATTCTTTTTTTTATAACAGTATTCGCATTTACACGTTCAGCAACAGTACTGTCCTAGTAATTGACAATTATTACTAGATATTTGCTTCTTTGCAAATTACACAAAACTTTAGCATTAGCACTTGAAGAGTTCTTTCTCAAAGTGGATAAAACAAACATAACACTTTGATCATTCTTTAAAAAATAAGCAATACATTGAAACGAGAATTTATCAACATGTATCTTTGAGATTTAAATGATTGTTGTCAGGTACATAATGCAATTCCAAATAATAAACACGTATCTTTGAGATCCTATTAACTGTCATGGTTGCGCCCTAAAATGACTCAAAACTGCGCCTAAATAATACCGTTGTTTGTCGTGCACATCGGGATATTATTTAAATTTTGCCATGCACAAGGGCTGCGTGTATCCCTTGCGTTTGGCAAAATTTAAATAATATCCCGTTGGTTCTCTACCTCCACCTGGCACTTGATCTCAGCAGAAAGGCAATGCGGAAGTTTTCGTCAACGACTCCCTTCCAGGCCTGTCCAATCTTGCTGGGGAACTTGCAGTTTCACGCGTACCTAGGGATTTCTCCATTCAACCTTTGCTTTTCACCGACGACCCAACGTTATACAGTTGGAATAACAGTGTTATTTTGAGTGCGTCGGTTCTGGCATTCATGGATCGGAGGGCGTTGTTGAAAAGGGTTTGAATGATGCGAAAGATGTTACTGAAACAAGCATCCATGGCACGAAACAAGTGATCGTCAACATCACTGACAACGTCTTGTCTCTGTTGCAAACCACTCAGGTTATTTTGGAAATTTGCGCAGCCCTTGCTTGGGTCTGCTGCTTCAAATCTATGCTAGCAACTACAAAATTGGGCTTCTCTCAGAAAACTCTTCAACCCCCCTGGTGTCCCAAGCTGGTTACGGGCCTGGTGGTGTCCTGGCAAATGCCTTTCATTCACGTTTTGTTTTTGAATTGTTGCTTCAGCAATAAATACGTTTTTCATGTACATGTAAATGCACAAGCTTCACATGGAAACGTGATCGTCATTTAGCTTTTTGCATCTACTGTACGCGCCACCACAGACCTGGTTCATTATCATAATGCTGGTTTATTCGGACTAGTTTCTGTATAAGTTCTCCATTCTCTAGCAGTGGAACGTATGTTAAATTGCGGACCTCGCCCCCAACAATGCATTGAGAAGTATCTGATCGATCTATTGAACTGATTTATGTAATGTATAAAACAATGAATATTGAACAAAGGTCTTTGTGGACTCTTCATAATGGATTGCTTTCTTTCCGCTGTCCTCTATACTATCCTAAATATCATCTTCATTTCAATTTTGAATGGGCTGAAAGAGCACGTTGGAAGAGCATTTAAAGCAATAGCTATTAGCTTTAATGCAGGAACTTACTGCTACAAATTTAAGCCACATTATCTTAAAATATTCTTATTCACCATGCCCAGATTCTTGTGGATCTGAGCACGTGATTCACCGAGAAAGACCGGTTGCGACCTAGCACTCCCTGGGCAACGGTGTTGATCTCCTTGCAGCTCTTTCCCACGTATTCGCAACACTTCGATAGGAACCTGATTTGTGATAGAGATTACCCACCAGCCAAGGGGCAACGGCTCGATAACCTTCCGGTTTCTTCGGTGCCCTGGCGTTTTTGCCATGGTGTTTTTCCTGATGTAGGCCTAAAGACCCAATTATCGCCAAATAAACTCAACTCTTGTAGTTAAACTGTAATCAATTAGAAAAATGTTGATTAAAAAGCGCTATCGTTGAAAACTAGGCAGATGGACGGACATTTGTGTACCTATCACGTATTATTGCACTAAATACCAGAACAAGTGGTGCAAAACTGCAAACGACGATTTACTCCGATTTGATCCCTGATATTAAAAATAATCAAGTAGTGGCATTTTTTTAATGAAGTTACTTTCAAAGAGCTAAAATTTCCGTACTTGCTAAAAGTCTCCGTGTTGGTGATCACAATAGATTTTAAGTGCTGAAAATTTTGTGAAGGTTCTTTATTATTTGCTGTCGTAATTTGCTGCATTAAACTTCTTAAAATCTTTTAATGATTTTAATCGGACCTAACAGATATGAAGTAGCCTATAGGTACATTGTTATATGCATAAGTAAAGTAAACAAGCCAACATAAGCCTCCGTCTATTTCAGTGATTTTTGGTGCCGGTTGATCAAAATTTATTTTATTTGACTCCTTCAACGGACACATATTGTTGGTTTCACAGTCACAAAATTGAAGTAAGGAACAGACATTCAGTATATGCACTAGTGCATTGTTGCATTTCCCACGATTAGGAAGTATATTGAATTTCTCACTCGGAAAAATTGAGTACGTTTTGCCCTTAGTGGAAATGTGGGCACTTTCCTGAGTTTGTTTTCCACAAAAGTATTATTTCAAATTTGAAGTGTCTGTCAATATTTTTTCATTAAAAACTGGTAAAACTTCTTCAGAACTAAAATATGCCCCTTTACGGAATTTTTTAGTGTGACTGATCACTTTTGCGGATTTCAAATCAGCAGTTTTTCGGTACTCTGTAATGAGCACTTTTTCTAAGGTTCTTAGTATTCTATTAAGGTTGCGCTTTTGACCACCTTGTCTGGCCTTTGCACACGTTACTGTTTGAAAAGTGTACTGACTAAATCTTCGAAATGTTTATGCGCAAGTCTTTATAATTGAAAGTAACGGGCATTTCACTTCCTTTTGTCAAATACTTGTTTTTAGGTTGAAGAATTGAGGTAGAGCTCACAGGAAACCGGCTTTTCATGCTGTGCTTTCATAACTCTGCGGTGATTCTGACTGCACTTATCCACATTTCAGTGACAATTTAACACAAGGGCAAGCAACAAAATGCAACCACAAAGAGTTTTGCTAAGAAATCGATTTCGCGTCAATTGCGCATTTTCAATCCTTATTCAAATAAAATCGATTGAATAATGGACACTTTACTATCGCGCTTCGCAAAAATGCGTAGACCAGTGGTCCACAGTGTATAGGTCGCGACCCAAACAAGCATCACAAAGGGTCAAAAAATGGGTCGCACCGAGGCGATCGAAACCTGGGTGTATATTCTCAACGTTGCCTNTGCTTGTCCGTATGCATATAGTAGGTACTTGAGAAAAGAGTAGGTTGCTGACAATGGAAACGAATTTAGCGACTTACTGCCAAAAATCATCCATGCAATCATTATTTTTTTCATGTTGACATACACTAACATGCACTGTTTTAGGCTTGGGTCGCGAGATGTTCACCAAACTCAGATTTGGATCGCGTTCAAAAAAGTTTGGGAACCGCTTTCGTACACCAATAGCATACTGCAAAAAATGCTCGCGGCGAGCTTATAAAATTTTATTTCACAGGTTTGATTTAGTCCTAAGGTGATGACTGATAGGGCACTTTTTCGTTTGTGAAAGCGAACGCAATCTTTTAAAAATTTGATCGGTTTAATATTTGTTTTTTTCGTTTCATAGTATTTTTTTGAGTTACAATGGTAAGCTGAACAGTGGTCTCTTTAGAATATCTTGCTCGGTAAAATTCGCATCACTTTAATTTGCTTCATCACCAAACACACTCTTCAACTTTAACGCACGTGCGAGGATGCACTGCGGTACTCTAAGAACTGTCGTTAGTTTTGCCAACAGCAGGCCGCCTACAGCGCTCAAGCAAGGTATTGGTTGTTTAACCACGATAAAACTACCAAGAAAACCTTGACTATAAACTCTGATTCGTTTTACCAAACAGCAAAACTGCACATGCTTTTATTGAATGTCAGGGTGAAGTCCTGACGGTCGAAAAAATCCCAACACGCAAAATACGTTCGCGGTCAATTTACCATCAGAGAAAGACCGCATTCTTGAGGTAGCACATCGTTTATATACACAATATATGGGGCGTGTACGCAGCCTCAATTCCTGCAAATCTCCAAATAAAGTACTGTACAAGGATCGCACAAACGCTTACGTGAATATAGCCTACAGCAAAACGTAAATCGTGTCGCCGAATATGCATGTTTATTTCAAATACCACATAAAGTTAACAAATGCTCGGCAAGTAACAGTTGGAAAACCATCCAACAACAGGTGAATGCAAGAGCAGGCTTACGACGTCATCGCACTGCATAAGGTAACCATGCTTCATCATCTCCCCCAGGAAGTGTCCTGAGGAACCGGAAAGAAGAAAGTGGAGGGCAAACCTCGAGAGTAACGTTGATTTTTCGAGCGATGGAAAAAACTAGAGGCCGTGCAGCTGCCAGCACCGAATTAAAGCAGCAGAACCAACCCAAAGCTGCACAAATTGCCGAAACAACCTGAGGCGCTTGCAACAGAAACATGACGTTGTCTGCGGTTTTGAGGATCACTGCTTTCGTAGATGTTTATCTCAGTTACATTTTGCGCATCATCCAAAGCCTTTTCAGCTACACCTTACAGACAATGAATGCCAGGACCAACGCGCTCAAATACCACTGTTGTTCCAACGGAATACTGTCAGGCCCGTATACAGGTTTCAGGGTTTGGGGAGGCGTGGATTAAATTTTTAGGAGGGAAATATTTTTGTTTTTATTAAATGTTTTAAACAACTTTTTCGGGCACAAAAAATTTGGGTGGGCACTGTCCCGAATGCTCCCCCGTGGCTACAGGTCTTGCTGTCGGTGAAAAACAAAGGTTGAATGGAGAAATCCCTTGGTACGCGTGAAACTACAAGTTACCCAGCAAGGTTGGACAGACCTGGAAAGGAGTCGAAAACGTTAACAAAAATCTACGCATTGCTTTTATCCTGAGACCAATTGCCAGGTGGCGGTAGAGAACCACGATCTAGGGCAGTGGTTCTCAAATGGAGTGGGCACATCCCTTGGGGCTTGGGATACGCAAAGGTGCTCCAACAGTACACGAATGTTTTTCAATACTACTTATAAATTCCTCTGTTGGCAGTTGTGTATTGCAACATCTTGTGAGTATTAGTTACCCATTGAAGAGGAAGCACCAATGAACGTCAGTAGTTACCTGCCTATACGTTTTTCAAATAAAAATAACGTTACGTAAAGCTTTCAGTATTGTCAGTATTGTCAGTATTGTACACTTTGCAATACTGCAAACTTTACGGTATTCGGGAGTTCGAAAACAATAAATAAATGATTAATGGCCCGCCAGATGAAAAAGCTTGAGGAAATGCTGGTCTAGGGCGAGAACATGAGCAATCTTGCGCAAATTCAATAAACTTTTTTCGATGTGTAAAGAAAAAGCGGAGGTATTATCACTTGCAAGACTCGACAAGGTATGTGAGTATTGGAGACAGGCTTGGAGCAAATTAAATTCGTGGATAGAGAGCAAAGTTAGATTAGCAGTTCGTTCTAACAGCACTTTCTGGTTTTATAACGCAAGCCTTTGCTACTGACATAGCAATCGGCTGTCAAAGTTCAAATGAAACGTTTCGAAACAACCAGCGTCATCTGCTAGGGCAGCTGTTTGGGATCGTAAGTAGTAGCGTCCCAGCTCAAACTTTGGAAGAGAGCAATTTGTTTTACTTTAAGCGAGCATTGCCGAATACCAGTATTTTGTTTGAGACGCCGCCTCTCAAAGCACAAAGCAACAAGATATGCTGGAGATTTGACTGGGGCATGCCCCCCTGGCTACGCCTATGATCATAAGTCTTCCAATCGGCTGTAAAACTCGCGATAACCATGGTTGCCAGAGAGAAAAAACTGTAGCCAAACTCACTCCAAAAAATAGCCAAACTCAGCAATAAAATAGCAAAACCTCTGGAAGTGGTTGTATCTTTACCAATATATTAATTTTTCCACTGGAAGCCAGTAGTTTACAATTCTTTTTTCTTTCGCCTTGCATTTTACCAGAAAGCGTATAAGTTTTCAACATTTTGAAAATATTTCTGAATTATCAGTTCCAACATTTTGCAAACATATTTTTATAAGAAGTGTTAAAAACCATGCTCCTACTTTCAAAACAATCACACTTTCATTTGATGTCACGAATTTTCAAACCATCAGCAAGCTTAAAATAATAACCATACATGTGAATATGTAAGCAAAAACGTGCAAATATACAGGGCGTATATAAAATGACACTGGAGCACATTTTGAGAGAATACCTTACAAAAAATGATGCGTTAGTATATTTCGACAGGCCAAAAAATTTGGAGCCAAAGTTTTCAAAAAATCGCCAAAGATCCGCCAAATCGCCAAACCAAAATATTTGTAGCAAAACGCTTTCAAAATTCGTCAGATTTCCGGAATCTGGCGATAAATTCGCCAATACTACAACCTTGACGATAACGTCAGAATTCGACATTCAGTCACGTTAAAAGTAACCATTTAGCTGATGCTTGGAGGAATTCAGGCACGACAACATAGCCGTTGCACAACGTTTGAACTCGAAATGCATCTTACTTCTGAAAGTAGCAATCAGCGAAGTCGCAAGGAAACGTTTATTACGAAACTGAGTTTCTATAAAACGCACTATGGCGATACCATGCACAATAAAATGCATATCACACAAAGTTTTTCCCCCCAAAGTTTTCTAGCAAACTCGGTCCCTGAGTTCACCTATTTCAAAAGTAACTGGTGTCAATGAAATCTTTTAAAAGAGATAAAGGTTCAGAATGGTGAGCTAACAGTAAATCATATAGTAATGGTGAATACATCATGGTGGAATACATAGAAAATGATACGGTTACTGAATTTACTTATAGGATTGCAAAAAGGAAACCGGTGGAAAAAACATATCTATGCAGTAGCGGATTAAGGAGTCTGACTGGGCTACAACCAGGGCCCCCACCATTTATGGGGCCCCCAATCCCACAATAATATATACAAATATATAAAAAGGACCCCTTCTAAGTTTCAGCCAGGGGCCTCATACAACCTTAATCCGCCCCTGTATTTATGCATGTTGGTTACACTCCTAGTTTCATCTTCATATCTCGCTCTAGAGTTTTGCAGTTTACATAATCATGAAAGTAATGCGCAACTACCAATGGGTTGGTGTCATCACCAAGAACCAGGGCTCCTCCACCAACAGCAGCTCTGGCTGTATACCGGAAAGAAGAAACCGCGACACGCGCGGCAGCTGCAGTTGTCTGAACTACCTTACGACCTACTATTTGGGAGAAACTCACAGCCCTAGTCTCAGAACTCGTCACAGGCTGTGCATTATTTTTTACGTCTGTTTGTACATTAGATGAAAAAACGTAGGTTTCACTTCTTTCATCCGACACAGGTGGACGAGGGATGACGCAACAGTCGCATGTGACATCATCAAAATCATATGAATGACGAGTAAATGGTCCGAGTACTTTGATGTTGCAAGCAGCTTCATTTTCATCCCACCAAAAGAATTTCATATCCGATATGAAAATGTCATTTTGAAAACAATAGTTCTCTGCCACCTGAAAAATAATGTTTGGTAATGAAAGTTTTGTAAGAGTTAGTTTTCAGAAAATTTGTGAGAAGATACATGAAGGGCCGGCCTTCAGCCGATTGGACCGATTGCTTCCAATCGCGCCCCACGCTGCGCCCACTAACCAAAGCAAACCTGCACTAATCAATCGACGCTGTTTGCGTGGTGTCGGCGTGGGGCCCACAGTAGTAGTAATAGGAGGAGTTTTAGCCCACCATTTTACAGGTTTTGGGTGTGTTCGGGTGCGGGTAGCTAGGGGTTTTCCCCAGCCTCGCTTCCCCAATCTATATTTTCAATATTTTTGTGTTTTTCATATTTTTCATTGTTTTTGTGTGTTTTTGATATTTTTCATATTTTTTACATAATGGTGATTTTTTCATTATTAATTCATATTTTAAAGATAACTTGTTATTTTGAGGTTTTGTCTAAGCAGGCCACTTCATGCTCTAACCTGTCACTGATTGTGGAAGGCCAAGGCGCGCCAGGGCATGTCACGTTTCAAATCGATAAGTACATATTCAGCCAACCGCCCAAGATCGCTTCACTTGAACATCATTGGATGACCGTGTGGACGTTAGTATCAAAGCCAAACTCATTGACAACCTGCTAACTTCATCATTTCTTTTGCGTAGCATTTTTCTTTGAACGTTTATCGTGTTTTAACAAAAGCAAACAAGAAATTACTCGTTACGGTTGCTTTAACGGAAAGCACGAAACACTTTACAGCTAGTCGTTAGTCAGTTTTAGCCTGTTCTGTAACAAAATTGATATAACCGTATCATTTTCGCAGAAAAACATTTTAACAAAATTTTTCTGTTTTTTAATGTCATCGTTAATATTTCGTATTTCACGAGTTCTTTTAACTAAAGTAGCAACCATTGTAATGTTCAAATGCTAGATACATATATCTCATTAGCAGTTCAAATATTCTTTTCTTCCGAACGTTTATGCTTTCTGTAAGTTTTGTTGTGAATTTGTGTTGTGCTACTTCGCTCATCTATCTCAACCATTATATAGCCTACAATGATGTTGCGCAAACTAACCACACCACTGCCCCAATCTATAACTGAGTTCGTTGCAAAAAGGCATACCCACTACCCCAGGTTTCAATTCGATAAGCAATATTCACACTTGCTTCACATGAAGATCATTTGATGACCGTGTGGATGCTAGTATCAAACCAAAACATTATCAAATATGACAACCTGCTAACGCATTCTGTTTTTTTGCGTAGCATACGGCCCTTACGTTCCCCTGTTTTAACAAAATCAAACAAGAAATTATCATTACGACTGCTTTAACCTAAAGCATGAATCACTTTACAGTAAGTAATCATCCGACTTACGCTGTGCTGAACAAACCTTGTACAACCCTGTGATCCCTGCGGAACACAGTATTCACAAAACTTGCCTGTTTGTTTCATGTAATCGTCAACATTTCGTTTTCTTACGATTATTTATTCGAAAGTAGCAAACGTTTAAAAATAAAATGCTATAATCGCATTATCTCATCACCTGTTTTATTTTGCCAGTCAATACTTCTCGTTCGCGTTACTGACCGAGGGTGCAACTGTCGTTTGAACATCTTGGACTGTCGTATCCTGAACTATTTTTTAAAAACATGGTAATGTTTCAGCGTCAGATGACATTGACAACTGCGCACGTCGACAACTAACTGCACCTCTCCGACACCAGCTCGCTGTTTTGAACCATCTTTTCAAAATCTGTATGCAATGTCATAGGTTTAGGATCAACAAAAAACTTATGAATAACACCGCCAACGCACTATGCATCTTTTCGCGAAAACGCAAACCAGTCATAACTGTTGCAGCAAGCATTCACTTCCCTTTTGCAAGTTTTCAGTAACAACAACTGAACCGTGGAAAGTTTTCATTTGTTCAAAATAAACGAACCATGATAGTTTCGTGACGTTGTTTTTATACGAAAGTGCGAAACATGTTAAAGTTCAAATGTTACACGCGCGATATTTTGATCCAAAACTAGCCACATCATTGCACCAACCTGAGACCGATTGCGTGGTGGAGATGTATACCGGGTTTTAATCTTATAAGCAAATATTCACGTCCGCTTCACTTGAACATCATTTGCTGACCATGCAAACCCTACTATCACAGCAAAACATATCCACAGATGACAACTTGCTAACTCATTCTGCTCTTCAGCGTACCATACCCCTCGACCGTTTATCCTGTTTTAGCAAAACCAAACAAAAACAAGTGTTTCAGCGGGTGCGCTTTCTCCAGTGAATATCGTAACAAGGCGAGTTGAAACCGACAACAACGTGCTCTTGCAGGTAAGATACGAATCGTCCTTTCCCGGCCTGATGTTGCTTGCTACTCAGTTCGAGTTGATCAGAAACGTACTGGAATTTCTTTTTCAAAATCTCAAAAGCAGCATCGGCAATTGTTTCGAGATACTGCATTTTGTCGTGAACTAGTAGGCCCTGTGGGCGGGCGTTTGCAAAACATTTCGGTTGTTCAAAGTTGGGCACGTGTGCATCGTTCTGCAACGGTCACAGTGAGCGTTCAGCTCTGTTTTGCTAGT
>JGI24021J15306_10011572_pt1 | contig 10956 bp, 3 predicted proteins | sample Ectturendosymbi1_FD_15306 | JGI IMG/M metagenome (IMG submission 15306)
TGAAACAGTGCATTGTCTGCAGCACACTGCATGACGTAATGCAACGTTTTGAACTGCTAGACATGGCATAATTTAGCATTTGATGACTGTTAGTTTTCTGCTGGACATGGCATAATTCTGCATTTTAAACTGTGAAGTGCACTGTGCGCAGTGTTTTGGAAAAGTAACAGTCGTGAAATGAAACTAAAATTTGAAGCTGGTGTACAATACAGGTGCACCTTTTTTTGTTCTACAAAGTATTTAACATATCTGGTGCAAAGGTGTTAAACATAGTCACATGCATTGGAACGTTATCCATTGCCATATTTGTAACAAAACTTGGCAATGTTTGGGACGAGACATACCAGATAGTGCCACACACAATGTGCTGAAGACTGAAAGTTGAATGTGCAGTGTTGATTTTGGCATGTTGGTGAAGGCAGCTTCAGATTCTTTGTGAGGGACCTCATAAGTAGAGCAATTTTAAGCTACTTTGGGCCACTTCATCTGGCTCTGGGCCCAAGCTGTTAGATGGCAGTATTTCGCTGAAGTTATTTTTGGAAACTAGGTTAAAATCCGAGTCTTTTGATACTTTGGATGACCTACTGGGATTTCAGGTTCAAAAGGTATGATCTAAAGCAGGGGTGATGACCCTATTTGCTATCGCGGGCCACTTTGTCATTTACCAACTTAATTGGGCCACACAACTTTTTATTTATACCATGAAACCTGTTTGTTCAAGACTGCTGGTCTTGCCTGAATGATTTGCAGGCCACACGAAATTCTTTTGCGGATTGCATGTTCGCCACCCCTGATCTAAAGTAATAACAATACTTGACTATTTAGCTAGTTAGATAATTAATTAATGTGTTTATTTTAGATCATAACTTTTGAACCAGAAACACTAGAAAGTTGATCAAAGGCCCAAAAGACTCAAATTCCAGCATAGTTTCCAGTGAAAACTTCAGAGAAACACTTCCGTCTAGCGGTTGGGCCCTAGGCCAGGTAACATGAGCCAAGATGGCCAAAAACGTATCGTACTTATGACATCATTCACAAAAAAACGGAAACCAAAATATTTTTTCAAATTTCCGACTAGAAGACTTGCTGAATCTTTTGAGGGTTTTAACAGGTCTCTAGTGCAATTGGCAGAGGAACTATGCTGTTGGTAAGGCAACCAAAAATTGCTGGTTTTAGGCCAATTTCAAATTACGAACATATCGTACCCTGGCACTGAATGTGTTAAAAGTGGAATTTATGAAGATGTATCTCTGAGATTCAAATAGTTGGCAGTTACAAAGTGCAATTCCAATTACAGGTATTTATGATGTCATGAGCTGTATCTCTGAGATTTTATTAACTGGCATGGCTGCACCCTACAATGATACGCAAGTATGCCTAAATCACACTGTTGTTTGTCATGTACATCGGGATAGTATTTAAATTTTGCCAAACACGCATCACCTTGCCTCATTGGACCTCACAAATTCCTTGGCGATATCGTGATAGGATAATTCACTCAATATATCGCGATGTACAAGACAAACAATGACATGAGTTGGAAGTGCTGGTCTGGGTAGAAATTTGTCTACATTATCTTTTATCACAAAATATTGGAAGGACAAAATATGTTGCATCCCCTTGTCGAAAAGTTGGGGGACATGTCCGTCCTGAAACTCAGTCCCTGCTACTAGGCAACAGCCATCTGGAAAGGTTATCAAACTGCCATTAATGCAATTGTGTCTTTTTGCAACCGATTGCAGCATGTGATAGCTGACATGAAAACCTTTTGACAACAGTTATTAATGAACAACAGTTAAATTTTGAGATAAAAATTGGTAATTTTTGCTGCAAATAAAAATGTTGAGTGTACCACCACCGATGTTACTACATCCTTAGATTCAACCAATAACAGGTAATTATTTACTTATGGAAAAGCTCAAAATTTCTGATATATAATATTGCATGTCAATCAGGGTTGTGGTGGTTAGCTGTTCAATTAATGTGTAAATTACCTGACCAGGCTGACTTTTTTGATTAAAAGCGTGATTGGAATTATGCATAAATTGCACAAAATTCTTTTTTTGGTTACATTTAAAAAAATTTTGTTTTTTACAGTTTAGGGACAATTGGTAGTTTCTATCATATTACAGGTATTTATGATGTCATGAGCTACCAATTCACAAAAGTGTTAAGTAACAGATAGTATGTGAATGTCACTTGTGATGTCATAGAACAGCCAAAAGAAATTTGTTGAGAGCCAATTCTTATCATTTATTTGTGATGTTTTTGTAGAACTTCATAAATGTTAGTCTTGAGAATAATATGTTTGGAAACATACGCATGTTGTCTACCTGAACCAGCAAAAATTTAATAAACTATTTTTTAGGCATACATCCCAAATTGGGCGAGCAATGTAGGGGGCAAAAATGCAAATATCACGAAAAGTATTGGTTTTAGGTAAATTTAAGCTGCATATTTAGAAAGTCCATCCTAGAAAACATGGGGATAGACACCAATTTCATTACAATTGGACCAGCAGATCTAGAGTTATACTCATTTTTGTGTAGCTCATCAATGCAAATGCCATCTAGTGGTAAAAATACAAAAGCGGTGATAAATCAAAAACCACTTGATCAATTTTCGCAAAACTGGTGTCAATTTTCCTAAAAATTTGTAGGTGTAAACATATGTGAAAAGGAACAAAAACCTAAACCATGTGCTTCCAAATTTCAGAAATTTGGGCTGAATTATAATGAAATGAGCTGTAAATTACAAGAAATTCATTTCCTAGTGAAACACTTTGCCATCAGATTTGGATGCATGTCCTTGTGGAAACTTATTGCTGAAATGTGTATATGTGCAAGTCCAGACCATCATGAAGTTATGAAAGCACAGTATAGCAGACAGAATCTTTAAAAGCTCAACAAAAAACCTAGAGCCTTCGATTTTTAGTGAAACTACGCAAATCATTTATAGAAAAAGCACACTAGGTTACTTATGTATACAAACATATAACAGAAAACAATTAAGGCCCCCAATTCATTATTACTATACTTTTGTTGTCTCAAACTTCATTAATTTACCAAGACTTACCTTGTTTGCTTTATTTCAGCAGTGGATCAGATCATTCAATAATTACGCAAGTTTTACTATAACAAGAAAGAATTATGAAAGAAGTTCTGAAAAAGCCAGCTTCACGTTAACCACAATAAGATTTAACCAATTTATAAACAGCCAGACAAACTCTGTGCATCACAAACTCATATGCAAACTGGGTGGTTACACTTCAATGAGGCACAACTCGGTGAGAGACTGAGGCACAAACAATGAGGAAGCAAGGCCTGTAGATATGTTCAGATAGAACCCATCGACCAATCAATGAAAATGAATTTGAGAGGAAAGTCAATATATCTGACAAAGCAAGGTAGGATATTTTTGTGAGATGACTGTGGAATAGCTGGGAGAAAATGTTCTTTGACATAAAGAAAAGATCACACATCCTATCTCATTGTACATACTCCCATTCTTCACACATCTAGGTTGTGTTTGCTTGCCTAGGTTTTGATTGTTCTGTTTTTTGTTTGTGTATTTGTGATTTGGTTTTCTTGCAGCTGCTGGTGCTCTTATGTTTTGCAGGAACAGCACGTCATTTCCCACAGACCACTTCTGGTGAACAATGAAATTCAAACTCTACACCTCTGCAGATTTGTTTCCAGGACGGCAGGAGTTCCAACCATCACCCACATGCAAAAAAAGCTGCAAATAATTTGTAGAGCTTGCTAGACAGAAAAGGGCTATGACAACCTGGGCAGAGTTTTATTTTAGCTGAGTTTATACTTTCTCTGCCACACCCAGATCCTTGCGATCTGAGAACCCAATTCACTGAGAGAGACCAGTTGTGCCTCAGCACTCCCTGCACAGCTGTGTTGATCATCTAGCACAGTGATATTCAATGTGGGCGAAATCACCCCCCAGGGGGCGATTTTATGATTTAGCAGATTTGGGGGGTGATTTCATTTTCCAGGGGAGCGGTCTCTGTAGGTTAGGATATACAAAAATTCTGAATTGATTCCACAAATAAAAACTATATTTGCCACTTTGAAACCAATTCATTTGATGCACTTTCGACTCCATGTTTCGTAAAAAAAGGTTACAAAACACAAGATATAGGACTGATGATATAATAATCAAACTAGCATTGACCTGTGTAATGCATTACTGTGCTAACTATCCAAGGCCACAGAGAGTTTTACTGGTTGGGAGCCAAACACTGCGGTTCTGACATATTTTCAAGTGTATTGCTAAGCCTTATGTTTAGAATGAGATAAAATAGTGGGGAAACTGTTGCTACAAGTTTTTTGGTAGTTTGTTGACCTAGTCCAGCTATGTCTAACCCAAATGGCTTACTGAGCCAAAAATTATGTTACTATCTTAACCAGGGCCATTTATTGAATGACATATTAACACCTGAGGGCCGCACAATGAATGGCTTACTTTGATCTCAGCAAACTAAATTTAGTGTTTAAGCCAATGTACTTAAAGCGTTCAAATTCAAACTGTAATGGCATCAGATGTGATAAAGTGGCTCTGGGGACCACCTGCATAAAAAATGTCAAATTCAAGATTATCAAAATAAGGTCAGGTTGTGAGTATGTAGAATACCTTTACTATAACGAAAACCTAATGGGCCACACAAAACCTTCGACCGCGGGTTGGATGTAGCTGACTTAGTCATTGCATGAGCAGCGTCAAAAAAGGAACATCAAGCAGTAACATTTGCAAGTCTCTAGGCATGTCAACATGCGCAGAATTTTGGACTTTTCTTGTATACAAGAGTATGGATTACTTTGTTTTATGATACTTATATTGGTTAAATTTGTATACATACAGTAGTATGCACTGATTCATTTTTTTATATTTGTGATGGTTGAAAGCAAGGCAAAGGATAACTTATAATCAAGGGTGTAGTAGCGCGGGAACGGCGTTCCCACACCTTTTTCACGTTTTGCTTCAAAATGAGTTTGAAGCTGTTTTAAAATGGCTATATTTTTGGATGCGTTTCCACAGATTTTTTGTTAGCACTACATCCTGCATATAAGTAAGTCCAACCACCCCCATCTTGGCTAAACTAAAAATTCCAAACAATCGTTACCGCCACCTATAGTTATAGGTTTGCTAAAAAGCCTTTCTGTTGTGGAAATGACACCAAAAGTTGGATTGCATAGAAAGTGACTGGGTAAAGCGCTTTGCCAGTTAACTAGCATAAGCGAATGCGATTCCACATCCAGTATCTTTTCATCAACTACCAAAGTGATGAAGCCTGTGCCATATTTTATTATCACGGATGGTCAGATGTTTTGATCAAGTGCAGTGAGCGTTTTCCAGAAGTTTTGGGTAAAGTTAAGCTGATACAGTATTTCTACTGAAGATTCCCACAAAACATGTTGCTGAGCAAGTTTTAAGCAAGTACTGCACATACGTAACAAATACCACAGTCGTCTTGACATGAACAACACTGGTGGAAACGCCATACAACTGAAGCTGACTAATTTGCAACCTGCTTTTAAAAAACTTGTAGATAAAATCCAGGGGCAAAGTTCGCAGTAGTTGGAACCAGGACTATGGAGCCGAATCTCAAATTTCAGGTTCCAGCTCTAGGCATCCAAAATTTTTCACTCTGGCTCCAGAACGATTTGGTCCAATAACTATTGCATTATTTGTACGATTGGCTCGTTATACAAATATGTCTGTTGAATGGGAACTCGAATTTCAAGCTCCGGTTCCACCATTAAAAAATTTTTGGCTCCAGCTCCACAGCCCTGGTTGGAACCGGCTTCTACAAATGCAATTGCATCCGTTTTGTTTGTTCGTTTTTTGTGCTAACTAAACTGCTCCTTTATTTCATTAGCATTGAAATATTTTCAAATTAAAATAATATTTTTGCCAACACTAAAATCATAATTGGGGGGCAATTTTGGAGCGAAGTTCCTGTAGGGGGGCGATTGAACAAAAAAGGTTGAAGACCACTGATCTAGCAGCTCTTTCCCACGTATATGCAAGTTGAAATTAGACAGTAACAAAGCTAATTCAACTGCTAAGGGGCATTAACTCGATGACCTTCTGGTTCCTTTAATGCCCTGGCGTCCTTGCACTAATTTGTGTTTTTCTTGACACTGAATATTAATTATCGCCAAATAAAAATCAACTCAACTACCTCACAGTTATATTGTGATGAGTCCCCTTTCCAAACCTGTTTGGTTTGATCATGAAGACATTTTGGTCATTTGTCTCACTATTGCATCAAAACTTGCCAAACAGTTTTCATTAGCCTATATTATCAAACGTTCTGACCAAAATGACTTGTTTTTTTGGTCATTTCAAAAACAATTTGATCTGTGACTGAAAAAAAACTAGCCACCAACAACATGAAAATGGGAAGAAGGATAAGTGCAACCAATGAGTGATTGACATTGAGAAGCCTTTATTCAACCCTTTGTCTTCACAACAAGTGGTGGGATGGCACCAGAATGCACCAAGGTCAACAAAAGACTAGCTGAAAAAATAGCTGAAAAACGCAGGGAGCCATATGTATCCGTCATGACATACAAAAGGACAAAGCTCAGATTTGCACTTTTCAGGAGCACCCTCAGTGCAGTATGAGGATTTCACGGCAAGTGAAGCGATATCCACCTCATGGACATTGACTTCAGTTTAATTCTTAGTCCCATAATCACATAAAGCTGAAGTATGATGTCAATAACATGAGAGTCCAGTTATATTTGTGAAATAAGTGGCTAAATCACATAAGTCATGATATTTTGAGTGGAACTTTACTTTTTGAAGAACTAAATACTTCTCTCATTTACTGAAAATATTTTGTTTTTCATGTACCCAACAATTACAGTATTGGATTAATGTTTGCAGCTAATATTACTGTAATCTGTCCATGCTCTTGTCTCTTCAACATCATTTGGTGACACCATGCGTCTGGATGGACACATTTTCATCCATGGGACTCATCCCATTGTGGTCCGCGGGTAATTATGATATTTCTTCGTGATTTGTATGTATGAAAATTGTTTTATGCCTTTGCTACTTGTATATTTGTAATGAAATATTAAGTTCTAAATGCATTGCTCCTTGCTCCATAACCCTTATTATTGTTGGCAGTGGCTACAGATACACCTGTGGATCTTGAAATTTGAAAACTTATTCATACGCCACCTGTGACGCAACAGTAACACACAACAAGATTGCAGAAGGCTTGGTAGAAACGAACTAAACATAAAAGATAAACCCTAATCTTAACCTTAATTCTAACCATAACCCTAACCTAACGCTAACCTAACCCCTAAAGGTAACACTTAAGCCTGAAGAAAAGTAAAGAAAAAACAAAACAACGAAAGTCAACAAGGTGAGAGTCAATCACAAGCCTAAAATTGCTAGTGTTTAGCTAGTTGCTAACACAACTTCACTACAACAGTTACTAACTGACTAAGTTAGTCTATTTGTATCTTAGCATAAGCATGGCAGCCTAGCTGTTTTCTCTCGATTCTGATTACTATACAACAAACAAGCTATACAAGTTTCAACAAGGGCTCCAGAAGTTAAGGGGCCTGGTATCCATCTTTGGGAAGATGCAAATATGATTTCGATTATATTTCTATTCTATGAGTTTATTTGTGACTTTTTTGTTTGTGTGTTTGATTCCCAAATAAATGAATGAATGAATTTGTAACCACTAGTAAAATTTCTCTCAGATGCCCTGTTTAAAAGTTTGCCATTGTGTTTTGATGTGTTCCTACAAGAAAAAGAATGAATATGAAAGCCACAAGTGTTTCTCCTTCAATCTCTCTGCTAAATCCTCATACTATGATAACCTCACAAGGGAATGTTGCCCGCAAGCACCTTCAGCTTCACATGATCAACACTGGCCCTCTGATAGCCAAGTGAGTCTATAAAAAGTTTGGAGTTTGGACAACCTTGCTGTGGCGTATGTAGTGGTAGTGTCACTCACTGCGGTGTCCTGAGTTTTTTTGCCCTCATTATATCTACACTAATACTTTGTCAGAACAACAATACTCTACAAACAAAACAATCATACAGTTAACTGAACAGCAGTAGCAGAAACAAAACAATCCATATAGACTATAATACTTCTTTAATTCGTCATCATTTAATTTGTCAATTCGCTTAATTTGTGAGGACTGGTCGGCAGCGTTAGTACCACCAGCGCAGGGAGTTGATGTAGAAAGCAACTGTTTGTACCTCCTATGTAGGAAGCTGATTTAGAAAGCAACTGTTTGTACCTCCAACGTAGGGAGTTGATGTAGAAAGCAACTGTTTGTACCTCCAGCGTAAAGAGTTGATTTATAAAGCAACTGTTTGTACCTCCGGCATAGGGATGGCGCTGGAGGTACAAACAGTTGCTTTCTAAATCAACCCCTATGCTGATAGTACATCCCTACACTGGAGGTATAACCCTACGCTGGAGGTACAAACAGTTGCTTTCTAATTAAACTCCCTACACTGGAGGTACAGTCAACTGCTTTCAAAATAAACTCCCTACGCTGGAGGTACAAACATTTGCTTTCTACATCAACTCTTTACGCTGGAGGTACAAACACTAACAGTTGTATTCTTAAGCCACCCTTACGTCACAGGTACAAACAGTTGCTTTATTAAATCAACTTCCTACGCTGGAGGTGCAAGCAGTTGCTTTCTAAATGATATCAACTCCCTACGGTGGAGGTAGTGGGTACATCCGATCCCTACGCTGGAGGTACAACCCTATGCTGGTGGTATCGATGCCGCTGACCCTTACTGTAATTTGTTACTTTTTCATCAGTCCCGGCAGAATTCCTATCTTATCTTTTGTGTACATTTCTGTTCATCTAATTCAACATCATCTAATTTGTCAATTTGCTCAATTCGTCATCTCTTTTATAGCCCTTACTAACTTAGAAGCGTTTTGTTTGGCTAATATGTATGTCATTTCCAGTTTTGCTTTTGATGTCTAAGCAGCTAGTACATGTGGGACTTCAAACAAATAAAGGATCTTTATCTGAAAATTGTTGCACCTCGCAATTTGTTTATCGAATTCATACCCTGTACTTGTACACGAGGTGCAAAGCACGACCCGACACCCCATTTTACTCTACTGCAGAGAACGCGGGAAGTCTGCAGTTTGTAAAGATTTAAAGGGTGCTAGATTAAATGAAGGAGTCCAGAGAGAGTAGAGGAATCAATTGTTGTATTCAACCATAACGTCATTAACTTGTATTTTACTGCAAATAAGAGCGCTGTATTATACACTGTATAAACACTAAACAGTACCCAACCCTGTTGTAGTACGTACGAGTTACTATGAAGCATATGAGCTTCTGTGACAGTTTTCACCTGTTTATATAATTCGTCACTTCGCCTAAATCGTCACTTTTTTCTGATCCCCTTGAGGTGACGTTTCAGGCAAATTCTACGGTAACAGGCGAAACAACATACATAATAACCGGCATGCAGCGAACCGAACCACGCACTCTCTACGTGCAGTTTGCCCTTTTCCCAAGCTAAGGTTGTCACGCTTCGTCGCGTCGGTCAAGCCCGTCCTCCTCAACCTTATCGCACAAATTTCTATTCAGATAGGTCGAGGTCTCGTATACATGCCATGGCACAGGCTAGAGATGAGCATTGGACAGGACATGGATTGGACTGGATCCGGACAATAGCAAATTTTGTTGAATTTGGATTGATTCCGCACTGTAAATGACTTCAAAATTTAGGAACCGGACCGGATTTGGACTGAGTTAATGGAAAAGAATGCGACATTTTTTGTTGCGAAAAAGCTGCATTTTTCAACTGTTTTGGACTTCATTTGGACTTGGACATCACATTAAAAAATTTTTTTGGACTGTGGTTGGACTTGGAATGAGTTTTGAAAATCAGGACTGGATCTGGATCGCAAAATATGACAGTCTGTTCATCTCTGGCAAAGGCCGCTAATGGCCCGGTTTTTGGGCCGGCCGCTAAGGTTGAACCAGCGGGCCGTAACAATACTTTTAGAGGTCAGATTTCTCGCGGCCGCTACCATGGGCATCCACAGAAATTTTTCAAGGAGGCCACGTCGATATTTTGCTTATTCTTTTCAGTTTGCAGACGATGCAATGTAAATGGCAGTGATAGCATGACTCGAGTCACGTAAAAAATGATGGTGACTCGACTCGAGTCACGTTTTTCAACGAATGACTCGAGACTCGAGTCAGAGTCATTTTTACAAAGTCATGAAACGTCTTAGCGACAAACAGAGTTTAGTTTGCACTCAAAATAATGAGCACTTTTTGCTTCAGTGACGCATGTTTTATTGTTGGCGCAAAATTTCAGTTGTGACTGTCTCCTCTCCAAGTGGTGATATGTTTGATTATCAGCATCAGCGGTTTCACCGTGACACTGATGTACCCGGTAGCGCACAGCACACTGCACAGTTATGGTTGCTTAGTGCACGGTAATGTTTAAATATCTCGTGGTTGTTGGCCTGGATCCTTTGTTTTGGTTTTTGTTAAGGAAAGTGAAAGACAAGGGAGTGTATTTGTTGATATAAAGTTAGGCTACACAAGTAGAATTGACAGAGTAGCAGGCCTACTTTAACTGAAATGAAACGCTTGATTAAAGATAGGCTTGTCTTTCACTTTCCTTTCCAGATGGTTATTGGCTATTCATTTTGCTTGTGACTTGATTCATGATATAATACAAATGCAACAGGAAAAAAGAATGAAATCAAAGACAAGAAGAAATCGAATGCATACTAATGAGAATGTAAAAACAAAAATGCAGGTTTAGCTAAGTTATGTGATCTTTAATTTAATTTTTAATTCAATTATTTGTTTATGAGCAGACACGAAGTCCATAGTATGAACACACACACTGCAGAACGCAGGTTGATAAAAACAGACAAAACAGAACGTAGTACAAGGCATTGAA
>JGI24021J15306_10011575_pt1 | contig 10955 bp, 5 predicted proteins | sample Ectturendosymbi1_FD_15306 | JGI IMG/M metagenome (IMG submission 15306)
AATGATACACTTATTTTCAGTTCGAAATGGCCTAAATAAAATAATGCAGTTGTCTGTAAATCAATTATAGAAATAAAGCTGCACTCATCAGACTTCAGTGTTAGTTTCATTTGATATCACAATAATGTTCGAAAATAATTTCACCGTTACTGCCACCTAAGTACAGTTATCATCGCTTACACTAAAACAAAGTCTACAATGAATTGAAAACATGAGAACGTGTGGTGTTTCCAATAGTAACGGTTTATTCACATGTGTTTGTGACTTAAATCACGAAATAACACTACTGCAACATGAAAAAAGAATGACATTAGCGAGCATAAATTAACTGCATGCCGATTAAAGTACAAAAAAATAAAACATGACGGGTTTAACAAATTGATATGTTCTAACATATTTGAACCACAAAGGGTTGGTGAAAGACGTTGTGGTCCACTGGTGAAGCAGCCCAGTTGCTAGCACAATTCAAATTTTCATAAAAAAGTTTCACATGTAATGAAATTAAAATTAACGAAAGGCATTGAATCAACATAAGATTAATATACACGCCAACAATAACACAAAAGCGAAGAAAAGGCATGCTTATGTGAAATTGATGGCGTGACCAACTGGCGAGGTAAAAGATATAAATGAAACAAAAGCATCAATTCTTTAAAGACCACGAAGCGACGCTTTTGATACTGGATGCAATTGTGTTAGTAACTCGCGAAGAAGTCAACTCTAGGGATGCTGACGTGATTTTTAACACGCATTGGAAAGGATGGTGCAGCTCATACTTTTCAAATTTGACGGATGGCGCATTTTAAAATGTACTTCGAACGTTGTTTTTCATCAATTTTCTTTTTCACAATAAACCTCTATCACAAGGTCTACCCTACAAATATTTTTCCAACTTTCCTAGAGTGAACAATGAAACTCAAAGCATTGTAAATCGTTTCAGTCAACCATCCCCTTTTCTTCTTGACGTATGTGGTGTTGTGAACACGTTGTGTTTTTCGCAAATCCTATCGATATATTTGATTGCTGATAGAATGTTGTTTCTCATGTTTTGCTAGGAGAGCGATTTAACACTTGCACAACCACTTATCGTATTCATCGTCGGTCACTGGTGTGATGGCCCACCGCGTCACGTGCCTAAAGCGTACAGTCAGGAAGTGCTTCACAAAGGCAGCTACGAACAAGCAACAATAGAGTGAACCTGGTCGGTGTGGACATCTCTATTGATGTTTTTCGGTGCACTTGCAGACTTCGCGTTCATCCCGTTGCGCGTTCAAATCTCCCATGAAAAGCCGCAACTAAACTAGAAATCTGTGCCAGAAAAACGCTTAACTGAGATAAGCCTTTAAGGGTTTGACAATTTCAATGAATACTTTTCATCAAGGATGTTTCTTTTCACGTTAGCGTTGGTACAATTAAAAACCATTGCTAAAGAACACAAACGAACATAAAGCATCAGAGTAAAACATATTGCTTCAATGGCGCTTGCTTCGTCTGACACGTTTGTTGAGTTGAAGGCTAAAGCAATTGTGGTGTTAATGTATTTTGTTTCAAACAAATTTATTTACTTCCTTCAAATTGAAACTACAGGATTTAATTTGTTTCAGGAAAAATGCAAATGGCTGCAAATAAACTTTTGAACAACAGTAATCCACAGAATGATTGAAGGTTTTGCTTACAGGTGCAAATTTGACAAGCGATGTTACAGTGCCATCAGGTGACGCATATCCCGGATCGTGTGACACTTACAAACCATATCCGTTTAACACTGAATAATAAAGCTGAAAATCCTCGTGAGTATGCATGCTATGAGAGGGTGTTAAAAGCAAGAAATATTTATAGTGGATAAAAGTGGAAAGTGTCATAAACCTGCAAGACGCCTATAATGCTTTGCTTCTAAAAGTGTGACCCTTGTACACAACAATGAGCCCTTTTCACGCCATTTAAGGTTACATCTGGTTATCACTTCGAAAATGCGCTTCGCCCGTGTAAATCACGCAAACTCATGTGAATCACGCCAGCTTATGTGAATCACGCCAGCTCATGTGAATCACGCCAGCGCATGTGAATCACGCAAACTCATGTGAATCACGCAAGCTCATGTGAATTGCTTCCAATTATTCATTTGCAATAATACTTTTCCCAAAGACGCAAATTGTCATAAATTAACTAAATTTGTTGCGTCAATTTAAAAACGGACCAAATATCTATTATCATTCTTCTCATTGAATTTTTCAGATTTCAAACTGTTTTGATTGCTGTGGTTGCGATGATTTTCGTGTTGGTTCGAAAAAGAAAACGAAAAAGATTTAACAAACAGAGCCTTTTTATCGGATTTTGCTCTGGCTTTCAAAGCATCGAAAGATAGGTTCCGAAGAATGACAAATCTTACGTGTTTTTGTGGTTGGAAGAACTTTCGTGTTTTGTTCTGAAAATTAAAAGTGTATCGTGTCGTTTTTGTGGAGAAAACGTACATCGTTGCGCATTGATAGGAAAATGTAGTTAATTTCACATCGTGGGTGGCTTGGCTGAACCGTTGAGTATGTTCAAAATTTACCAAGAGTATTTTTTTCTTATATCCGTGAAAACAGAAACATGCTGCCATTTTCTCACTTTCTAATCCATTCACGACACATTTTGTTAAAAATACACTTTTCGCAAGCTTTCACATTTCAATTTTACCGACAACATTTTTAAATATTGTTCAAAAGCAGGAATATTCAAGCTTATTAAGTTGGAAGCCAAGTAAATGTGTCTACGTGCATAGGTTTGATTGCTCAAGGTTTTGTCCGTCGTACCTTTTACCTGCCAATTTCTTCCATCCAATTGCGGAGCAAAAATGCAAAGTATGCTGTAATATTATTTGATTANTGCCTTTGGCAGCGCCTACTGAATTTGGCATCTTATTCCCAAAATACTATACGTTCACCGACATGAAGATAAATTTTTGGAACAATAATCAGCTGAAGTGATTAGAATCAAACCGTTTAATCAATATGCATCTAACTTTTATGCGTGTTTACCCTAACGATCTGATGCTTTTTCCATTATTGCAGTGATTGCCTACTATGCAACCCTTCAGCGTTAACGATGAGAAATGCCGTGCACTGCTAAGCATTTATTTCTATTCATTGTGGCCTGGGTGCATTATCTAACACAGGGTTCAGCAACCTTTTGCTAACTGCGCGCCGACTTAAGGTTGCAAAACATTCACTGCGTCATTCAGTACACGTTNTTTTATACAAGTCAAGATCAGTGCACCATGTGCGTGATTCATAACAAAATTGATGGTAAAACGTGGAGCTTCTGCGTGACATTGGAAGTTGCTTTGCATCCCAGGTGTGGCATGCGTGTCGTACGTTGCCGATCCCTGACTTCTAACACCTGTGTTGTGTTAAGACTTTGGATGTTTGTGTTCTTTGACTAACCTGTGTTGTATTTGGAACGGGACAGAAGTTTGATCCAAACAATAAATGAAAATAAAAAATGTAATGAAGGCTTCAATCTGGAAGCGCAATAGACAGTTCAAGCTACGATTACTATAAAAGCAATTGCCACTCCGTGCGGGCGATCATGTGGACATTCACAATCTGTTCCTTTAGAAGAATCGTTGCTAAAGTAAATTTTGGTGCTAATATTCCATTCAGACTTCATCAAACTGCATCCCATATTTTATGGAAATGTGGTGGTAGGCATAACCAAAACTTTATATTTTAACAACTAGGTGCTTTGCCAATCACTATTACCTAGCATGGGTCGCTAGCGAACTGTGTCGAATATACTGACAAGCTTGTGGAAGGACATCAGAAAATTGGGCGTTTTTTGCAACATCATGAAACTTTCTAAACGAAAGCTCAGAATCGATAAAAACAGTAAATTCAACAAATTCCTGAATACCACTGAGAATTTGACGAATAAAAGTTCAAAAAGGAAAACATGTAAAATCTCTATATGGTTAAGAACAGCATGCAAATTCAGTAACAAAGTGTTCTGTTACTCTTTCCAGTATCAACAAAGAACTCTGACAATTTTATGTTCATGGCAACATAGTTTCCCACAGTTTTGGTAAAAAAATCTGAAAATGGATAAAATTTTGGTATAAAACCAAAAATTGATTTTGTAGCAAATGTATGGCTTTTTAGCCATAACTTTTCAATCATAAATGCTAGAAAGCCAATCAAAGTTTCAAAAGACTCAGGTTATAACCTAGTTTCCACCAACAACTTGAGTCAAAGTTGACTCTTGCGGTTGGGGCTCAGGGCCCGATGACCTGGGTCAAAACTTCTAACCCTACCCCACTTCGGACGTCAACCACAAGAAAACCTAAAACTTTCAAACATTTTTTGAAATCCAAACGAAAAGACTAGCCGCATCTTTCAAGGGTTTCAAAAGTTCGCTATCTCAATGTGCCTGGCGAATTCTGAAGTTGCTACGTGACGCAAGAAACGTGGATTTCAGTTACGGAGTTGCTAAGTGGCGCAAGAAACGTTAAATCTACCGGCCCCCAAGGTAGAATCATGAGAAGGCCGATGTTGAATATTTCGCATATAATTATAGAAAAGCTCTGTAAGTTTGCGGTGTCAGCAGCGTATCAGTGTGTACATTAAGGATGTCTAACGCATTTGATTTGGTGGGCTAAAGCGTAGACATGGCTAGACTGCAGGTGCCCAATACACGACATCACAAATTCGTTGATGACGTCAAAATAATTTGACTCTGCCCGTAGCTAATCAGTTCGCTGGCCGCACGGAAGCAATTCTTGGGGCGCATGTTCAACCTCGCTGGCTCGTATGACATCCGCTTGGAAAAACGTATTGCCTTGTTACCTTACATGGGTCGCTTGCGGCCCTATATTTTTTCGGGAAAAATTTAATTTTGTCTGAAAAATTTACAATTAGAAAAACTTTGTGTGTATGAAAGTAATGTCAACGAGCAACTTGAGGAATACATGGAGTGTCAAAGTAGTGCACCATTTGATATGGGATAGGACGCACTTGCAAAATTCCGCTCGGGTCCGTAGCGACCCACATAGACGTTTGAGGGTTCAATCGAAATAATCAATTTGGTGTTTTGTTTTGCAAGTGTTTCTTAAAGGTCGAACAATTCGACAAATTTAGATTTGGGTGAAAGCCCATACAGCAAGAAAGCGAGAAAAAACTGTCGAGAACAAGTGTTTGTTAAAAGTCGAACAATTCGACAAATGTAGATTTGGGTGAAAGCCCATACAGCAAGAAAAGCGAGAAAAAACACATACAGCCAGAAAGCGAGAAAAAACTGTCAAAAAGTAGCAAGAACAAACACGGTTTAAAACAATCAAAAGGAACGTACGAACATTACCCACTGAGTGGAACAAGGTTTTCGAAGAATTTGCATGTTTTGATGTGTTTACAACACACTGTGAGGTTTCTGACTACATGTGCCCACATTTAAGTGACGATGTACCACAAGAGCAAAGCAGATAGACCTGCTCACAATGTGTTATACTAGGAAGTAGGTTTTTCGTGCCATACGCATCTTCAATCCTGCAAATTGCAAGCAAAACGTAATGCAAGACGATGAAACACTAATGGAAGACACAGCAATCAGGTTAACCGTAGTTTAAACACACCCTAAGGCTTTTATATTTAGAAAAAACACGCGCGCCTTCCCAATCTGGTCATCAGTTTAAAACTACAAATCGCCAGTGGGAATCACGCCAGCTCATGTTGATCATTTTCAATCTGTCATGTACGCTTCGTCATAATAATACTGCATAGAGTGTAACTGTGTTATGCAGTACACTTCATTTCGCTAAGGATCTGTCAAAGTGCTGTTCAAATCGTTTCCTGTGCTAGCGTTTGATCTTTTTGCTGTTATAAAATGACAGAGTACTCCTTTTCTTTGTTGTGCTTGTCGATGATAACGAAGAGCCGTCTGTTGTTTGTTTGGCAGAGTTTTTTGCTCTCATGCGTTGCTGGCAACAAAAGCGTCCAACCACAACTCACTCGTCCAGATAGAACATCATTGTTATTACCTCCCCCAGATGGAACGGCATTCGATGCTTGTGTATAGAGAATATTGAACGCTTCAACGTTGAGAAACTCCAAATTGTAGACGTAATTGGTCAAGAAACTTTGTTGTACAAGTACAAGATTGTCTTCTTGTACTTATGGTGATATAGCGTCGATATTTACGTAAGAATCTTCTATTACCACTGTAAAGTGAGCGATTCTAGCGTCGAATACGGGTTCCCACGTGGATGTCGAAAGTCATGCGTGCTTCTTTGAAAAGAGTTGAACATGCATTACTGATATTCAGAGAGGTCAGTCAGCAGAGGCCCTATCCATCCACAATCTTGTAGATTGCATACCGGATGCTTACACTTATTCTCATTGAAACAGAGGTGTCCGTGATTATCGAGATCGTCTTGGTTATCGAAATGATTTGTCAGTCCCGGCATACGGAATACTTCTGAGGGCAGCTCTGGGTAACGTGATGTTGCGTCACACAGCTCTAAAAGGTTTAATAGGCGCAGTTCAGCACTCGCACTCTGAGTTTCTGTTTCCACAAGAGACCGTGACACGAAGTCACTTTTCCGTTTGACATTTGGTCATGCTTTTGACGTAACTTTTCAAATCACTTTAGGTAAATGCATAAGTGGTGCTCAAGTTTGAATTCGTGTCTGATAGTAATTCCCTCAAGTAAGAAGGTGATGATGGTTTAAGAGGTCAATTTCAAGCTCATGGCAAAGACTGCTGTGTTAGTGGGACCAAGAAAGTGTGGTGTTAACATCTTCACCCATGAAAACATGATCACCGGTTAGGAACAGCTCCGTATCTCAAAACAGATTTCCACTGACCTGTGGATTTGCGAGGCTGAGCTGGAGGGGTATTTCAGCAACACTAGGTGCAGGGCCGGCTTCACTCTCACCTACGTTGTTCGCCCTAACGTTGCAGGCACTTTGATCATCATAAGTTCTGTGTAAAGGCGTTTCGGAAGATGCTTCCGCCTGCTCTGGAGGTGGAACGGATGGTCGATCGAAATGACCTCGTCTGGTGGCAAACTATGTATCCAAAGCAGGGCCTGATTTAGCATTAGGCGTGGACCCAGACGCCGCTCCCCTAACAGGTGCGACGTCCCTCAGGGGCACGATCGTTTCTCTTCCAGGCGGAAAACGAATATGCGCGTACAGCTGAGTTGTATGCACAACTTCACCTCCTCCCACACGGGGTCGTATTTCGACTTTCGAGGAGCGCTCATGGCGCCTCAGATATACAGGACCAGGAGTACTTAACCAAGAAGGAACGGAAATTCCAAATGCAGAGCGACGCCTAATGTTAAAAAAGCGCTGGTGTGAAATTTCGTTTGTGGCGCAGCAAGGCAATGTACCCACAGAATGCAAAGCCTCGGCTTAAACAACTTGCCACTGTGCAATATCTAAGTTACGAGACTTCAGAGCAAGTTTTACAGCAGATCAAATGTTGCCATTGTATCTTTCATACTGGCCGTTTCTAGGTGTATTGTACGCTAATGTTGTGTACAAATTATTTTAAATAAAGCATTCAAGATCCTTATATTGGCAATTCCTGCGACTAAAAAAGTTGAATTTTGGGTTTTTGTTTACTTGAAAAAAGAACACAATGTCGCAAACTAGACTCATTCAACAAGCAATTGCTTATTAACTATCTACAACTGAGCATAACATTTTTACCGGAACAGGACTTTTCGGTCTGGCCCGATTCGGTCTGGCCGATTCGGTCTGGCCGTTTCGGTCTGGCCGTATCTGTCTGAGGACATTTAGGTCATGACATTTCTGCACATAAACAACTTACTACATTCGTTTATTTGAATGATACTAGGCAGGCGAAATGCTCGGCTAGCTGGTTTTATACCAACTCCTTTTTGAGGAGTCATGATTGTAATTAAATCTGAATTGTAATTATGACTTTCAAGAATTTGTATTTCATTGCAAGATATCGATAATGATGCAATTTGCTTGCTGATGAGAATGAAAATCGTATGTTCATGCTGATTAACTGTTGGATCTTAGATCATGTTTGTTGTTCTTTAAATGAAACTTCTCGTTGATTTAAGTATGTTTGCATTAAAATGTGAACATGTAAAAATTCTACAAGATTTCATAGTCTGACCTAAATTTCCCCAGACCGAAATGTCCCTAGACGAAAACGGCCCAGACCGAAACGGCTCAGACCGAATCGGCCAGACCGAATCGGCCAGACCGAAAAGTCGCGTACCCCATTTTTACAGCTTCGTGGTAGCTCGGGGGAACAAATATGAAATGAGGGGCACAGATTTTTAATGAGGAGAGGGAAACACCGGTCCCCCGCTGAAGACGGCCATGAACGGGTGTGAAAGTTTCATATGCGTATCTTAGGTGTGTGACGGTGTGATGTCAGGCCTCTGTCCCAGGAGTGAGTCACCACCGTATTTGCCAGTTTACAAACATCTGTGAGAGTTAAAAGAAGTTTAATGAGCACCACCCAAAGCGGCAAGCAACGCTGTTAGATCGCGAACCCTGCATGATGATGACGTAGCAAATCTGAAATCAGTTTTCGTTTCGGTCATTTTTTGGTCACAGACCGAAATGTTTTTGAAATGACCGACAAAAATTAAGGCATTTCGGTCAGAATGTCTGAAAATATAGGCTAGTGAACACGCTTACCGTTAGTTTTAATACAACCGTGAGACAAATGACCGAAAAGTTTTAATGACCAAAATCTCTTGGCAGAAAATGACCGAAATGTCTCAGCGAAACGAAAATCAAGCTGAAACACATTTCTTGCAAACAAAAGTTTTTCATTTTTATGCAGTTGATTTGTCCTTCACAGTGAAAACGAACATGAGCAGATCTGAAGCAGGAAGTGATTGCAAGCTTCAACTTAATGAACTATGGGAGAATGAATTCTTATTCATTGCGAGTCCTTCAGGAAAACATTGTGCATAGTTTCTGACAGCAATCTCTCTCAGTACTGACGTTATGATCTTAGCAGACACCATGAGAAACACCAAGCTGAAATAGAAGAAAAAGAGACGTTAGTGCCTGGCTATAAGTTACGGAAAGAATATGTGGTGAAGAAAAAAGAGGATATAACCAACAGGCAAAATTGGTTTGTAAAGAAACGTTGTGATAGTTTCGCAATGCTCGAAGCATCCTACGACATTGCCATCGTGTTGGCTAAAAAGCAAAAGCCTTTTTCTGACGTTGAAGTAATTGTTAAACCCAGTTTCCAAAACATTGCGCAACCTGTTGGTGAAAAATATATAGAAGGAAAAGTTAATGAAGTCCCTTTGTCCAACCAAATTATCGCAAAAGGCATCGAGGAGCTTTCTCATGACAGTGGCGGATCCAGGGGGGGCACTTTGGCCCGTTTAAATGGTGCCGTGCCCCTCTGATAAAAAAATTTGATGCCTATCGAAGTAGAATCAGAGATTAAAAAATACTCTAAACCAGTGTTCTTTAACCATTTTTGTACAATCGTCCCCTTACAAGATCATTGCTTGAAAATCGCTCCCTACCTATAATTTTTGCCTTGTCTGAAAATATTCCTTTGTTCTGAAAATAATTCAGTGCTAATGAAATATAAACTGGTAATCTAGTTAGCACTAAACAAAATGACCAAACATAAATAATGCATATGCATTTGTCTAATAAATGTTATTCATTTCCAAAAGAAGCAGGTTCCTTTCTTTCAATCCACATCTTAGGGGCACTAGATCTCAGAGCAAGTGTCAATAAACCAATTTCTGAACAGTTTCACAATACTGGAACAGCTTCACAGCACTACGAGACTCCGTACTTTAATCTCCAACATCGGCATCCACCCTCCTAAATGGAGCAGCGTGGGTCCGACTTATCCAAAAACAGCCTGCGTCCTGGTGGCCGCATATCGCCTTCCCATAGGCTTGATNAAACGTCTTATCAGTGTTGACTGAGTATATGATGACGTCATCAGATGGCCCCCTTTTTCAGGTTTGCCTCGACCCCCTTAACCGTAAGTCCACCACTGAACGAGGGCATGCGAAGCGCTGAGCTGCTGCACTAAGCCTTTAGAGGCCTAGCTGTCACAATTTTGCCCGGGGTCTTGCGTTCATTTAAACCCTTTAACGACCGCGCGAGCCACCAGAGTGGCTCAAGTTTTTTTTGTTATAACTCGCCAGCCACTTCAGCTAGAAAGGTGTTCAAACCCTCTACGGATGCGGAAAGTCTTGTTGGTTCTATTCAAAAAAATATTTTGATTTGGGTGAGGGGTTCGCCTGGGAGAGGCTCACAAAGTGGGGGTGTTTTCGGTTTTTTTGACCTACTTTGACGGGCCCTGGACGCCAATCCCATAAGGCAAAAATTTTGGCTCAAACTTTNTTCGGAAACTAGATGATCTCCCGCGTCGATAGAGCCTTTGCTTGACCTTCTAGCATGTCTGGAATCAAAGTTATGGCCCAAAAACCCCATTTTACCCCCAAAATCAAAAAATGCATGAGTCTCCCACTGGCGGCTACAGTAACTCGCTATAACACGCGATGACTCCCCGCTAGATGATGATAGCGAGCTATACCAGGCCTCAAAAGACTCATGAAGTCTTATAGTTTGCACTAAAAAAAAACATTTTAGATTTTGATTCGGGGTTTTCGGTGGGTGGGGTTTGAAAAAGGGTAATTTTGACTATTTTTTGTTTGTTTCTTTATGACGTCATCGCCTCCACAGAGGGCCAAAATTTTGGCTCAAAGTTTGGTTGTATTCTAGGCTGGAATATGAAGCTTTAGAGGCCAAGATCGATTTCCTGACGTTTCTGGTCCCCAAGTTATGGCCGAAAGACCCCTAATCTTGTAAGGATTCCCTAGGGAATTAGTGGGGATCCCCCTAATTTTTTTTTGTTTATTTTTCCATAACTTTTGAACCAGAAATGCTAGAAAGTCCATCAAACCCTCTAAAGACTCGTATTGAAGCCTAGAATCCAAAAAAA
>JGI24021J15306_10011579_pt1 | contig 10952 bp, 8 predicted proteins | sample Ectturendosymbi1_FD_15306 | JGI IMG/M metagenome (IMG submission 15306)
TTTTAAATGGTCCTGAACATTACAAATGAATAGACTAGAACAGGGGTTCCCAACCTTTCTATGACCATGTATCCCCTCAGCGTTTCATCAGATGAGCATGTACCCGGTCAGCATTTCGACAGATGCGCATGTACCCCTAAAATTTCACACGTGAAATAACAAAACTCCACTGACTTTTTAATAGAACTTCAAAATTGTTGAGTATATTAAAAATGACAGACTACGATTTAATGTCTCAAAGTTAATATATGAAACAAAAACATTTAAAAGTTTCTGAAAATAGTGTTCACCGACATGAGTAAAAATATTTGGAAATTGTAATATATAAATTTATTTTTCCTTCCTATCTGCAAATTCGAATGTACCCCTTCAGATGGGCAAATGTACCCCTGGGGGTGCATGTACCCCAGTTTGGGAACCCCTGGACTAGAACCTAGGCCCGAAGTAAATTATTTCATTTCATACATTGCGAGGTGGCTAAACTCCAAAACTTCTTTCATTTCATACATTGCGAGGTGGCTAAACTCCAAAACTTCTTTAGTTGAGCTTTTGATTGAAACGGAAATGTTTATTTTTATTTCTAAAACCGATATTGAAATAAAATTCTCAATTACAGCAAATTATTTTTGCTTTTTGTATAATTCCACCTCACATTAGTTTATTTACACGGTTGCGGAGCCACGTTTCAATTCCGACAGTGGAAGAGTCTGCTTTATCATTTCTTAGATAAAAACATACGAGAATTTCGTTTGCATCGATAGTAGCCGGAATCTGAACAAGAGTCGGATTTTCAAATTTGAAAAATTTCCGGACCTGGATCCGGGTTCAAAAATTTTGGAACAGGAGCGGGGTCGGAATCTCAGAAAGTGACTCCGGCCACCTCTGCCGCAGGTGCTGGCGCCACACAGCGGCAACCGGTTTCCGGATCGTGATACAACCAGATTTTGCATTTCAGAACAAGATCCAGATCGAAATGAATTTCGAAAAAGTCTACTGGATCGCCTTGCTTTACATTAATGCTACTTGAAAAATCTCTAATATTTAATCAGGAAATTGCCAACAAACAGACACTTGGTGCTACAGCGACACTGCAGTGACTATTAAACTTTTTCGTAGCCGCCACTTTAGCGTCAGCCATTGCTGCTCCTGCCTCACCTAATCTCCAACTCAAACACAAAAAGCAGAACAATAATCAATTTCCCGTTATCCTGCTTTCCAACCCTATGTTGCTGCCATATACTCACTCACCACCGTTTAAGAACCACTGCTCTAGATTAACGTTCATAGTGAACAGTTACAGAATTTTAAAATTTACATTTTACATTTTTGAGTTCAAGACAGTTGAAAAGTAATTAATCCTTTTTGTTTCTGCACACTTTTCACCTTTTCTGTAATTCTTTATAAATTCGTTTTCGTTTTTCAAATAAAAAAGCAATAAAGAAACAAAACAGAAGAAATGCTAATGAAGAAATGACCAAACGCTAATGTAACTAAAAATGCATTTCAGGTTCTGATAAACTTTAATAAAAGCCTCTGTAGTTTACTGAAGGAATACATTCTAATATTTCAAACTTTCGGAAATCCACTCAACATGGAAGGTAAGCAAACTGTGAAAATTTGAACGCATTGGTATTTTAATACAAGCATTTGTCTGCGCTCGTTGTTTGTATGTTCTAGGTCATAATTACCTGCTAGTGATGCATACTAATCTGTTGACTGGTTGTTCAAACTACAAGAAACGATTTCTAGTGTCTAACCATTATAAGCCTAATCTACGATTTCAAAACAGAAGCCAGAACCAATGAGAGCAATTGTTCTACGCTGTGACCTTCATCATCTCACGAAAGATAAAGCACAATTCCACGACCTCTGAATAACTCTCGTTTTCACTCTGAAACTAAACTAGCTCACTAGTTAGCCGTTTTTGGCCAAATGCAGCAAAGATTTAGAGAACGGAAGAAATGTGAGATTTGGACCGAAACGAAAAATAACATAGGGACCAACAGCTTTCAGTTATTTTCACAACGTGTTATGCAGTGACTGCAAGTGTTATGTAGCAATAGCCTGCTGCACTACATTTGATAAATACTTTGCGATTTCCTAGACATACTGCTTCTTTACAAAATATAACTGAGCTCTCAGTTCCACTCATCAAACCCTGAAGGTACATGACGCACACCCATTAGGGTCTAGCCATTGTAATCTACTCTGAATCCCCAGAAATACTACGAACATTCCTTCTTGATTTCGTTTACGGACGTGAATCACGAAAGTCTTGCCATTGAAAGGAAAGAATAAAAAATAATCGACTTATGAGTATAAGAGTGATTTCTTGCTCATGAACAGAGCTAAAGCTTTTTTCCAGCGATGCATTGATCGACGCAGTCTGAGCCAGTGGAGACCGAAAACTTCGATAACAAGACGGAGACCTCATTAAAACCTCACGACTGACACTGAGACTTCATCAAAAGTTCTGAGACCAAGACTCGAGATTTGAAATTCGATACCGAGACTGAGAGTCGAGATTCATAATTTGAGGATTTTTCTGAAACATCTTAGTAAAATATTGTCATCATTTCTAAGTTGAATTTTTTTGGATTTCTGGCATTCTCCCACCTGGTTTGGTTGCTTCTTGCCTGCAAATGCAACAAACAAAAAATCGTTGAATTATAGGAGTTTTACTAAGCCATTTATTTGGGACATTCACAGTCTCAAGACAACAGGCTGTGACCGAGACCTGTAGATTTTGAGACCGAAGTCTTCGAGATGGAGACTCGCAAAAATGGGTCTCGAGACGAGACACCATTAGTAGTCTGAGCTGTTGCAAATTCAAACATAGCACTTTATGTTCAATACACAAAATATAACCAAAAATTGCGCCACCAATAGAATCAAAAAGCAATTTTACACGCTTGAGTATGTTGACCACCTCATCCACAAAGCTATTTCATTCCTCAATTGTCCTCGACATGTAACTGGATGCAACTGGGTATGCTAGGCAATCTGGGCTGTTGTCCTTCTAGGGGTGCTGAACCCGCTTTCCTCTCTCAGAAAAGTTCCCTTGGTTCATATTTTCATCATTGTGTTGAATCTAATTGTTGTAGATTATTTGGTCACCTTTAGTTTACTTTTTGCAGTTCTTTGGAGCAATGGAATTCCAACAGTAAATGCAGCATATTCTAAAGAAACTTTGGAACGCTAACGAAGGTTCTTTACCTTTACCAAAAATTACACTTATCCTTCAGCCGTTTCTACAACCTCACTAGTAAACGCTGTAACATGAATCGCACAGGGCAATGCATCTCTTTCAACAGGAAAATTTAAATCCTATCGTTTGCCTCTTTTGTTGCGCTGACAAGGGTTGGATTTTTCATAAAACTAAAACTGTGCATTTTTTCACAAGGCTAGCCCAAGTCAATTTGGGACAAAACTCTAATAGTTGTATATGCCCCCCCAAAATGTTGTGCTAGTTTTTGTCTTGGAAAACCAAACCATTACACTAGTTCGAAACATGATTGTTTGCTCCTTTACATGTGTTTTGCCATGAATGGTTTCTACCTGGATTTACTGTTGAGTATGATAAGTGCATGGACATGTAGTGTGTACACAAGCGATAGATTTGGCAACTCTGACGAAAATGCTGAAGCAATGTTAAGCAACAACATGTTTTCTGTACTTTGATTGTAACAGTGAAATTTTGGTCAGTTTCCATGTTACCTATCACAAAAACGTTATGTAACTATGGAAGTTTTGGGTGTAATATAATGAAAATTAGTTTTTAGAGAAAAACACCTATTTATGGTTGCTATCAATATAGCCAGCGAACTTCTAATCAATTATTGCAAAGATTAAGCAACTACATGTCATAAAACCCAAGTTTTATTGTCAACACGAATACCCACTTTATTTAATTATTGAACGAAAACGAAGGACACTAAAATGATAGGATTTCGATAAAACCATGCATTTTTGCTTTACTGTTTATTTGTTAAATGCACTGCTTGCGATGTGTCTGCTTTGTAATACTTTCACTTTGAATGTTCCAATCATTTCATTGTAAAATGATATAATAACACGTTTATTTCGCAAACTATTTGACAAAAGTTTAAGGAATACTTCATTCAGGATGGCAAACAATGCTTAGATTAACATTTGTACGGGACGAACTCTCACCAAAAATATTTGCATGTGGCAAGTTACTAGTGAAGCGTGTAAAATTCCAGATACAAAAACTGCATGTGTACTGAAGTTATATCATATCATATATGTTTTGGTTGGTTTTGTTCAAAATAGTTCTACAATTTTTTGTTGAAGTAAGCAAAACGATCGTGAATATTGAATTTCATGAAATGAGAAACGTGTAAACTCGTGAAGAGACAAATTGACATTAATCAACTTTCACATAAAAAACGCAACGAAGGGCATAGACGTCCATCTTTTTAACGATTTCATCAATATAATGTTGTAGGCGATTGTGCATAATTCATATCCGTAGTGCGTTTGGGAAATGATTAGCTAGACATGTTACCCTACAATGATTACGTTTAACTTACATTCACAAAAAAATCATTTTTTTCCTCTGTCTATAAAATAGAAAGACAGATATTTCCGTACAGAGGAGAACACCAATTATTTTCGCACAATACAGGAAGCGGTCATACTTGAAACTAGCCATTCTTAACAAAAACATACGCTTTAGCCAATTCGCCAGGAAATTGGTTTGCAGCAAAAATTGTCAGGGAAAGACGAAAAGCTGACAACATGATATGAAGAAAAGGTGAAGCGGCCAATGGCCATTTTGAAACCGTAAGGAAGCATTAAGCTGGAAGTTTAAAAAAACAGCGTCTGTGCATTAAAACGCTTCAGGTATTGCTTTCTTTACATGAGCATTCTTTGAAATTCTGCAATCTCTTGACCTGAACGTCTAGAAAACTTCTTATCTTAGCTTAAATCTCCAAAAGTCCCAGGAGAGTGCCTACGCCAATAGATTTCCCACAACAGTTTAAAATTCTGAAACATTTAATTTGCTTACAGCTTAAACTGTGCTGCACAGCAATATTTCCTCACAATAAACGTCTCTGCAACATCGTAAGTGGAATTAGATTGGTTTCTAAAAATCTCAAGCAGTTTTTGTAGTTTCATGAAGTACGGAGAGAGCATGATGATCTAGCTTTACTGAGTTGTGGTTGACTTGTACTAATTCTCTCAGTAATTTCTCTCATCTTATTCTATCACCCAAGTTCACACCAAAATTGCATATAAATTTCAGAGTGTTTTCGCTCCCTTCACAAAATTGCGCACCTCTCTTGACTTTTGCACGGTAGTTGCTTGTACCTTTATCTCTTTCCAACGCCGTTAATGATTGTGAAGTTTTCAATCTTTCATTTTTCAGTTTGGAAAACCAATTTAAAGTGAAACCAGGAAAGAGACACAATTTTCTTTTGGATGAATTTTGACTTTATGTAAAAATTAGGATAAGTTCAGTATGAGACAAAAATTCTGCTTGAGGAGTTGAATTTAAAAAAATTGCGTGTACATTTCGCTACTAAACCCTATTGCACAAACTAATTTTTTAATAATTTTTCAAATTCATTAGCACTTTCCAAATACATTTTATAAACCAGAAATCTATAAAGTCGAACCACATTTGCACCTGGCTGTTTAAGCAATCAGCAAAAACACAAACAAACTTCAACAATTTAAACAATATGATAATTGCTGAAGTTATGAAAAACACTCTGAACATCTAGGCTGGGGCAACGGTGAAAAATTCACAGCCAGCGTAATGTGAAAAATGCACTGTAGTAATTTCACTTGTAAAAAATACAATACCATATATAAGCACAAAGTCAAAACTATAAGTAAGTGTTCGAGAAACATAGTGATTTTTTGAATCATTCGTTAATGTGTTGACAGTTCAGGTTTAATGTGGAGGAAGTGGGTTGATCAATGCAAATTAGGTTTAATGTGGAGGAAGTGGGTTGATAAATGCAAATTACCGGAATGAAGCAAAATAATTTTTAACGAATAAGATGCTAATCAAAAATGTTGCTTCGTTATTTTATACATAATATTATGTTTCACGAGATCTGTTGCACATCAGGAAGGTGAGATTTACCAAAATATACAACAAAATGCCATCTAAGAAGGACTACAAAGCAAACGTCCTCCGGAAATACAGAATCCAGCAACAAAATCCAATCATGGTTTGTTTTTGCTGTTCTTCGTGAAATTTCAAATGTTAACAAACATGGACAAGCAGATGTTTTAAACGATTATTTATAAGCCTTCTACCTACTTTCAGTATTTCACAAATGCGTGATAAGCTGGATTGTTACTTTTCATGACCGGGTGGTGAGAGTTGTTGATGACGGCACATACCAGTGGTTACTGGCATTCTGCGTGAAATTTTGTCAGACTGCAGTCGTGGTGTTGAAAGATTCAGTTCGAAGCTAAGAAATAGTTGCAGAATTGAGAAGATTGATCTTCCATGCATTTAAGTGTCAGGTGGAAACAAAATTTTGTGAAAGCATTAAGAATTGGTGTTAGTTAATTTATCCGAATTTGTTCTGACTGCAGTCGTGTGTTCTGCTGCCTTGTGTATACGAATCCGAAATATCTTACGTAACTGGTTCGTCAATAATAGTAAAATCACAGCAGTCACCCCACATCAAGCGAATCAATCGCGATTTATTGCGTTAAGGAAACAAGTTTCGTGTGTAGCACATCGGCAGTCCTGCGCAAAAGTCGACATAGAAGCAAATAGAAAAATTACGTACTGTTGCTAAGATCAAACCTCAAGATAACAAAATTGAGCCCAATTAGCACTCCCCCACTAACCACAGCTACAAAACTGTTAAACGAACCCAATCGCAAACGGCCATTCAGCACACTGATTGACAAAAAATCTATCCGCGTTTCGTGTGTTTTTTTGTCATAGACGATCACGTGGTTTACAACAGACCGTAACGGGCAGTGGAAAAAGTCTAGGAAGACATCGATTAAGGACTGACGCTGTGTTACCATGCCGGAGGTTCCTCAAACAGCCTGCTGCAAAACTAGAGGCTGTAATTATTGTAACTGGTTCGTGACTTCAGTTTTAAGTTTANCTACACATCTCCTGGAACCTCATAAAACTTTGTAAGGATTTAATGTAATGATTCAGGGGCAGTTCNTTCCGAATGTTCAGCTCTTTGCCCGGAGGTCAAANATTTTTATCAGAAGAACACTTGAAAGAATTANCAAATGCGTATTCAATTAGTGAAAATGATTTAAAACATGANACACCTTTTGCAAATAATTCGGAAGGAGTCATAGCTGCCTACATGGCTCGAACAATTTCATTCGTTTATAGCTTCTTACGGTGCTGCTTTTGATTCTTCATACAAGTTGTTACTATTAGTTGTAACTCTTCCCGCCACCAGCGCTTCATCCGAGAGAAGCTTTTCAAAAATGAAATTTGTGAAAACATGTATCAGAAATTCTAGGATCAGTGAAACGGTGAGTAACACTGATCTACGTTCCCTTGAAATCGTACGAGTTCAAAAAATAAGATTAAGATGATTTCGTTGATAAATTTGACAGTGGACATGATAATCGAAGGAATAAGTTACACTGAGTTGATGTTGATATGAAAAAGCACTTCTGACGAAGACTGTGCAGAAACTAGTGTGAGAATCATATTGATCATAGTCTATTTGATCAAACATCGGCTAAGGTTATCAATTTTTAGAAATAAAAACGTTTTCATTCCACAGGAAAGCTCATTTGTTTCATGCAGTTATGTGTGACGTGGGGTAACGCAATCCATGCACAGGATCACATTGAGATTTTGACAGAACATCTACCTCTTTTCTATATTTTCCTTGCGGTATATCGAGCACACCATTGTCTTCTTTTCCTTTTCACTGGCAAGTGGTCTCCCACGTGTGATTGTCTGCCAACTGAGATCGTGCCACAATAAATGTTTTCTGTGGGAGTCCAACACTTTTACTCCATAGTGCAATTTTGAAGCAGCTTCCGGATTACAGGTTTGTTGAAATGGAACTTTGAAAACAAAAGTTTGGAATCGCCCCCAGCTATTGCATTTTGGATGGATCAATTTTGTTTTCACAAATCATACTTTTATTACCGTTCAAAGAAAAAACAGTTTTGTCTTTCTGTGTAAATTTGATGTTTTCGAGACCTTATTACGTTCATTTTCCTTAGTTGTTCTTTTTCTGAAAACAAACATGTTTTATAATCTCAAACTTTATCGTTGCATTTACAATAACCGTTTTAACCCCTTTGCATTTTTTCACTTCTTTTCTCTCATCCCCAAGTTCAGAAATTATTTTTCGAATTTTCTTGTTTTTATTTGTAAAATACTCTGAGTTTTTGTCAAAATTTGAAGTATCGAATTTTTTTTCTAAATCGTTTTTTTACATCTTGGCAAAAATAGTTTTATTTTGATTTCATAGCACAAAGAATCCGTGTCGCTAAACAAAAGCTTCCATTCATTACCATATTTTTGTTTCGTATGATGGTATAGTGAAAATTATACATCAACTTCTATGAAATATCCAAAATCGCCGCACCGAGAAAAATATATTTGCTGAAAACAACTTGGGTTTTTTCATATGAACTCCAACCAAATTTTCATGAAAAATACAAACTTTTTCAAAATTTGGTTTTGAAACTTTCTTTTACAAAGATTTTTTATATTTTGCAAGAGAAAAATCGACTCGAGCAAAGATATATTCGAGTGTTTCACGGTAAATTGCGTTGTTCAAAAGTTTCAAAAAACGTTTTTCAAATTCAGTTGCGTCTTTTCTTGGTCGATTTTTTGTGTTTTGTTCAATACATATGCTTGCATACACTTGGATTCCACAAATTTAACACCTTTAGGAAGTTTTGTAAATTTTGATACACGAAAAGCGGAAGTGCTAAATAGCCTTGAAATGAAAATCACGGCTAATGAATAAGAACCTGTAGCATGATCACTGCAGTTCAATTTGCAATGCACTGATGATCATAACACGAGTCATCGAAACGTTTGCAATATGTTGTTTGTATCGTTTTCATTGGCCATGATTTTCATTATATTTGTTAATTTTATACCAAAATTCAAGTATTTTTTCGAAATTTTGTACTGTAAGTTTCAAAAAATATTTTGTTATTCAAATTTGGAATTGATTTTTTTACATTGTTTACTTTTATTTGTCCTGGCATCAGTGGGTATTCAAGAAAGCATCTGCAATATTCTTAAGTTTTCTTTTTCATTGTCATTTTCGTCCAGTATTTCACAACTCGAAAAATGTGTATCCCAGTTTTCAAGCTGTTTTGAATTCATTCAGTACAAAGCAGTAAGTTGGCAAATTTTGACTCATAGCCCAAGAATATAACACATTTACATGCAAGTAATTATTAATTTCGATTCATTGTTTGGAGCATGACGTTTTTGATATTTGTTATTACTTTTTGAAAATTTTGTTGTAATCATGCTCACACCCCCGCAAATTGCACGTCTAAAAAAATTAACATAGAAAAACCAGTTGTCAATTCGAGCTTTGCTTTTGATTTTTTCAAAAAACTGTCCCAGGACAATTCAGGTGCTGGAACGTAATTTAAAGGGTTTAGTCCGTAATTTTTTATCGAAATTACAATAAAATTCTCATAAACATCCGCAAGAAGCAGTACATCAGTTTTCAAACACAAAGCATCGTATTCTCGTAATTTCTTTCATTTCAAAGTGTTTCCAAATTTTTTGAGCTTCATGCAATCTTCATCAGAAATTTCAGAATCGTTTAGTTTTTAATAAAATTCTGTTTTTTCAGGAAGTTTGGTTTCATTCAATTTTTCAAAATTAGGAAACCAGTCATGAGGAGAAATCCTTTTTTTTATCAAAAGATTGCAACCATCGCCAAATACCCGTTTTATGTGACAAAACTGGTCTTAACTCAGATTTCCAGCAAGTTCACACAAATTCGCGCTTAAAAATTAAAACAATCGATTAATTTCATTTTGTAATTTATCTTCTTTCCGTCATAAACATTTTTGTAATCGACATATATTTTTCTTCAGTACATGGAATTACAGAAATTTTTTCCCCAAATTTGACCAAATCTTTGTAAATAAATGTGAAACATAATTGTGAAGATTGTGAAAAACCATCGGCATTTCTTTTGGTTTTTGAAATTTTGAATCCAACAAAATGTCGCATTTTGAAAATTTAATTCATCTTCGTCAGTCATATATAAAACCGACGATTCACTCCAACAATCTTTTTATATACTTCTTTCAAATTTTTGCACAAATATCTCTGCAATATTTTCGTTTTCGTTTTGTTTTGTGTTCGAAATTGGTTTAAATTTTCTATTATTTCAAACAAGATAATAAGAAACTCTTGAAGGTTCGTGTGTTTGGTATTTTTCTGTAAAACTTTTTTTAGGATTTGGGTGATAACTACTAATTGTTTTTATGAAACACTCAAAATATGCGTAAATTGCAATTGGAGATCTTAAACGATTTTTTAAGTTTTTAGAAGTCAAAATTGAAATTTTTTTAACCTTATTCAGGTAACACACTTTTACAGGTTTTATTTCCTAAACAAATTTCTTGATGATGGTTCAAGCATTCTTTACCAGAAAAGCTGTTTCTTAATTAATAATTCGCTAATAAATTGCGCAGGGACCAACAGTAGTAATTTCACAATGATGTTGAGTTTTATCCCTCAAAATCGCATTCATTTCAAAACCCGAAAAAAACGGTTTTCTTTCCCAGCTACCCGAAACCCGGGTTTTAAAACTTTTCCCCGAATTGGAAACACTGCTCTGACTCGAGTCCCGAGTCATTGATTGTGATTGGAGTCGAGTCATTCTGTGAAAAACGTGACTCGAGTCGATTCAAGTCACCATTTTGATCAACGTGACTCGAGTCGGCTCGAGTTGCCAAAAATTGTGACAGGACTCGAG
>JGI24021J15306_10011580_pt1 | contig 10951 bp, 5 predicted proteins | sample Ectturendosymbi1_FD_15306 | JGI IMG/M metagenome (IMG submission 15306)
GCCCCACTCAAAAACCATGTGATTTTGAGTAGGGTTGTGCTGTCTTCACTTGTTTGCACCGGAGAAGTGCTGCGTTTCGTATGCCGCTGAGTGGGCCTGGTTGGGAGTTTGTTGGGTCAAATTACTGTAATTTTATTGAATATACATCGCAGCCTGTTGTTATGGCTTAAAAAATAAAAACTACGAGACCTTGATCAGACGGTAGCCATAAAAGATTTGAACGAAAATCGTTTGGTAAAACACAAGAGGCAAGTTTTGTTTAGTTTGAATTCCTCCTGCTGCAGAAAGCACAATTCCAATTTGCGTGCGCAAAGAAAGACAGATCTTCACTTGGACGGAGAATAAAAATAGAAACATCATCACTTTGTGCACTTTCACTTGAGTAAATCATAAAACCATGTCGGCTGTGTTACTTTGTGAGCTACCTTCTATGTCACAACAGAATTTGCCGAGTTCAAAACTGAAGATATATTCCCGCAAGTTTTAACATCATCTGCTTGAAACGAGCAGCAGTTATGGTCAAGCAGCGGTTTCGGTAAAACACGCGGAAATGGAGAACATCCATCCGAAAAAGCTCAAAGTATATGAAAACCATCACTTACGGACTTTGACAACGCCAGTTTCGAAGCACGAGCTGGCAGTCCAGCCTTCATATACAGAGCAATCGCACCGTGGAAATCACCCTGCTTTTCCTTTAGCAGGCCCGCGGACTCATCTTGGTTTGTGTCGATTAACCACTGATAATAATTCTGTTGCAGCTGACTCAATTCCGGATGGTTCTGCCCGAACGAATCAACGTGCCATGAAATGCTTCGGTCAGATCTCCAACACATATCGATTACTTTTAACAACTCCTGATTTGTTGATGCCAGCTAAAATAGCCAGCCAATAACACTGTTATTACTAAAGAACTTATATAAAACAACAATCAAATGTTTATAAGAGCTCTCAAAATGCAGGTTGAGGAATAAGCCTTTTCATACTAAATGCAAAACCCGTAAAATAAAAACAATATTTTTTAGGAGCATACGTCTAAACATCGGCACCAGTTTTTGAAATAAACAATAGATGATAGCTGTTTACAACTTCTATTCCATCCAATTACAAGCTGACGTTTAATGCAGCATCCACAGTTTTGCTTATTATCGCATGGTGAGGCGAATACGGTTGGCGTGTCCAAGACAACCAGAACAAACCGCAAGTTATTTCAAAGCAGAATCTGACGTTGGTGGACATACGTATTGGACCTATACACTGATAAACTGAACATGACAACATACTTTATACTCGGCAACCGCCAGGGCTTCATTCCACATGTGCATGTCTTGATAAAACTGTATGCAGTCATCTATGGCACCATTCTCCAAATATATCTAAAATCAACGTATTTTTATTTGAAGTTCAAACTTCACAGAAAACAAAAACTTTACATGTGTTACCAATTTTAAGGAGACAAAAAGTATTCGAGGTGGTAACTTTCAAGAAATGTTTTTAACTTCAACGCAAATAGTGACCACAGCACCGTGCATCCAATGCAGATACCTGCTCTGCACGCTTGAAATCTTTTTTGAAAATTGCGAGTCGGGCTTGGACTTTGAAAAAGCTCAATCCGTCCATTCCCTGACGATAAAAGACAAAGGCAAGCAATTAACCTGTTTATTTAATGCATTGAAACCCAAGATTTTCACTAGGTGTGTCGAGCGGTTTCATTGTGAAAAAAAGCGTAGTCTGCAACAAATTGATGGGTAACGGCCATGTGTTGATGGCTCAACACTCCAGGTTCAAATACTTTAACCAGTTTTAATTAATACATGCAGTTCGCTACCTAGGGAACAGTAACTTTTGAAAATGAAGGCTTACCGTCTCTTTTGTGTATTCATCCATCATGTCTTCGATTCCTTTCAAAAACCGCGCTTTAGAAAATTCTCCCAAAGCAGCAAAACACCTTAAACAAAGTAAAGTTCTCAATTGACGTCTCTCATCTGTTTTTTATTCTTGTGTTTGTTGGCAGCGCAAAAAGATTTAAGGTGAACTTGGAATTTGCTGATTTACGTTTTGAAGCCAACAGTTGTTATTAAAGAGCAGAACAACAGGTAATAAAAATTCTCCATTAAAAACGAAGCACATCTTTATCAAAACAGGAGAATTATTACACCAAGTAGAGTCCAAAATACGCCACAGCAGACTAACTTTTTCACGAACACGTTGCTCTGCTGGATGGAGCAGTTTTTGCGATCAATAACACGATGTAAAGGCCATCAACAACCACCACCAGATCTTTCAACGTTTTACAAAAACAAATATCTTCTTTGCCTTCGTGCTTAAAATCAGTTAAAACTGGCGGTTTTTAACCACCGTCTAATAAAAAGTACGCCATTTCATTAAAAAATGAAGTGAAAACCTTTTGCCAAATCAAAAGTCGTAAACGCCAGACTCGTTGCAGAAGGCTGCGTAGAACTTGAAGCCTCTCGCGCGTTAATAAAGAACTCAGTCAACAAAAATTGCACGACATTAAAACGCCATCAAGCCATTCCAATGTTAACATCATCTCGTAAGTTATCATCTGCAAGCGGATATTTTAACTGCTTTACCTGTGAGCCTTTGCATGAAACCTACCTTCCAGCAACAAATATATTTTGAGCATCAAGTGAAAGTTTACTCAGTGTGTTCCACATTGCTTCTGTTTCGGGTGACATGTCCAAAGATTCCAAGAAAGCGACAGCTCTGATGACAACAAAATTGTGTTGTCGAGAACAAAATGAAGCCCAGCCGGCAAAATATTACCTACATGAGATAAACGTGGGGCCTGAAATAAATTCACGTTACTTTTGCAGACTAACTTACGTGAGCTCGGATTACTATGTACACGCACCGAAACATAAGGCGACATTGATTCTTCGTAGATATCAAAATGAGAAGGCAAGAAACACACAAACCGTTTAGAGCAGTGGTGAAACGTTTTGGCTCGTGGGCCACATTTGTCTTTCAGAAACCCTTCGCGGGCCACAAGAATTAATAATCTCAATAAAAATTCTCTTAAATGATTAAAAAATCTCAATAAAAATTGTCTTAAATGATCCGATTGAAAACTGAAATTCCTGGTGAATTTTGTTCAAGTCAAATGGCAACTTTTGCTTCAGGGCCACCGCTTAAAAGAACCAAAGTGAACGAGAGTCCAGTAATTGACGGCAAGGCACAAAAGACGAGCAAGCCTGGTTTGGACTGAATCGAGTAGGTCCAAGAAAATTGAAAAAGTACGAAATAAAAACAAGTTGCACATGACGCTGCTTAAGAACTCTAGGCGATGCAACTTTTACAGCAGTTACTTCTGAAGAGTCGAGCAAGCAGTGACATCAACTATCGATATTATTCTCAACCGCATTAATGAACAACAAGCAACCTGTCGAAGTCTCCGTCCTCGGTAGCGGTGCCGAATTCAATCAAGTTCTCATCCAATGTGTACGTCACAGTGTTCACGCCATCCTGGACTAGAACCTACGAAGTAAGAGTATTATAAAATTCCTGATTTGAAAAGAGCCATTTTCATTCTATCTGAGGAATAGCTGATGATACCTGCCTGGTAGGTAACATATATGCTCTGATAAAATCATAGTGTCTAGCCGAATTCCTTTCGATAGGAAAGATCAGAGTATTATATTCGCATTATGATCCATCCTCATTGCAACTGCCACATAGAAATCACAAAAAAGCAAATGTGTTTGCAGTGAGGAGTATACAGTTTTCATTTGATCGAACAAAAGGTTCAATTATTTTTTTTCGCAAAGCAGAGCATCATTTCATGAGAAAACATAAACGCAAGGACGGCTGTTAGTGTTAACACTGTGATCAGCTGGGGAACTTGTTAGCTGTGGGTACGAAGCACCAGTCAAGCCGTCGAAAAAAAAAGTTTGATTATTAGCAAAATAGCAATAATAAGTTGTCTGATTTACATAAAGCTATGTGTAATAAAATAATAGCACAAGTACATAAATGCCCACAATAAAATGTAAAACCAGATTGCCGGTCATATAAAAATGTAAATTGCATGGTAACCAGGTATTAAGAGTGATTCACTGACGAGGAAGAACCAGACTTGATAAGATTCATGCACACTTTGAAGCAAGTGGGTTTTTAGCAAACGCTTAAATGCACACAAGTTTTCAGCTTCCTAAACATTCAAATTGTTTCATAGTACTACGGCAGTGGTGACCTTTGGTGAAGTTGGCAGAGAGTTGCATTCATAACCCAGATACGTCAGATAAAACAGTTTCAGTTACAGGCTTCGGAGCACAGTAAAAACAAGCGCAGAATTTCTACCAAATGATTCTTGAATTTATATGTAAAAAGTGAAAGTTAGCGCAAGTGGGGTTAAAATTAGGCTGATATGGCGCCCGTTTTATGCTGCTACCATTTGTAACTTTTTTTTCAGAACCACAGTCAGGGAGATTTGGTCTGAGCTGCGATACTCGTTCTGAAAGACAGATTTTTCAATGGAGAGGGAGAGACAGAAAAACTTCACATCAACACCAACAGTTACAGAAAAACTTCAACACCAACTGCTGTTCACAGAAGACCCCTGTAAGCCTCACGTAGATTGGTCGTGACAGCATGTGCTTGTTCTTTTGAATGTTTGTAGTAATTTCCTTATTTCTGGTACACCATTATTGCTTATACACGTTTAGTACAATTTGGTGATGTTCTAGCTAAGAGAAAATCAAATGTTAGCAACGAGAAATATCATTGAACTGAACACAAACTGGACTTCGACTGAAAAGTTCGGCAGAAGTAGCGGCAGTGTACGTAACAAGTTTGATTACCTCAGTCTTTCCTTCGCTCCTTTCCAAGGCTATGATTTCACCTTTGATGGGGAACATGGTGACTCGTTCAGGCATGTCGATGTTGTACCAAATGCACAAGCTGTCACGATTTTGTGCTACGAGCACGTCACTCTGAGGTACCCACTGGATACGCGAAAAAATACTTTTTAAAGATACAAGAGGACGACAAGAACAAAAGCATTGTCAAAACTAACAGCAAAAGCCATTTCTTAGTTTTACGGTCGTATCTGCAGCACAAACAAAATGTCATATTGACACAAAAGTTAATGAAAATTTTAGTGACTGACTTGGACAAAAGTGCAGTAGCTCAACAATGTTGTTTTCTGTTCCGTAGCTATGTCGTACAGATGAAGTCGCAACCTTTTGTCACGAAACAGCAACTTCTGACCTGAAATACAAACAAGAATGCATCATGCACACAAAGTCTCAGTGATCGCATATTCGCATCACAAATGAATCGCAAAAATCTACTATATATGTGTATTGTGTATATATACGAAATTAAGTCTACTGCATAGGTAATGTATGCATAGCGATGGTGAAAGATCTTTATAAACGGATAACTTTTTAATCCATTTCTGCCATCCGGTGTAGTCGCAAGATGTCAGAAAGTCTAACCAGCTCTGTTGAAGAGGGCTAAAAAGTTGTGCTGTTGTCGAGAGATTGACCGGGTAAGTGAATAAGTGATCACCATTTAAATGACGTTTGCTGCTGCATGTTGATATTAAACTGGGAAACAGGCAACCGCTTCGTTCGACAAGAAGTACTATTTTGAAGAACGTTCTCGGTTTTAACTTTAATCGCGTTGGAATTTCAAAGCTTTGCTTAAGACATTCTTTAACCTTTTTTACATATTTTACCTTTTATCAAACAAGATTACCAGGTTTACCCCCAATACACTCAATTGGTGCTATTTGTTGAAAATACGAAATTGACAAACTCTTACAGTTTAGAATGATTTATAAAAATTTACATTGGCTGCAATTTATGGTTCTGTATATTTACTCCCTTGGAAGATGAATTTTACCCCCAGGGTAAATTTACCCCAGGTTAAGAATCACTGCCTTAGGATATCAGCTGCGTATGAGCAAAACATGACAACTCTTGTTGGAGAACGCATTCTGCAAATTTCATTTAAACGCAGTGCTCACGTATTGTGACATCCTCAAAAGGTACAAGCTTTAACATAAATTCTTATTGTGAACAGTACAGCTACAAACATTGAAAACATTATTTTATTCAACGTTACGACTTAGTTACATGCCATCTTCAGGAAAAAATAGTAAAAAACACCGCTGATATAGAAAAGCGAAAGCACGATTTGAAGCCATTCGTGCTGTCTTACGCAATACAGGATCTCAACGTGGATGGTTCATCTATTCCGTACCTGTTATTTGACACATACCGATATTCATTAGATTACATAATATAGCACCATTGCCTTCACACCGCACCTTCTCTTTTCTATTTCCCTGGTGTGTTTTACTTTTTTCTTGAAGATGGCACATGGCTAAGTCGAAATGTCAAATAAAATAATGTTTTCGATATTTGTTTCTATACTGTTCAGTGTTCACAATATGAATTTGCAGCAACTCCATGCATTTATTATTTAACAAAAATGTTTGTCAAAACGGGAAAATTTCACAATGTTGATCAAGCTCATGAAAGTTGGCGATTATTATATTCAACCATAAAGTTAATTCCGTACCATCTTTCACAAACCACAAAATATTTTAGTGATGAAAGGCATGTTAGCTTGAACTGAAAATGTTTTAAATATGAGCAATCACCAAGCAAAAAAACAGCAAAAATTGGTTATTTAAAATCAGTAAAACGTGTTTATTCTTTTTAATCACGGAGTTTTAAATTACGGGAATAGAAGGGTTGACATATAATCATTAATCGGAAGAAATTAAAAAGAAGTTTAAAAACTCTTCGAACAGTACCAGAAATTAAGCTTTCATGTAACATGGGGTTTTAAGGTGAGAGTGCATCTTGAAAAATTGCCACCTGCATGAAGCGTAACACCACTGATTTGTCTCTGACTCTCTTTTTGCAAGAAATGTCTGAGACAATGTTATTCACCCAGAGCCAAAAAATTTTTTGTTTATTTTGCTGTCGTATTGAAAAGGCCAAGTTGGAGGCAACCACCGTAAATTACCGTACACACCTTTGTTTACAATGGTCATGATACGTCCCAGTGAGAGTTATCAGTGAGCAGTGCATAGGTTTGGCGAAGTTGTGATGGAAAGCAGTTTATTGATAAGCGGTCAAGATGTGCTGAAATGAATACTTTCTCCGCAGGAAAACTAAAATAGCTATCGTCGCTGACATTCCAGAATTGAAATTTTTTAAAGCACTCTTGTTTCTGAGCGCCAATGAACGCTTTTCACGAAGCAACATTTTACTGTTTTCAGCTTATTTCAGTTGTCACCTCAAACAGGTTCAAACGACGTTTCAACATCTTGATTGATGTTTCACACCTCGGCAATGTCACTTTTACTCTTTCCACAAACAACGAATAACCACTGGTTAAGGTATTCACAACTCTGTCAAAGCAAACAATTTTCAATATAATCGTCTTATCCTTATGTCAATAAATATCAGTAAAATCGCACTTTGTCAAGTCCAAAGTGTAAATTAAAATGCAACTACCCAGGTTGTATCAACACAGCCTTTCGTTGACATGGACTTGCATTGGTATAAACGCAAAATTAACAGTTTCGAACTGTTTCCTCGGTGGTTAGATCCAGGTTTACTTTGCACAGTTTCTATCGGACCACTATTCAAATGCTTTTCATTGTCCAGCTGATTACAGCGACAAGAGCTGCACAGCAAGCGTCGATTCGGTTCTCTGCTACATTTTGTTGGTTTCAAGCTGAGACAGTATTGAGGGTATGTCGAAAGGCAGCGTTAGCGTCGATCGCAAAGTAAAATTCAAACAATGAAACGCTGTGGGCATTATTAAAAAGCATTAAATTGTTGCGTCTCTTGTGACCACAAGCATTCTGGGCATCGCATCTTAAAGTACGTATGCGAAAGGTTCACTTCAAACTTGCTTTGTAGTTATGCAGGTACGCTTGGAGAGAGAGCACACTCGTGCCAAAGACACATGAAAGGAACAACAGCCAAACCTGTTTCATTCAACTCCAACCAGTCCAACTTGGAATTGTGCTGAATCGTGGCTACTGAATATGACAGAACCAAATCAACTGCAATGTATGCAAACAGAAAAAGTCAGCGATGCATTAACGTCTTGCAAATTTACCGACCAGCAAAATATCTTTTGCCACTTTCTTCCCAATAAAAGCCAAAATCTTATAAACCATAAATAAAAAAACAAATTCCAAAAAATAGGTGAACTTTATCTGAATTTATTTTTTTTAATTCCTTGAAAATTTCTGACATGCCTGCACATCAGCTTGTGCGTCCAAAAAATAACAATGTATGTTTTGCTTCTTATTTTCCGGTCAGAACATTCAAATAAGGTTTCAATAAAGATAAACGCAAGCTTAATAGAACAAAACAAAACTTCTACTTGGGATTTCATCGAAATCAGGTTCTTTTAGAGCCAATAACTGTAGCTTAGTTTCTAAAGTATGCTTACTTCAAACCTGTTGCACTTTTCAAAATAAACATAGTCCACAATTGAAAAAATTTCGGAAAACAAGCACTGGACGCAAGCTGCATTGAAACATCGATTGATAAAGCTAGAATGTCAATCCCTTGCATTTTATCAACTCTTAAACAAGTAGCACAATTCAAAAATGTGACCAGCACAAGCACAAATAATATGCAGGCGAGACAACTCAACGGTATGGATGAAAAATAAGACAATATCGATGCATGATGCATTCGAGGTTTAATGTGAAGCTTTTCGGGAAAGTAAACGCTAAAACGTCCTGATTTTTTGACTTGATGTCATCAGGTTTATTTACAGATAATAAGCAACAATGAACTTTTTTATCTTACCAATAGATATAGTTTTGGGATCAATCAAGTACGCCATCTTCTTGTTGTCTTCTGCATCTTTGTGCGCGTGGAACCTTTCGTTGAGTCTGACACTTATCAAGTGTGGATTCATGAGCTCCGTTCGAACAGATCCCAGTATGGTACTGCTGCCGTACTCGACAAGAGACAGTTCGCCTAAACAAGGAAACAACCTCGCAATATCATCCGAATCACTTTTCAGCTTCATATCCGAATTACTCGGTTACACGAAAGCCAACTAACGAGAACATTAACGGGGTACGAAAGACATGCTTTGCGGTTTCGAGCCCGGCCCCTCCTTTGCTGACTCATCTTTATCACCTGTTCGGGTATCTTCTGCGTTACAACGCAAATTAACTTCACGACTGGCCTCCGCAAGTAACGTACTGTACTTGGCACCAAACCAATACCACAGTCGACAAATAAAAATACCACCAATCTGTATTTTTGGAGTTTGTGCAGGAGCGGGAAATCTTGTTCATCAAAAAACCCACACAAGAAAAAGAACGTTTCGCTTTCGCCACACGGTTGTTTCGATTTCGAGCTGTTTGTGAAAGTGCAAAAAAGTTTTGAACAAGCTTAGGAACATTTTATCTTACAGTCTCGATACAGCGATGAAAATAAGTTTGGCAGAAACAGTAATGCGCTGTGGTCAGCTCTGATAAAATACAGGAGGTTGAAACGAATCGTTCACATAATTTACCAGCATTGAAGATCATGCAGACGTTTTCATTTTCAAAGAAATACTTCTCGTTTCCACCAGTTCCCTGCCACGTGACCTCGGATAGTTTGTTGCGAAGCAAGTCTCCGAGCAGAAGTGTGTCAGAAGTGTGGGCGATGAGGAAACGATCCTCCCCCAAAATCTTCACTTCATCAATCTGCACCAGAGTTTGAAACCATCTTGAGCAATGCAAAACGAATAGACCGCATGTCTTCAGGAATGTTCGTTATTTACCTCGTAGCCGTAATGAGATTTCAGTACAACTCTTGTTCCAGTGCTGAGGTTTCTCACAATCACCTGCAGTACAAGCGTCGTCAAAATCACGTCAATGCTAAAGCCGGGAAACTGAGTATACACAACGATCTTCACAGTCTTGAAAAAGGTTTGTGAGTTTTAGATTACGAACTTTAGCAGTTTCATCAAACTGTGTTGAGGTGTCAAAATTTTGTCAATAACACTTGAGTTTTAGATTATTTTAATTCATTTGGCCTTTTATCGAATCAAACAAAACTGTGAAAATTCTCGATGATTTCATTTAGCTAAACTCAAAGAAATCACTAAACATTAGAAAATTTTTAGACAACTAAACAAATCACCTGGGAGAGCCCAACATAGGTAATTTCAAACTTGTTTTTGTAAATTGATCTCCGCAAGCAACAGTCAAATAATTCGACGCCACCACAGAGAGTACCCTGAAACCAAACAGTGCAAGTTAAGCACAGACACTGCATAGCTGAAAAAATATCACAAACAAAAGATGATGACAGTTTACTCAAAATAAAGGCTGAATTAAAACGTATAAATCAAGCTCCAAAGACATAAGCAAGATATAAATCTTACAGCACACAGGCGTGACCCGTCTTTTTTCCATGCAAGGCTGGTGATAGTGTAAAGGTTCTTAATTTCTTTAGGCTTAGCCTCGTCCCAAGCACCTCTGCGAAGACTGTAGTTGAATAGACGAAGTCTGCAAAGGTACACGCAACTTCAGAGTGATAGCACATACAAAAATATATTCACAAGAAAGCCTGGTCTATTGCGCCAAGCTTCTCTACTATAACTAGAATCATGCTATCTACTGTAAAACACTCATATTGGTAAAGCATTCCTGATAAAATTGATCGTTCGCAGGATCACCATTACAATTTCTTACAGAAAAAAACAAAAGACAATCTCGAATCATTTTATAGGTTTATCAGTGACCTGTTTATCAACGTGAAAATTTTACATTCCTGAAGACTAACGCATGTCATATGGAGCAAACTAAAGTTGTTCCGTAGAATCTTATTCATTCTATTTGAATAAGATTATAGGACTGACGATGCGTAGTGTTACGTGAAATCGATTTCCTATTAAAAATTTGTGATTGATTCCTTGCTTCTTTCACTTGTGGAGTGAAGTTACT
>JGI24021J15306_10011585_pt1 | contig 10950 bp, 5 predicted proteins | sample Ectturendosymbi1_FD_15306 | JGI IMG/M metagenome (IMG submission 15306)
CATATCATAATGAATATGTGAAAATTTTTTCAACGCAGATTTTCACTGTGGTCATGGGTAACCGAGGCGACAAATGTACCCCACTTTTCTAGTTTTTTCATTTCGTGCCAAGTTTGGCCCAAGATATCTCACAAACCTTTTGATATTTTGCAATAAAGATTTCTAAGATCAAAGATAATTTTATCAGCAACAATTGTTCCAAATATGAGCGGAAAATATCAAGAAATAAAACCGTGGCGAGGTTTGAAAATTTTCGCAATTTGTAGCAAGAGCTAGAAACAGTCAACTCTGGGTGTCCGTGACCTTTGACCTTTGAAAGTCACAATGTAGATAATGTTATTTTTTCAATATTTGGCAAAGTTACTAGCATCCCTGAAAAATTGGGTTGTTCACTAATGTAGTTTGGCAGTAATAAGGTTTTAAACATGGCCAAATATGAACCATTTGCGCCCCCCGGCTAAACACTCCCAACTAAAAAGCTTTATAATCATGCCATTTCTTGACATATTTCATTCAAATTTTGCATATGTTCATCATATGGGGTAATAATAATTTGAGTAAAATTTCAGGAAAATTGGCGAGGGTGACCTGACCACTTCCTGAGAATTGACACGGAATGGCCCCTCACCAAAAGATTTAAACAAACAAAAAATTTAGGAAACTAAATGTTTTAGGTGGCAATGAACCTTGCATGAAATCCTGCTAAGGTTTCGATCTTGCCGCATTGTTAAGTTTGTGTCCAACGCAGAATATAAAAAAAAATTGATTTTAGAGTTAATTATGGTCAATTTCTCCTGTAAAGTTTTTGCGGCAATGCTCTTTGACTGAAAAAAAACAATCTTTGTAAAGTGTTAAATACCGAAGTACAAATGACATGAAACAAAAAATTCAACAAACTGTCCTTTGCAATGCTGGAAATAACTCCAAAACAATGTATTACACCTATTAAAAATAGGGAAACAAACTGTCTTTCTGACTGCTTTGTTGCTATTTTCTTATCGTAACGGTTCAGCAATGTTTATTTTTGGTTTTCAATAATCTGTGCTTGCTTTTGCTTGAAACTGTGCGTTCACCTTTTGATCAAAAGAGATTTTTCCGTCACTGTGCTTTTCACTCTGAATAACAGGCAAGCCTGCACACTGTGCACAACTTGATGTCAAATACACACGTGGGCCTTAAAAAGGATTTGGTGAGGGCAGTTACAAAGCACAAAATCGAGTCCGAAAAGCGCGCAGCATGGCATTATACAGCTTGCAGCTCTTTTGCTCTTCCTAATATCAGTATTGGACAAATTTACGTAACTTCTTACCTCGCAAGGATCTAACCGTACCTCACAATAAGGTTCGTTGCAGTTACACCTATACCGCGACAACGCGTGTGACAAAGCGGTCTCATACAAAACCGCATAGTTGTTGCAAAACTGTAGCGCAGCTGAACCTTTCTTGTTATTATTGCTCAAACCTTTGTAATCTTTTGAACTCCTAAACAAAAATATTTGAGACACTAGTTACAGTAAGTTAAGTAGGGTGTTGCTGCCCAGCTCTAAATACGCATGCTCTATTTTAGTGTCAGCAGTTGGTTTCAGAAAAGCCTTACCAGCTGGTCTGGTTGAATGATACAGGTATGAGTTGCTAAAAATCGTCTTGACAAAGAACAGCCTGCAGTTCATGGATGTCCAATCAAAATTTTGAAAACCACTGTTTGCACCCAATCAAGTGAATGACTTGAAGTCATGACTGACTTGAAGAAAACACAGGATGTAACGAAAAAGCTGTGTAGTACCCAAAGCCCATAAAGGTTTCATTGTTTTGTTTTTTTTGTGTGTAAAAAATGTAAGTATTGTATCAAAACAGTTGCGGTCATTCAATTTTTATTAAATAAGATGCGCACACACAAAATAGCTCAACTTGTTAAAGTGACGGTTGTAAATTATATTATCGGAACGTGTTGGATACTGATATATTGTTGTTTCTGTCTGTGATGCACCAAATTGTACAGTTCAAAGTCAGTTTAGCGCCGGCACCTGCAGCCTATGTTTCTTCAAAGGACGCTTTACACAAGGTTTGTGCAGCGAAATCTAAATAAGGTTTCATGAATAAAAAGTTAGCATTGGGTGTTTTGTGATATCGAAGAAAACGCAAAGCAGTTAACCAAGCTCATTGTTCTGCGACGACAGATGTGATGACTACTTCTTTCGAAGAAAATGACAAAAATATTTACTAAGATTTTGGTAGTTTTTTTTTTTACTTCAAAACTTGATCATAGTTCATGAAACCAAACTCAACAGAATAATCTGTTTTCTTGCTAATCCACAGTATCCTGCGGTGTATTGGAGACTTAATACATTAATGAAGTTTGATGTCATAGCCAGGTCAGGCACTATTTGGCTTCACTAAGGCAACTGGAATTAATTTTGATGTAAAGCTAAGTGCAGGATCAGTACAAACCTTTCACGGTGCTAAATCAGACAACTGAATGTAGATTTTGTTTGAGATTCAATCCTAATGATCAAGTTCCATTCTTTTTTCTATTCTAAATTGCGCAGTTGCAGATGGGTTGGTGGTTAAATTAACAAATTAAGACTGTTGCAGGGTATTGAAAAGAGACAGCAAAATGGTAACGTTTAGGATCATTTCTAACAGACTAATAAGGACTAAAAGACGCTACTGGCTTTCTCTAGCGCAGTGGTTCTTAATTTTTCTAACCCAGGGGACCCCTATTCCTAAAGATTTTGTTTTGGGGACCCCTTGTCTGCAGTTATGTCATTAGTCAAATTGGTGGTCGTTGTTGTTTGTGCATCTGCGGTTAAAAGAAAACACCTCGGCATTCTTTCTTGGGAATCCCAAATGTTTCATCGGGGCCCCGAACCACTGCTGTAACGCAACCACCTAAGCATTCAATGTTTGCCAAACTGCGGTTGCTCACGATAAGGTTATGCTAAGCAAGCGCAACTCCAAGGCAGATTGCGAAAAATTGTGTTACTAAACACTGTAACTTTCAAAATGGAATCAACCGCGGCCATGATTATGAATTCGTTAAGTTGTTGAAGTTAATTTGTTGACTCAAGATAGCAAACCAGGAGCAACTTTTCATCCAATAACCCAGGATATATGGTTACACAAATTTGGAACCTCTTATACCAGACTTTAGTGCAAAGTGTGTTTGTGCTCCGTTGTCTGGCTTTCGATTTGAATAAACAAATGGTAAATCAGTCTTCACTTACTAGAACATTTCCTTGCATGGGAGTTGTCTTCAGTACAGGTTGCCGTCTAGTCCCGAACAGAGTGAAACGTCTCGCCCGGCTAAACGTGCTGGCAGCGACTGCAGATTTACTCATATCTCTGGCTATTCACTGACTTCGCAACACCATCACTGATGGAGATCTTTTTGTTCTAAAAATCAATCAGATAAACGACTTTCGAAAAGTGCTTACGAAAAAAAGCTGAGAGCTGCTGCACTTCTTCGAGATGCAATCACACTTTAACTGGCGAAGCCAACGTAATGAGTTTCTGTAACTAGAGTATCAAGCAAATTTTACAGATTTTGCCGTTTTGGACAATAATTCTGATCATTTTGCGAACAAAATGTATGGCTTGCTCGACGTACTCTTTCTGCTGGCGTTGTTGCATAATAGCAAGGAGTTTTCTAGANTCGCACTGCAATTTTTACAATATGAATCGAATTAGCTCCATTTAGAGATCANATATCAGCGCGTTCAAAGCTTAACNGAGNATAGTTACCATCATTACATTGTCCTGAAGCTAGAATTCCTATGTAGCNAGCCTCATACACCTCAATTACGCGTTCAGTTCCCCTGGGAAAGTCTTAATGGAACTTCGACGGCCTTCCGCATATTGGNTTCTGATCCTGCCACAAGTTCACTTTTCAATGACTTTTCGAATNCTTATTGTCATCTTCAGTTTCTTGAAACTTTGATAGAACATCACCTGCTGCACCTTCCTTTGCTAAATAATTCAAAACCATTCGTATCTGGTAGCAGAGATGAGCCATCTTTCACCTCCAATGCATTCCGCTCATTAAGTCGCGCGATACGAGTAAGGATCGATCAATAAACCACCGTTTCGCACCACATAACTGCCAGTCATGACCGTCGTTGTGCGGATCAATAAACGGTCAGCTTTCTGACGGTGGCACGTGATGACTTCGCTGGAAATTTATGAAACCGAAGTCCAACCAGTTGTTGCTCAGCAAGTTTATCTGCTGAATTGCAGAACATTGTGTTTTCTATAAATTTTGCAAATGAGTGGTTGGTTGCTTGCTCTGAAGGTATCATTACTTGATTTTTTTGGTGAATAAATAGATCTCAAGTTTTTGCAAAGAGGAATTATTTCAAAACTAGGATTCCTAGATAACCGTTCGGTGTTTTTACGTGGCCGAAAAAAATTTGCATGAGCTAAGGGCGAAATTTTCAGATTTAAGAGCATATTTCAGATTGAGTCCATTCAAGCACGTTGATCCTTTGTCATCGTGCTGATGATGGTAACAGTGTTTAATGAAACGCTTGCGAAATTGATTTAAGTATCGAAACAAATGAATTAATGTAATTCAAACTTGAAATTGTGCTTATCTTTTGCTTGCTACACAAATTGCATAAATAAATGGAAGCAATTTCATTAAAATTGTGATAGCGTTTAGTTGACGATTAAAACATAATAGCTCTATCTTACGTTGATACTCTGTGAGCGAATCTTTTCAAATCACATTTCAAATCTTGTATATATCAGTTGTGGAATGATGCCACAACAGAACTGCAGAAAAGAGGTCCAGAATCTGTAATGCGCCCATTTTCACAAAACAGTAGCCTGCTGATGGTAATTGTTCACTGAAATATTTCGTGTGCTGATAAATTTTTTTCGAAACACAAATTTGGTGGGTAATCATCGTTAACCGATTTACGTTTAAATTTTCCAACAAGCTTATACTGTATAACACTAGGTCGTTAAATGTAACACACAGCAAATTTTTAGGAAAAGCAAAATTTCAGCTTAAATAACCCCAAAATATGCACGGTGTCGCATACATAACAGTTCTGCAAATAATCTTCAACGTACATGCATATACCGCTGCCAAATGTTTATTCTTGTCTTTTACTCTCTGGCGCCATTTAGCAGATGTTCGTTATTAAAATCTCATATGAGTGCAACAGACATTCAAAATCAGCTCATTTGAACAATGCGATCAAACACGGTGTTTCTCAAAATTTCTTGAGTAACGATGACTGCTACGGAAAGTTTTTTCTTCGACTTGGGTTATGTTGATTGGTAGCTGAACCAGAACTTCCGATGCTCACATGCCGAAACGCAACAGCATCGTTACTGTCACATCAACAGATGCAACATTTGTATTCTTGCTGGGAATGGGAATACCTGAATAAATTTTTATTAATAGAGGAGTTCTGGAATAACTGAAATCTAATCCAAATTTTTGAATCTGTATTAGACTAACTTTTACGGATTTTTAGAGCATGAAGATCACACTGCTTGATCTTATGGCAAATCATAGCTTGTTCTTGTTGCAAGGCAACATGTTCAGCAGTTTCAAATTTCTTTGGAAAATTTGGAAGAGATGCGTTCGACTATTTTTACTTCCAACTCCATTTATTGGTGATTGATATCATTTTGGTTCCAACTATTCGGAATAAAATGATGTTTTAGTTGCGAATCTTTTTGGATCCGGATTCGAATGAATCGATATTTTAAAATCCAGTTCAGTTTTATTGTATTTGCTTTTTGTACTCTTTTCGGAGTGTCACGGCCGATCAGCTGGCGCCCATCTCCCGCTTGTTTGCGCCGTGGGCCAGGCGGCTGCTTTCGTGGTAAATGCTACACTGCATGGTGGCGAGCCAATTCAGAGCCGCGCGTGAACCGTATTTTTCCACTCACTCATCAACGCCCTGGAAAGCTCGCAAGTATTCGATATGACACGACTGGGAATCGAAACTAGCCTATCAGTTTTACTGGCGCGTGTTCAACGACCTGTACCACTTAGCCTGTTATTCTAAAATTCCCAACCCTAAATGTTGGTTCAAAAAAACAGGAAAAAACTCAAAACAAACAAACGCAAAGCTTCGGTTCAAAGTATCAAAAAAATTTCAAGTCACGTTTTGATGTAAATGACCTGGCGTGGGATCAATAGTGGAAGAAGGTAATCAATAAAATCACGTCAAGATGTGTGAGTCGCACGCATTCCTTCAGATGCCGAATCAATAAAACTAAACAAGTCTTACAGCTCTTCGTGTATGTTCACCGTGAGATATTGCTTTAAAACATGAATTCTAATAATATTACCATCAACTAAATGATGACTTGATGCATAGTAAAAGACATTCGGTACTCTGAAACTACAGTAGATATTCCAAAATGGGTAAATCATGTTATACAGGGTGTTCTAACAATTTTCGTGTCGTTTGAGATGTATATATTTGAGTAATTACAAGCTCTTAGGCGTATTACATTAAAGAGGCGTATTGTTTAGAACAGGGGTTCCCAACCTGGGGTGCATGTACCTCTGGTGGTACATTTGCTATCTCAAGGGGTACATTTACTGTACAGCCACAACAAATTAACTTTGAAATATAAAAACTTTCTATCAAAAATTCAGTGGATTTTTATCATTTCACTCAGCCTTTTTGTCAGAAGAAAATTTAGGGGTACAAGCTCATCTGTCAAATTGCTGAAGGGCTACATGGCTAGAGAAAGGTTGGGAACCCTTGGTTTAGAAGAACAAGATTTGTTCATAAAAATTTGGTTGAAGAATCAAACGTATGTGACTTTATTTTCAAAATTTGAAATGTGCGCACCGTGGACGACACGACACAATCAAGTCGGTAGTTTCAGCCCCTGCCAAACTTTCTCGATTAATCTCTTTAAATACTGGCGGCAGTCCTGATCCTTTGACCCTACTACACGAACAACCTTTTTCTTAAACGTTTTGTGCCATTTCTAAATATGCGCGGCAGCTGATGCTTTTTCTAGAGTTTTCTTACGGATCCACGCTGTGCAGTCGTCTTCGACTGTATTCGAGCATATACACTAACACACAAAATGCTTTTTCTTTGAACTAAACGGCATTTCCGTACCTGAAAACGTAAACGCATGAAACCGAAACATGAAATTTTGAGTTGTTTCCGCACATGTTAGTAGAGTGCATAATGATAACAATTTTTTGTAACGCCCAGTGTTATGCTTTCAGTGCATAACAAAATGAACCCAGGCATGGCATTGCAAACATAGACCGTATATGGTAGCCAACCTAACGAAAAGAAGAGGGGTCACTGAAGAAAATCAACAATCAATACCACAGGCATACAAATGACTAAAGTCGCAAAAAATCCCGATTTAATTATTCATGTGCAAGTTGTAGGTAATTCAATTGGTCAAACCCTTAGGTGCTTTGCAGAGTGTATTGCATCCTGTTAATTGGCCAGTGATTAATTACATTTCTTAGAGCTCTAGTTGTATTGCTGATCGTGCGTCCAGGGCATAATACAAGGTATATTCTAAGATAACAATGGATATATTTTAAGAATAGGCCTACAATATGGATAGGCTTTGATTAACTCATAATTCTTGTTTACAAAGATTTAGTAAAAACATAACGAAAAGCCAGATACCACTGGTGCGGTAATTTCAATAAAACTGCTGTGCCTTCTCTGAAGACTTGGGTGGTTACGATGAAAAAAGAAACACAGAAATGTCGAAGGTTACGAAACTCATGGGAATGTTGGGTTTTTGTGATGCTTTAATGTGTTTTTTAATTTCATTTGAGTTTGCTAACAGTTAGCAAGCAAGCAGGCATGAGAAGTAGGTCCCTTCTTTTCCGCGTGATATTAATACTTGGTATGAAAATCTTTAGGCGTCGTACTGTTTATTTCGGAGCACTACTGAAATTCAGCCTTGTTTCTTTAACCAGTGAATTTTCGGTAATACCTGTTGAAACAAATCTGACTAGGAATATTGCGCCATTTTCATATAAGTTCTTCCATCTCTACAAGCATGAATCAACAGGTTGTTCGCATGCTCCTTTCTGAGACGCATGTTAGTAATAAAGCACAAATGTGCGCTTTTCCTTTTGGTATAGTAACTTATCATATTCCTTTTTAACAATCATATGAAAGGAAATTTTCTCGTTGAACGATGTTGCAGTTCTATAAAAAAAAAACTTGTATAAGACATTAAGACAGTGGTTCTCAAACCTGTTCGAGCCGTTACCTAAATCAAGGAAGCGATTATCTCTTAATTACCCTCAATATTTCACAGTGATCGCTCATAATATAGAACAACATTTTGGGTTTGGTTCCGCATTACCCCTCAAAGAATCGCATATTACCCTCGGAGGGCAATTTACCCCCAATCTGGGAACCACTGCACTAAAACATTTTTCTAAAGATAAATGGTTTTATGCTTTCCCTCTTTCGCAATTTCAATGCAAATCAAGGACTGCTTGTATTGGGATTGTTATTTGAAAATACTATCATGTACTTGAAAACAGACCGTAGTATTTGACTGCTTTTGTCAATGCCAGTGCTTTGCTGCAATTGACCTCGAACCTTTAAAACTGTACCCAAGACTTTAAGCGTTTGAAAATTTTTTTTGATCCAAAATAATAGGCGCATGGTTTTTCTCAGGCCAGTTTGGGGGGCAAAATACAATTTTAGGGTGGCAAGATTTTTGTTTTTGTTATGCGTTAAAAATTTTTCTGGACACCACACAATTTGGGGTGCACCGCCCCCGAATGCCCTTCTCGTGGCTACGGGCCTGTTTTTTCTGTTACACGATAGCGTATAGATCAGCTATGTCCAACCCGCGGCCCAGTCGAAGTTTTTGTGCGGCCCAGTTTAGGTTTTCACTGTAATAGGAGTAACTACATTCTGACAACCTGTCCTCATTTTGATAATCTTTAATTAGACAAATTTGATGCAGCTGTCCTCAGTGCCATTGCATCATGTCTATTACCATTGCAGTTATGATTCAAACGCTTTTAGCACATTAGCTTAAGCGAAGTTTAGTTTGCGAAGATCATAGTAACCCATTCAATATGCGGCAATCATTAATATCTCATAAAATGTGCGGACCCGGTTGAGATAGTGCCTTGATTTTTGGCCCAGTAAGCCATTTCGGTTGGAGATAGCTGGTACAGATATTAGTATTATCGATCGTTTTCGTTTTCATTCAACCTTTATTTAAATATTGTCTGGCGTCGATAAGTTGCAAAATGAATAGAGTAGTAAAACTGAGAAAAGGCGATTCCTGCAAAAACGTTGAACTTGCAGTAGTAATAGAGGGCGGCCAGACTGGCCATTTTACGGGTTTTGGGTGTGTTCGGGTTCGGGTACCTAGAGGTTTTCCCCAGACCCCCTACCCCGACCTATATTTTCAATATTTTCTTTGTGTTTTTGATATTTTTAATTTTTTTGATATTTTTCAATGTTTTTCATTATTTTGATAATTTTTGATATTTTTCATGTTTTTTATGTGTCCGATATTTTTCGTTTCTTTCAATGTTTTTTCCAGGTTTGATGGTTTCAATTATTTTCTTATTTTTGCGTTTCGGTAATATTTTTCATAATTTCGCGTTATGATTATAACTTCATGCGTTTGTTTGATTTCATGTTTTAGAGATAACTTGTTGCTTTGAGGTTTTGTCTAAGCCGGTCACTTTATGCTCTAACCTGTCACTGATTGTCGAAGGCCAAGGCGCTCCAGGGCATGCCGCGTTTTAATCTGATAAGCAAATATTCAGGAAACTGGTCAAGATCGCTTTACTTGAACATCATTCGATGACCATGTGGACGTCAGTATCAAAGCAAAATTCACTGACAACCTGCTAACTTCATCAGTTCTTTTGCATAGCATGCCTCTTTGAACGTTTATCACGCTTTAACAAAAGCAAACAAGAAATTACTCACTACGGTTGCTTTAACGTAAAGCACGAAACACTTTACGGTTAATCGTTAATCAGGTTTACCCTGCTCTGTAGCAAAATTAATAACCGTATAATTTTGCAGAACAACATTTTAACAAATTTTTTCTGTTTTCAATGTCATCGTTAACGTTTCGTATCTTACGACTTCTTTTAACGAAAGTAGCAACCATTGCAAGGTTCGAATGTTAGATACATATACCTCATTAGCAGTTCAAATTACCTTTTCTTCCGAATGCCTGTAAGTTTTATTGTTCCTTTGTGTAGTGTTACTTCACTCATTAACTAAATATCTCAACCATTGCATAGCCTATGATGATGTTGCGCACACTAGCCACACCATTGCTCCAATCTGTAACCGATTACGTTGTGAAAAAGCGCACCGATTACCTCGGGTTTTAATCCAACAAGCAAACATTCGCTCTTGCTTCACTTGAACATCATTTGATGACCATGTGGATGCTAGTATCAAAGCAAAACGTATTCACCGACCACAACCCGCTGACGCATTCTGTTCTTTTACGTAGCATACAGCCCTGAACGTTTACCTGTTTTAACAAAATCAAACAAGAAATTACCAATTGTGATTGCTTTGACTTAAAGCGCGAATCACTGTACAGTAAGTAATCGTCCAACTTACCCTGTTCTGAACAAAACTTGTACGACCGTATGATTCTGCGGAACACAGTATTTACAAAATTGCCTGTTTGTTTCATGTCATCGTTAACATTTCGTTTTCTTACGATTTACTTATTCGAAAGTAGCAAACGTTTAAAAACCAAATGCTAGAATCGCATCATCTTATCAGCAGCTTATTTCGCCAGTCACTATTTCTCGTTCGCGTTACCGATCGAGGGTGCAACTGTCGTTTGAACATCTTGGACTGTCGTATCTTAAACTATTTTTTATTCAAAAACTGGGAATGTTTCAGCGTCAGACGGCACTGACAACTGCGCACGTCGACAACTAACTGCACCTCTCCGACACCAGCTCGCTGTGTTGAACCAG
>JGI24021J15306_10011587_pt1 | contig 10949 bp, 6 predicted proteins | sample Ectturendosymbi1_FD_15306 | JGI IMG/M metagenome (IMG submission 15306)
TGCAAGTTAGTGCGCTGCCGCCTGTCTGAATAGCCATGATCATCTCTTGTTGAAGCGTCAAGCTGCTTAAATTGCCAAGTGTGACGCTTACGCACGTGTATGGCACAAACAGTCACAGTTGGTGAGCAAAAGGTCTGCCCGGAGTCGGAGTCGTTAAAATTTTCTGCGACTCCGACTCCTCAGGTTGAAAAACCTTCCGACTCCTACTCCTCGACTCCGACTCCGACTCCACAGCCCTGCTTGACATGCACTAAAATTTAGTGCTGTAAAAGTGTGAAATGTAAGCAATTTTTACGTTGTAAATGTCGCTTTCTTAGCAGATATTTGCGTATCATTTCTCGACATTCCTGAATACCGATATCTCACCCAATACGCGATTTACGTTTTTGATCGCATGCCAACAACTTAACTTTGTGAGCAAGGATTTTCTGCTCTTGTCGACATAAAATGATAAAGCTCCATCAAGGATGTTGATCCTCTTATGAAAAAGGTCTTTGAAACAGGGTTGAAACCACATTTTTCACAACTGGCGGATGAAATCCAACGGGAACTATCACAGTAAATGAGATGATTTCATTTTTTATTCATACTGGGTGTTGTACAAACTTCATGAACAGGAAGATTGACTTTCATTTTTTAGTGTTACGTGTGTCGTTTTCTGCGTTGTTGCAACTACATGCGAAACGCCCAAGTCAATTTCCTCATATGTAAATGGCTGCATGATCCATGACAGAGAATTCAGATTCAAATAAAGCCAAAAATTGCCTTGAGAATTAGTGGATATTGGGTATCCTTGTTGAGCAAGGAAAACCCGCAACTTTTGCCACATTTGAAACACACGCTCTAACACTTTTCCTCTGGATAACCAGCGTGCCTCAGCATAAAATATAACCTCATTGTGTCTGCTACCATGTCTTTGCACATTTCTGCAAACATTCGATGCTTCTTTGAATGTGAGAGGGTGAATTTCTCAATTTTTTGACATCATCATGAACAATCTCCAAACCTGACCTCTGATTATATTCTTAAATTAACCTCTAACCACAAATCCTCGATTAATCATGCTGCGAGTTGAAATCTAGGTTTATTTTCCCTGAGACATTTCGGTCCTTTTTCAAAATAATTTTTAAGAAATCGGTCTTTTTTCATTTTTGGGACACTTTTGTATTACTGATAATGGCGTTATGACCAAAATAACTCAAATTTTTTGGTCATTTCAAAACAAATTCGGTCTGTGACCGAAATATCCCCCAAAAAACGGATTGAAACACAATGAAGGTAAATGTTTTTGATTTTTCGGACATTTCCATTACCAGTGCGTTGCATGTCTGCTGCTCCGTTGGTAGCAACTGCCTTATACTTTCTTCCAATCAAAACCATGTTTTTCAATGGAATGATTCAATTTGGCGAAGATGACTTGAGCAGTTGAGCGATCTCCAATGTTAAGACAGCACAACTCGACAATGGTTTTTGTTTCCTGATTGGCAAACCTACAACACAAAATGAACTGAACCTCTTCTGAAATATCTGTTGTTTCATCGAGCTAAATATCAAACAACTGAGTTTTCTTCAGCCTGTCAGGAAGTTGTTTCAACAAATCTTCTGAAATATGAAGAGATCCATGTTTAGTTGTATTGCTTAATAGTGGAATTTTTCTTACCTTGGAAACGGCTTTTTTCCTCCATGGAAACGGCTTTTTTTCCTCAATCGACAATGACTTTCTGGAGATGCTTCAAAGAATGCATTTGACTTATTTTGAGAAGTAGAATGATGTGACCTCACACGTTTTTAAGACGTCCTGAAGCCGAATTACTTTAACCAAATACGGTTGTATAAAATAGGCAATGCCCTGAAGGATACGGGTTCAGCATTTCTTCTTTTGTGCGACAAAACCCATACATGACGTAGGAATCACTCCTCCATTTGTGCTTCTTAACAATACAAGCCTTTTTCTCTTGAATAACTTTCTTTATAATTGTACACCGCTAAATCTCGACCTTGCTCCCAGAAAAGTGGGCTATACGTTGTACTCTGCATGTGACTTGCTGACATCCTTACTCTCACTTGATTCACTGAAGTATTTCCTTTGATAGTTACTATGCTATGCTCTTTTTTACAACTACCTTACTCTACTAAGTTTTTCTTTAAAAAATTGCGCATGTCAATTTTCTTTGAGGATCAACAACTTACTGCAATACTTTTCAAAAAGTATAAGATAATAACAGCCTAAAATCTGAACTGAAAAGTGCAAAGTTAAAATCAACATAGAGATTACTCACTCCCTCTCGGTATAAATTCTCACTTAGCTCCAGCTGACTGGTTGAAAAGTAATGTGGAAAATATTGCTACGTGTCTTACTGCAAAACAATAAACATTGCAGGGAAAGGCATGGTTAGTACATTAGCTTACAAAAAATCCAAGACCTAGCTATGGTTCCCAAACATTTCTTACCTGCATACTCCAGAATGTTGCATTTAAAGAAAAAGGAAGAATACATGATGGTCATCTGACCAACAGTAGGCTACAAACAAAGAGGCGAGAAAAGACAGACAGAGACAATGCACCCCCCCAATAGATTCGGTATTAAAATATGTGAAAAGTTAACACACTGCGCCAGAGCAAAGGACATATGTGGGACAATTTTGACTGTTCTTTAAGAGCACACATATGGTACACCCCTGTACACCCCATCAAGTTGGTACATCCTTGGAAAAGTTTGGTACACCCTGAGGTGTACGATACACTCGTTTGACAAGCACTGTTACAGCCTGGTATATGCAGTATATGTACTTTTTTTAGTTAAATACGGAGATACTACACGAAATTGTAACATACATAAATGTTTACATCTGTAAAGAAGGTATGCCGCCACCACATCCCTTAATTGCTTGTGATTCCCCGGAATGAGTAAACTATTCAAAAGCCATGCGGTGGGCTTACCGAAGATTAAAACCAACAGGGAAGAATATTTGACGAATCATGTCGATATCGTATATGCATGTGAAAAGAATGCAAAAAATTGAAAAATTAATGAGGGAAAGGTGACGACAAGCAGAAGAACCAAAACTCATAATCGACAATTTAAAACAAGACCCATTTCAGTTTGTGAGTGTTTCATTGTGATGTTGAAGATGCTTCATAAATCCTTATATCTTCAGATGATCACAAAACATTTTACATTTTTATAAGCAAATTTGAGGGTGGAAAGGGCGGCACTTTTATGGTCGGCCCCGGGCGGCACTTAGCCTCGCTACGCTACTGCCAACATACCTCGGCTTTTTGTTTTTTTAACCCTTTTTCTGGGGGTTTTGAAAAGAAACAGGTTTTTGTTATTTGAAAAATACACAAAAACCCCATTATGTGTTGTTTACATTGCATCATGCAACATCACCATTTTCAGAATTACACAATATAACTTGTTATACCTATCATAAAATTTAAAATTGAGGGTAAAGAGATCTTTGTTTTCGCAAAGTCTTGTTGGTAAATTCACTCCAAAGTGGTATGGTTTGACAAGCATGCGCACAGCAAACAGAGAAAAGCCACTCGCACATAAACTCTGCAGTTTCACGTCAAGTTTATACACATGCCCTGCTAGTTCAGCATCTATAGAGCGTACTTTTTCAGCATATTATTTGGTATGGTTCAACATCAGCAACAGCTTGTGCGCAGAGATGGCACAAAAATTGATTAAAATATACCGATTTTCCAGAGCTGAAGAAGATAACTAATAGAATTTACTCAAACTGTTCAAATTATTCTTAACTTTTTTTCAAGTCCTTAAAAATTTCGTTGCTGATCGTTTTGTTTCATTAAAAAAAATTACAGTTGACTGTATTAGTGTGCTGCTTGTTTTAATTTTCATTTCATGGTACATGTTTCAAAGGAAAAGAAAAGAGTGGGATTTTTGGTGGGTTTTATTGTATGTTTTGAGTGGGCTTTCAAAAAACGGATGTTTTTTGGTTGGTCTAATTACATGAACTCTGATGATAATTATGGACGTTTAGTTGATTTTCTGAGCCAAATTTCCAAACTGTCCTATTTCAACGTGCTTCATTTAGCTGATTTTATGATGCATCACTAGTTTGTCGTTTCGTTTTTTGTGCTAATACAGTCGCACACCTGTGTTCATGGGCGTCGGAAGGGGGGGAAGGGGGCTTGGCCCCCTCTGGATGTTAAAATTATTTGCAAAAAAAAGTTGTTTTTTCAATTTCGAGGGGTAAAAAACAAATTTCACCGCTTTGGGAAAATCCCTTCCTGGTCTCCCCCTGGAAAAAATCCTTCCGACGCCCATGCCTGTGCTTGCAATAAGTGCTTCGTTTCGAGCTTCGTCATTAATTGGCAGTTCAGGCGGATTGATCATAACGGCTCACACAAGCACGTGTCTGTTCTTTCCTCTTAGTAATAGTACATATAACAGCTACATAATAAAAAACAAACATTTTCTTGCGTACTTTGTGGCGATTCTCAATTCTTGTGTAGTTCACAAGTTCAAAACTGTCAACCCTGGGTGTCCGCCGCCATACCTTCTGATTGACTGCTATTCGACGAGACATTCGCGCAGCCGTGTATTTTTGCAATTGTGAACTGCGCTGACGTAGTACTGCGTTCTACTCCCCTTTAAGTTTTGGGGAGCAGAATGCATTTTGAGACAAGATTTTTGATTTTATTATATGTTTTAATAAAAAATCTTCTGGGAACAACAAAATTTTGGGGGCACAAACAATTTGGGGAGCATTGCCCTCCAATTGCTCCCCCCGTGACTACGGGCCTGGTTTTAACGCAATGCCAGATATTTTTGCAGTTATGAACTGCTCTGTCTTAGGAGACCGCTGATATAATTCATGTTCATTACAGTGGCAACTGTAGTCTGCAACAACGAGTAAAGAGAGTGCTTGTAGATATGCAGAGGGACACCGGAGGATGGAGGCAAGGCGGGGCCATTTCCCTCTGCCTTTTCAAAAGGGAGCAACGGGGGCGGAGGTACCTTTTCATAACAGTACCATTGGTGAGTTCATGGTTTATCAAGATCGGCTTGAAACAAATTTATTGCGGCTATTCGGGCACCCAGAAAATTCAGAATGATTTTCCATAATTTCTGTTATTGTTTTTGACGCAACATTGTTGATGAACAGAAACGAACTGAAAAGTGGTAAGGATTTTTTTGTTTTTTAGAAGTTTCCATTGCCCTCAACTCTTTTATTACTCACCCTGCCCTACCGCTGCTCCGGCATCCCTGAATATGCATGTTGTGTCAACAAACTTCGCCAAAACGTTGGTTTACAAACGTGAATATGACGTCATATTGTGACGTCACAAACAGCGTATATCCAGTAACAAGACCACCATACGCCGCTGCTTTATACTAGAGTTTAGAAGGGGGGCATCCAATCAAGCAGTCACCGGGCATCACCAGACCTCTGCACGCCACTACATTACAGGTTTCGGCATCGCGCTAGCTGAACACTGCGATCTCGTTTTCTGTTCTTTCGTTCTACGGATCGACTGATTAACACCTTTTCTGACGGAGCACGCAATAACATGTGGTGTAAATGGCTTGAATAGCTTCATATGTTTATGATGTAACACAACGATAGTAACCATCGGAAGAAAAGTGCGTTTCCACTACAAGTTACCCTTTACGACGAAACAAAGGTGCAGTTCAGCTGCGGCAACCTGGAGACTGCACCAGAAGTTTGGGATCGTTGATATCAGTGTTGCCACTTCTGACATTTTAACATGACATCAAATCAGGGGCGGATCCAGGGTAGGAGATTGGGGCGATCGCCCCCTGAACAGTGGCGCATGCAGAAATTTTTCATGGGTGGTTTTATTCAGTGGCATATGGTGGTCATTTGTATTTGGTGTGCGCTGTTTGTGATGTCACAATTTGGCGTCATAGTCATATTTCTAAACCAACGTTTTTGAAAGGTTTGTTGACATAATATGCATATTTTTCTACATCCACTCCCCTTATTTTATGTGTCATTGCACTTAATATAAACTATTGGCGCTCCAAGTTAGGGTAACGGAGGAAAATAAACTAAACGCTACGACACAGCAGTTCATAACTGCAAAAATATCAGGCTAGGCGTGATGCCGCCGTTTTCAATGCCTTGTACTACGTTCTCTTTTGTCTGTTTTTATCGACTTGCGTTCTGCAGAGTTTGTGTGTTCATACTATGGACTTCGTGTCTGGTCATAAACAAATAAATTAAATTTATTTAAAACCTGGGAGTAAAGCACACTCATCAATGCGTCAGAGCAATTTACAACTGCAAAATGAGGCTGCGCTAATGTCTTGTCGAATACGAGCAGTCGAGCGTATAAAGTGTGCGGCTGGACTGGCTGGTGCACACCCCGATTTGCAAGATCGAATCTTGCTAAGCTACACAAGAATTGAGAATGCGCATGAAGTACGCAAGAAAGCTTTCATTTTTTTGTGTAGTTTAGCAAGATTTTTTTGTGTAGTTTAGCAAGATTCGATCTTGCAAACCGGGGTGGCTGGTGCACACAAGAAAACGTTCGTTTTTTTGTTATTTGTGGAAGTCCGGCAAACTTTGTTTTCCTTTTGCCCTGCTGAGATATTATCAAATGCCGAATGCTTTTATACAACTGCTGTTTTTGAGCTCGAGCAACAGTTCATGCTACAGAAATAGGTAATGAAGCCAATGGGGTCAGCGTTTGCGCTGATCAGCATTAGCAGACAAAATAAATGCAATTGTTTCGGATAAAGTGAACTATCGCGGAACACAATCTTAAACGTGCATGGTGGGCGAAAGGTCTGCAAAAAGTGGTGAGATGGTTTCTGGACGCAGCCGATAACCCATATTCCCACCGAAACCTAATTATTACTTTCTGACCCATTCACAGTGTTCCTTGAAATTTGCATGCAAGTTCATCTCGTGGTATTTGCATTAAGTCGACAAATTAGCATGCAAAAATATGCGAAAACAATTAATCTCGTTTGCGTAGGTAATAAAGTTTTTGTAAAATATCAAGCTCAAGGGAGGGGTTTTAACCCCAAACCCCCTCCTTGCGTACGCCCTTGCCCTTGAAACCTACGAAAATAACTTTTTTCACCATGATTTTGTACAATTCGGAAAACAGCATTCGCGATATAAGGCCATTGTGTCGTCAACTGTTTTGTCACAGCAGTGTTGTGAAGTATACTCAGGCCCGTAATCAGCCTGGGACAGGAGGGGCGAAAAGTTTTCCGAGAGGGGCCCAAATTTTTTAACTATGTCCAATATTTTAAAATTACGTCCAACACATTTTTCTGTGGGGGGAAATTTTTACGGGGGGCGAAGTTCCTCTGCACCCCCCTAGTTACGGGCCTGAGTATACTTCATCTCTCTTACAGTATGAACCGGTGATGAGGCTTGACTGCCAAATATTACTAAAATCTCCCCCCCTAAACTTACTGCCTGGATCCGCCCCTGCATCAGATGTGATGTTCTCAGATAAATTTCTGATGTCTGATATTTTGGCAACAAATCTGATGTTGACTGGATTGTTGTTTTCCACATTTCCTCTCATTTTAGGACGAAAATATGTTAGATTCGTGATTTTAAGTTCCTTTTATCATTCTATCACCTTAATGTGTGTCTGGTTATCGTTTCAAACTAAAGAAGCTCTCTTCGCTGCATTGAGACTAACGTTTTACATAAATTATAAACGACATTTCCATTCAATGCGATATTTCGCTCTGTTTCTGATTCAACGAGGGTACTCGCGCTTTGTTAGGTGTGTTAATAGAAGTATTTGGCTTGTATGGAATTGTAGCGTAAAAATTTGATGTTATCTGATGTTGAAAAAGGCAGCAATCTGATGTTAACGAGACTGACCCCAGAGGCAACATTTAATGATACTAAACAGCAGTCAGCAACCACTAGCTTTAACACGCAAATAGTAGCGTTTTCGTGATATTTGGACAATAGGCGTGATGCACGAGTAGACAGTCATACCTATGCCAAACGAACGATAATTAGGAAAAAGTTACCAACGAAATCAAATATTTTTGCATAGAACAAAACCAAACAACGTATAGGCTATTCAGTCACGATTACTAAAACTGGCAGACAGTCAAACTTGTCGAGAAATCAATTGCTGTTGGGGTCCTTGATATTTAACGCAACATAGGTATGCAATATACAGTTGTATTCTTTTGTCAGTTCTGAATCACGAAAATTTTTCAAAGGAGTGTTTCATTTGAAGTAAATAAATTTCATCACGGGGAAGCCCCTTGCAGCGCGGGGCCCGGGGCAATTGCACCCCTTTAATCCGGCCCTGCATGTCACCACCTGTGGACCTATTTCAGCTTCCTTTTTTGCTATAAATCGGCGACCAGCATGCTGATATGTTGCCCAACAGGTGACAAAATGGTGCTTAGTGTTGCTTCAGCATGTTTGATTGCAGATTATTTATATCCAAATTTTTGTGAAAGCAGTTTGCATTTTACTTGTCTTTTTCAGTCTCATTAATTTCCACAAGACCATCCCAACCTTACTGCATGGTATATACTTCCTTGTCTTTCGCATGCCCAATAAATGAAGATAACCAGAGACGAACATGCAACATGTACATGCATTTGAATTTTAATCTTGCAGCATTCTAGCATTTCTATAGAATTGAATGTTATCATTTTTGCTTAACCAGATTTGGAATGGTATTTATGATATTCTTTTGAACTTCTTTGCAACTTTTGATTCATATTGGGGAGTGTAGGTTAAGCTACGACATTGATGGGAATTTCCAAAATTCGTTGCAATTGTTTATTGTGTTTTTTGAATGTTGAGCCTTGACAATGACCAGCAAAAAGTCAGCTCTGTTGTGCATCCTCATCAAGTCATCAGAGTTACAGAAGTGCTTGAACAGTTCTTGATGCAATCCCTCTTATTGACTCATCATTGTTATAGCCAACCATGAGTACACTTTTTAACATTTACCACGGTTATCACGATGCAACATGGCCTTAGGCTAATGTCGGTGACAGGAATTTGGATATGCATTATATTGAGCTGTATATTTTTGCATTGGATTTGTATTAAATAGCTTAAATTACGTTACCTGGAAAAAACTCAAAGTAACCATATGTGGCCTACTGACATTATCACGATATGCAAATACTTGATTGGATCATGATGATGTGTCAATAGGTCTACATTGTGCTATTCTGGCCCCTCAGTGAAAAGCAAATCTCAGGTCTACCTATGTGCAAGTTATGAATACTTGACCCTTAGGACACAGCATAACACGACTTGAAAGTCAAAACACAAAATTTGCACCAATTTTGATCATTACTGGACCAAAAAATGATCATTTCTTTGCATGCAAACAAACTGGGTTTGTCAATCAGAGGCTCTGAGATTTTGCAAAAATGACTCTGACTCGAGTCTCGAGTCATTGACTGTGACTCGAGTCGAGTTATTATGTAAAAAACGTGACTCGAGACGAGTCGAGTCACCATATTTCTCAACGTGACTCGAGTCGAGTCAGAGTCACCAAAAATCGTGACTCGAGTCGAGTTATTGACTCGAGTCACGCTATCACTGCTGACTTTTCTTTCATAATCATTTTCGTTGATTGGCAGAAGTGTGGGTTCGGTCTGAACATCCCTACAAACCTCTCTCATTATCTGTGCCTCAGAGTCTCTCACTTAGTTGCGCCTCATCAAAGTGTAACCACCCAGTTTGCATATGAAGCTTTTATCCACAGACTTTATCTCTCAACAAGCACAGTAGGTGGGTATTTCTTTCATCTTACGGCATCCATGAATTCTTGTTTGCTTAGTGCATATACAATCGCTTTGATTGGCAAGGCTGACAGCCAAGAAGATGCCCCTTTTTCCGTTGCTCCTTAGAGTTGTTGTGACTCAGGGTCACTTCCTTTAATAGTTCATCATGGCTGCTTTGGCATTTTGTGTTCTTCACTTGTATTCTGTTTTTCGTGTGCGTGATAAACCAAGGTAAAGTTGGCCCTACTTTTTTGTTGGATGCGAGGAACGTAATTATTTTCAACTTTAAAACAGCACATAAGAAAGACTTTTAAGTCGAAAAAAACGCACGGGAAGAATAAAAGATTACAATTACTGGTCAATCACAGCCATGTTTTGGAAAAAAATTATTAAAATGTACCAAAAAAACCATCGAAAAAAGTGTTCAACAAGAAAAGATGTTTAATTTTTAATTGAATCGAGCGGTGTGCAACGCGATTTCAATGCAGATTGCTTGCATTTACTGTCTATAGGTAGGTCGACGTTTTGGTCTCGTATGTCGTTTGGTCTCGTAAGTGTAACCCGTGATCTTTCCAGAAAACAAATCTACTTCAACAGACAAAGAAAATGATATTAAAATCATCGCTATATGTTTCCCGGAAAGTTGTTAAATTTTAGATTGAATCGAGGAATTGTTTAACGGGATATCAATGTAAAATTATTGCATTTACTGTCTATAGGTAGGTCGACGTTTCGGTCTCATATGTCGTTTACATAAAAGTGCAATCCGCGATCTTTGCAGCAAACAAATCTACTACAATATGCAAAGAAAATGATATAAAACCCATTGTTGTATGTTTCCCGGAAAGTTGGTGAATATTTGTTAAAACATATGGTTGTTTTTGTTGTTGAACACTTTTTGCAATGGCCTTTTTGGTAAATCATGGTTTTGATTGACCAGCAATTGTATTCTTTTAGTCTTCCCGTGCGTTTTTTCATCTTGAAAGTGTTTCCTATGTGCTGTTTTAAAGTTTTAAAAGTTTACGTTCCTCGCATCCAACAAAAAAGTCGGGCTGGAAAAAGTCGGGCAAACTTTCAGAGATGAACATGGATTTGGATATGAATCCTGCGGATTTGTAGCTTTTTGATGGATTTCGATTGGATTTTATATTTCTGACTAACCGGAATTGGACTTGGATTTGATAATTTTGTTTAAATTTTTTCATAACGTTTA
>JGI24021J15306_10011588_pt1 | contig 10949 bp, 6 predicted proteins | sample Ectturendosymbi1_FD_15306 | JGI IMG/M metagenome (IMG submission 15306)
TCAGGTTCCATAAACAAGGCCAGCTCATCTAATGAAACGAAGAAGCGTTTTTGACTAATTGTTAGCATAAGTTAAATTTTAGCATCTTTAGCAAGTAATGTGCAGTACAAAAGTATTTTGGAGATAATTTTTAATGAAATCAAGTTTCATGTCAACACCTCTTTAGGTCTGGTGGGGGGGATACATCCCCTGCATCCCCCCTGTGTCCGCCCCTGTTTAAGTGTTTCACTCTTTGTATTCAGTAGTGTTCGACCCTAAGTATTGTTGCTTGCGCGGATATGAATTTGTTTATAAACGTACATTTTCTTTTTACTGCTCCCACTCGCGTGCTATCCTATGCTTGCAGTGGTTGGTGGGTGTTCGTTAAATTCTTAGAACCAATAATTTCCTTTGCTTGCTTTCAACGTTTCTTTAATAAACAGAGTTCATTGCAACACTATGGGCGCTTTTCTACTTGTTAGACTTTTCACAAAATTATTGCCGGATCCTGCGCTTACCACGAAGAAAGTAATGGGGACGTAAAGCAAGCATGAGCTTGACCTTTTCCGCCCAATGTTTTATTCGTTAGCATAAGTCATGACCTTCTAACGTAGGTGTACGAGAGTGCCTATTTTTGGGGATGCAAAATATTTTAGCCCAAATTTGATCTTGTTTTTCCCAAATAACGTACAAGCAGCAAGTCTTAATCTTAAGACTAAAACGTACCATTCTACATAAATCAAGGTGTCTGCATGCCTAATTACCAATTACCGGGGTTCAAAGCTGTACGCCCTTAACTAGCAATCAATATTCTACACAGCCACATGTGAACAATGGTAATACTGTATTATTGGTTGAAAAAGGTTAGTCAATTACAATAAAACCCCTCCCAAAATTTCTGATCATGTCACCACATGTGGTAGGTGTTGTTCAGCATCTTCATTTTCAAGTTTTGATATACGTTCTATGCTTATTCTTTTAACACGATCATCCTAATAGCCAAGATCTGTGCTTTTCTAGCATAGATGTGTGCGTTTATGTTAGCCACAATTGCAATCAATCTGGGAAAGGAGTAAAATATATCAGGTTACGATCTGAAGTAGGCCTATTACATTGCTGCAAATAGGTCAAGTCTCAAGCAAGGAGAGGGAAAGGAGACAGTTTAATACATAACATATAGCTTAGCCTTCGACATTAGGCTATCTTCACTGCAATGTGCTGTACTTAAAATATTACAACTTACTTAAACGTTACGGCTTCTAAAGTCACATTATGAAAACCAAAAATCCACTCCAGTTTAGATAGTTAAATGTGCACTGAACACAGCACGCTAAGAAAAAATAGCAATATGGAGCTGATACAGACAAATACTGCAGCCTGTATGATCAACTACCAAGGAATGTGTAAAAATGCACATTTCCAATGGCAAATGACTTATAACCTCAATAAGAATATTTTAGAAAAATACCAGTGCTTCACTGGACTGCATTAGCATCAGTGAATCACACAGCGCAATAAACAGTAAAGTTGCTACTGTTCATGAAAACCTCACTTCACAGCCTTAAATCAAAGCATTAAAATTTGGCAGGATGCAACACATGAAATTCATTGCATGAAACAAACGAAAAATATGAAAACCTAAACAGTATGAAATCACAGCTACATCACCATCACACAACACATTACCGCTGCAGTTACGTAGTTAATTCTGTTCATGAATACTTCGCGGTAACAGATTCACACTTGCAAATCTCACAACATCAAGCAAGTTTGAAACATGAAAACTTCACAGAATCATATCACAGCTACACCGCATTACTACCACAAACCATTTTGCAGGTACAGTTACATTTTAGTTGTACACTTTACAGCATCAACAATTTGAGGTTTACAAAAATTAGGGTTAATTGGAATGGTGGGTTATCACTACATGTTCCTAACTTTTAAATGTTTCTTAGTTTACCCAAATTTGAATGAGGTTGTTTCAGTTGGCTCAAATTTGATTTGGACTGTCATAATTTGGCCAGATATTTATAATATATCTCGTATGCAAATCTGAAAGAAATTTCAAATTTGTCCAGATGGTTCCAATTGTACCCATGTTTGAATGAAGCTGTTTCAATTACCCAAATATGATTGAAGCTTCTGGAATCTGCCCAAATGTTTGTAATTGTACGTAAATTTAAATGAAGGTTTTGTATATTACCCAAATTGAAATGAAGCTGTTTGAAGTTTCCGAAGTTACCCAAAATTGAACGAAGATGTTCAACTTGCCCAAATTTGAATGGAGCTATTACCATTTGGCCAGAGATGACGAAGTCTGTGGGAATTTAGTCCCACCCAAATTTTTCCAAATTATGGAAATATTTCTAACTTCAGCCAAATTTGAACGAAGTTGTCCCAATTTACTCAAATTTCACTGAAATTGTTAAAATTTACCCAAATGATTTCGATTTCATCCAACTTTGGATAAAGCTCTTATAGTTCACCTAAACATTTCAAAATGTACTAAAATTTCAATGGAGCTATTCTATCCAGCCCAGCTGTGAACAAGATTGTTTGAAGTTGCCCACAGTTGAATGAAGCTGTTGCAAATTTGCAAATTGCCAAAGTTTGATTTGATTGATCGTCTTCACCGAATTGTTTCCTATTTATCTAAATGTTTTTATTTTCACCCGAATTCGAATGAAGCTTTTCTCATTTGCCCAAATTTAACTGAAGCTATTGGACTGTACCCAAATGCTCCTAATGTACTCAAATGTTTCTAATTTTACTCAAAACTTGAATGAATTTTCTAGTTGGCCCAAATTTGATGGAATTGCCACATGATTCCAGTTCACTCAAGGGCAGGGTGTAGTGCTAAAATGAGAGGTGTGGGAAAGGCGTTCCCAGGCGCATAGCCAGGGGAAGCAATTGCCCCCCTCCAATTCCGAAAAGTTACATCAAAAATTATGGTTAATCAAGCGTTTGATGTGTAAGCCAAAGAAATACTTCCGTGAAAATCAACGAATTGCTTAAAGGAACCTATCTCACTTCGGCGTTTAGTTGAACCTGATCAAAACAATATGATTTACCACTTGTCCATGATTAATCATATGTTTTGCATGGTGTAAATGCCAGAGAATTCATATCATGGTTGACCTTTACCTGAGGTTTAAGCTCTGTGTGGAAGTTGTTGGTAATGCAATACAAATTTGTATCTAACCGTTTGTAAGCAATAACCGCAAGAAAAAACAAGGAGTAACGCTTAGCGCAGCTGTTTCTGGCGCACCAGCTTGTTGTATCCCACCTGATGGTGATGCACGCTTCATTTCAAGACCATCGCAAAAATTCTTCTCTGGGAACTCTGGTGTGCTACAAATATAACTTCTGTTATCAGCCGTATAAGACTTAAATGAAAACCGTAGATATTTGTTTTTGTAGAGTTTTAAAACTATATGCGTGAATATGGCGGCAACATAAATTTTATACGCCTTGAAGCTCAAACTTTGACTTTTGAAACTGGATTGCTGCTGGGCCAAGAAATTTGTAATGATTAAACATGCATTGTGACGGTTCAATCACAATTATTTGGAACCAATGTTTTCATTTGTGATTTCCCATTAACTTTCTGGCGAGTAAAAAATCAATCTTGTCAAGTAATCAGAGTCCGACCTGTCCATCGTCTCAAAGTGTTTCAACTTTCATCTACCCTTAATTGACACCCTATCCTACAGTAAATTTGAAAGTATTCAGCTACAATGGGAAGAGTAAGTAGCAAAATCTAAGGATCTACGTCCTATATGCGCGTAAGTTTTGTAAAAGGCCTACTTCGTGAGTCGGTGTCTTAGTGCAAAGTCGCTACCAGTGATGGAGTCTCGAGACTCGGTCTCGGGCTTGAGACTCGTCTCCAGACCCATTTTTGCGAGTCTCGTTCTCGAAAGTTTCAGTCTCGTCTCGGTCTCGAAGGCTGCAGGTTTTGGTCACAACATAACAAAATTTCTGTAATTCAATGTGCATTTTGTCTGCTGTATCTGCAGGTGAGAAACGACCAAAGCAGGTAGGAAAAATGCCAGAAATTCGAAAAAAAATCAATTTCGTGGTGGTGATGACATTTTTTGGAAAATTTTAGAAAAATATTGGCATAATCCACAAATTTTCAAGTCGCGGTATCGATCTCGAAACGTACGTCTCGAGTCTCAGATTTTTTGAAGTCTCGGTCTCGCAGTTTCGGCCTCGACTACATCTCTAGTCGCTACTCGGCTTCGATTGAACGTATGTGTTGGTGTACATCAAAAGCGTGTAAATATAAAAAGTGCAAGCACAATGTCGGCCACGATGACTTCTTGGTCAAGTGCAACATTGGCTGCAAAAAGCATACTGCATACCGTTCACTTACAGCATCGAGATTTTCACAAGCGCTTTTACAGTGAAGTTTTACGAGCAAATGGTGACTTTCATCCAAAGTGGAACTTCACTAAATACAAACTTTTCAAACTCGCCAATTCAATGAAAATGGACTTTGTTTTCCGGCTCAAATCTGAACACAATTGTTCATAAAAAGAACGCAAGACAAATGCACGTTTATTGGATGATGCTTTGAAAACAAGGGGCGTTAAATGTTGAGACTTGGTTGTTGTTTGCACCCCATATCAAAATTTGTGGCTACACGCGTGGGCGTTCCCACACCAAATATAAAGCAAGATGACAACAAATAGTTTGAATAAAGTGAGCGTTCGCCTACAAGAATTTCCGCATTGGATCTTCCTGTTTGTAGACAATTTGATTAGCTTTAGACTTTTGTCTAGCAGTGCGAATCTGCGTATCGCTAGCACATCTGTGAGAACGTAGCCATATTTTAATATAATCGTTTGAATCCCACATCTTCAAGTGATGTTACTAGTGCAAAAAGGTGTGGTAACGCCGTTCCCATCCCACTACACCCCTGGTCTATAGATCTGTCACACGAAAGCCATGATTCCACTAGTTGAGTACGGAACCAAGTGTTTGTATTCGGCTCCTAATTTTTTCTCTGTCCTGATCGTTCGGTCTGCATCTTGATTAAAACTGAAAAAATCTCATTTTCGGAAACGTTGCGAAAAGAACTTTATCTGTGACCGTTTGCGAAAAATTTGTACCACGGTTAAATAAGCACGATGATCTCATCGAATGAGATTTCATGAAAATTGCCCCCTTCGAAATGAAGAGCTGGTTGCGCCCCTGTCTTGACCCACTCGGTAAATTTGGTTTTCGGGTCTAAATCGGGCTTCAAAAATAAATGCCGGGCTCGGGCCGGGTTCGGGCTTCAAAATGATACCCGTTTATAACTAACACTTGACAATTTTACCGCGGCCCGGTGGTACTCTACGGTGGTTGTTATTTTTCAACTGCTGAAATGAAATCACCACTTTTAACCATCAGAAACCATCTGATAAGTTGGCTGTAGCTCCGCTCCATCTTCGACACTGTCACTTTGTGCTACAGCGTTCTCACTCTATTCAGGCAACAGTGCTTCCATGGGAAGAATCGATTAGTCACATACCCAGAAAGCGCTTAGTGTCACCACCAGGACCACTGGTCTAACCTAAATGGCATGTTTGCTATTGATGATGACCTCCTCGTAACTGGAAGTGATAAAATTGTGTCTGAGGCAGAGCTTGACCACGACCGAAACTTAAAGCAGCTGCAAGAACCACAGGCAGAGAACAGCATTAATTTAGGCTGAATGCGAAAAATGCTTGTTGCTGTCACAATTTACTGCCGTATTTGTTCGATTGTAAGCCGCGGCTTATAAATTTTTTTTTCATCATTTCGTGCGGCTTACAGATGGAGGGCCGTTTACATTTCTTTCTTTAGCTTATCGAAAGGTTTAGATGACGCCAGTCTTTTTTTGGCTACGCTTTGTTGACCAAACTCTCTTTTTACATTTTCTTGCCTCTTTTCAGCATCCTGTGCAGATCCGTCACAGGAGGGATTATGATGAACAGAAGGCAGTTGTAGTGGTGTGAGCATCATTACCACGGTTGCCAATTAAACGCGAAACGTTCTATACACGAAAGTATCTCAGAGGCTAGTATTCTATGTTCAAGTTAGAGGTGGCCGGATTCACTTTTTCAGACTCCGACCCCGCTTCTGTTCTAAAATTTCCGGATCCGCATCCGGAAAGTTTTCAAATTTGAGAATCCGACTCCTGTTCAGACTCCAGGTAGCATCATCGATCCAACCGAAATTTACCTATGTTTTCACTTAAGAAATTGCCACGCAGACTCATGCTTCTGCCGAAATTGAAAAGTGACTCCGGATCTGGGTCCGGGTTCGACAGAAAACCCAGAATCCTGCCGGAGTTGACTCTCGCACTCCGGATCCATGGCCACCTAGTTCATGTGCGGCTTACCATTAAATTTTTAACACCATTTCGTGCGGCTTACAATCAACGGCGGCCCGCAATTAAAGAGCGGCTTACAATCGAATAAATACGGTAACTCTCCAGTCACAAGCTATGGTAAAACTATGCGCAGAACATGAAATGCACGGAAATAAACAGGTGTTCAACCTTTGTGCTACGGTTGCTCTAAATAAACAACCCAAAAGTTAACCAGCTGGTTGACAACACGCATCCAGTTGTTGAGTGCGTGGAGCGAATATGATTCAACCAAATGTTCGGCACTGTTAAGTGTTCCATGACACCATAAATAAATCACCCATCTATGAATCCTACATTTATTTTCATAGAAGAACATAGTTTTGACTCTCTGGATACTTGTGAAAAACTGGCTTGACAATCTTAATGTGCAAATTAATATTGAAACCATGATTCTCCCTCGTAAAATAATTATTTTGCCCCTGTGCGTTGTTCATTGCTTTGTTTCCATTCTACTTTGCCCACTTGTTTGACCTCTCTTTTGTCACACATGTAGGTTATGTAGGTTATACCCACCTTCACAATTTATATTTTTAAAGGCCTTCTCTAGTGTACGTCTGTCAACCTGGCGATTGCCATTCTGCTTACGTATTTTACTTAACGCTCTGTATGTTGTCATCACAGTGTGATTCCGTCGATGTAGTTTTGCTCCGTAATTGGCTTTATGTACTGTGGTTTCTCAGTTTTAGTGAAAAAAATTTGTTAAGGGCATATTTTACAGTTTATCTTGCCGCAGCTTGTGTTAGATTTATTCATTTTAGTCTTTAGTTTATTTGCTTTCTCTGTCCTTGCTTCAGCCCTTCAACATTTCACCCGTAAGCATTGCTTGCGGATTTCTGGACTGAGGATGCGTAGTATTACGTGAAATCGATTTCCTGGTTAAAAATTTGCCGATAGACTGTGTCGCTTTTGGGGAAACTAGGTACCTGAAAACAGATATATGCAAGTCTGAATCATCACAAAGTCATGAAAGCAGAGAATCTAGTCGGATGATTTCTCGAAAGCAGTTGCAACAAACCGAGAGCTTTCAACTGTTGTTTTGCAACGGCTAGCCTTTGTAAATGGCGACCATTGGAAAAACGAGCATGACAATAATCTTGCGAGCATTCAAATAAAGACAAAGCTGCCTTGTACTTTTGCAAAAATACACATTCTCAATTTGTTTTTGTCATCACTAACCGGCTGCGGGTTGTCTAATACAGGTGCTATATGTTGTTGGCGCATCGATCCTGTTTGAACTGCCTGGCCGTTGCAATAGTAAACATCACCGTCTTTCATCAGATTTGAAGAGGCAAAAGCAACTGCCAAGTACTCTGAGCTGCCAGACACCGCTCCCACAATCTCGAACACAAAACTGTTTGAGCCCTGAGCCTGAAAAAAACAAGAAACTTTGTTCCTGGGGTACAGCTGGAAAAAAGTTTCGTGACGAGTACAGTGAAAAATAAAAAACAAGACAAACTGCCTGAGAAACATTCCTCGCATTTTTCTTATTTTTAATGCACTCAAAGAAAACACCTCACAAAAAGCATTAAAGCATATTTGAACCTCGGTTAACAGAACCTGTGTTTATATTTTTTAATGTTGATTGCGGTCAGGGATGGTGCAAGCCATTGGCTTTACTAGATTGGATTTGCGAGAGACATTTTCAGTAAAATTTCAAATGTCGTTGGTGTTGACTTTTGAGACAATGCAGAAACCAAACATAACTAAAATATTGTTGTCGTTACCTGAAGTTTTAGGCTGAAACCGATGGATTAAGAACTCGTGGAGAAAGATTTCCGTTTGATGTCATCCTATTCAGCAATTTTTCAACGCTTACAATTCAGAACTACAGCCGTTAGACTTTCACCCAATATCTGGAGTCCTGTATTATACGGTATTTATCGGTCGTTGCAACATAAGGATGAGGACCCAGTTTGAACAACAAATTAAGATCAAATTACACGAAAAGGAAAAACTGCTTGACAATAACTTTTTGCCCAGGTAAGGCTTCTCATGTCACTTACACGGGTCTAACGAAATTACCCTGAACTTGCGATGAGTTATATCTTTATAAACTGAAGAGGCCTAGTACAAACCAAAAGAAAATGTTTTGATGAATTTCGCTCAAAAAAATTCAAACGCATTCTTAACCAACGAAAGAACCAAGCACCTTGTGTGCTTGGTTTTTACCCTGTGTAAAAGCTTCGTTGGTAAGTTGGCTGCTTTCTTATTTTAAATCAATTTGGTGGCAATATTTTAGAATATTTAGACAGTGTGAAATTTCTTCGAAAAGTGAAATAAACGTCNCATTACCTTCTCTCAAGTGGAAAAAGTTTACAAAAGGTTCAAAAAAGTATGGAGTACAAAAAGCGTTTGAGCTCTCTTTCACAAAGTCAAACATTGTTTCAAAAAAAAATGCAGAAGTTAAGTATCCCCATCAAACGTTGATGCGCATCGCGCGGCACTTACGTATTGCCAAGTCACCAGAATGCAGTTTGGATTTTGCTGGACGGAACATCCCATCATGCTGCCGAAGCACGATTTATCCACACCGCAGGTAGCTGGTACTCTCGATATAAGCTGTTCAACTCTGCAAACGAAAATTAGCGAACGGTTTTGAATAACTGAAACACGTTGCTTTTTCCAATGACAAATTTGATTGGGAATTGTTCAGAAAGATTCCTTACATTCAGTATTCAATAATAAATGGTGAGAGCGCCCGCATTGCGTTTTGTGAAACAACAGTAACAAGTTTCTTACTGTATCGTACGTGAAGGCGCGAATGAGAAATCAACTTGCTGTGTGGTGGCCCATCTATTTTTAAGTGCGTGGGGCTGAAGGCTGTTTCCTGCGAAGTGAAATATACATTTTGCAGCAAAACTAGAAAGCACTAGTTGTGAAAGTAAATTGTAACTACACGCTCAATGGTGTTAAATAAGGTTTTCTTCTTCCGAAGTATTGCAGAGTCGTGCAAGAAACAGCAAAGAAAAAACCAAGGACTTAAATAAAATTTTCGTTTGTCTCTCGACATTTCAATTCTTGTGCTGCCAACATACAGCAAATACGTTAACGTGAAAAAGAAGATTTCTATTGACGATCCGGTTTACGGGGCGATCAAGCAAAATATTTTGCTTGGTGTCAATCAACAACACGGTTTGCTTATGGTAGGAATCACGTTACCAAAATGCAAGACAATTTTGTATGAACATCATTTTCTGGGATGATATACTTTGACTCATGCTGTATCTCGCGGTTATTTAGTAGATGATCCGAGAATGACGTTACGCCGTATGGGTGAAACATTCATTCTCCTTCGACTTTGCCATTCTTCGGAACCAACGTTGCTACGTTTTTTAGTGGAAAAACTGTGATCGCTTAGCATTATATTTTCTCCTCTCCTAACATAGCGTTGCAGATGGAAGATTTCAGCGATAGATACCACAAACCGGTTTTGTGCTCGCTGATGTAAAATACAAACCCATGAAAGAACCAATTGCTGTAAGGATAAAAAAGGAAGTAGAGGTAAAGTCAAATGTCTTCGTTTTCCCTCCGCTGACAGTTTTCGTGATACTTGCGTTTCGAGTGAAAGAACAAGTGAAATAGCCATCCACTGCACTGTGCTGTCCAGACGTGATGCCGTCCTGCAGGAAAAGAAAGATTTAAGGAGACAGCAAACGCTATTTCAGAAACATCGGAAGTAGAGCCCAGTTAAAAAGTTTACTAGTTTATCCCTTTTACTAGAAACACGGGAAGGCAGCTTGCGATCAGGGCTGTGAAGTCGGAGTCGAGGAGTCGGAAGGATTTTCAACCTGAGGAGTCGAAGTCGCAGAAAATTTTAACGACTCCGGTCCGACCTTCTGCTCGCCGATTGTGACTGTTCGTGCCACAAACGTTCGAAATCGTCACACTTGGCAATTTAAGCAGCTTAACGTTTCAACAAGAGATGATCATGGCTATTCAGGAAGGCTGCAGCGCACTAACTTGCATACCCCTACACTCAGGGGCCATTCCAGATCAGCAGCGTCACTCGGGCTCATCACGCAACTTTTTCGGAGTAAATGATGCAACCGTTCGAGGCCTGCGTCACTGAAATTTCCATTTGCTTTCATTCAGGTTGGCACTATCGTTGCTCTGTGACTGTGACGTTAGTTACGCAGCAAGCAATGAGAAGTTCTCGTGAGAACTCCTCCATTGCTACTTAACGCACGTCACAAAGGAATGATAACGCCAGTTAGTCCTGTGCGTTCTGTGCTCATTCATATTAGCCCGAGTTACTGACTATTTGTCGTTCGTTTGAAATTATTCTCGAATGTGGATCGTCCACTGGATTGGAATTCAAATGTTGTATGCAAATCCACTGCTTCAAAAAAAAACATTCAATCTGATATGAATTAAATTTAAAAAAACTTAATCGCAAAGGGCACTTGGGGTTCTAACGGATGAGTCCGAGCAAAGCGTGAGCGAAAGTATTCGTGTGAACCGTTGCTACGAAAAATATTTTTTGACTTATGTCACCTGCAAAATGACCGCGGAGGTTCAACATGAAAGGAAAACATATGAACACTGACAACATAGGCGTAGCCAGGGG
>JGI24021J15306_10011590_pt1 | contig 10949 bp, 8 predicted proteins | sample Ectturendosymbi1_FD_15306 | JGI IMG/M metagenome (IMG submission 15306)
CACCTGTANGCTTTGCTTGCAATTTTCAGGACTGAGGATGTGTAATTTTACGTGAAATCGATTTCCTATTAAAAATTTGCTGATCGATTCCTTGCTTACACTCATCGTGGAAAGTACACACATTACATAGAGTAGCTCGCTTCGAATTCATACCATCAAAATGCAGATTCAGTCTAACAACACCGAGGCCTAAAGCTTCAACTATTCTGCCATCGCCAAGGTTTAGTTCTCGAATATTTTATAAGCGAATAGCAGGGTCTTATCACAAGTCATTCATGTGCCGAGTCGCACCAGAGTCTATCAACCACTCAGGACTTTCAGATGAGCAAATTAAACCGACTGATGCAGAAAACGCTTCGTCACTATCAGCGTCAGAGCCATTTCCAGTGACAGCGTCATCTTCACTCTTCCCATACCTGCTTTGCAGACAGTTTCGCTTAAAGTGAACTTCTACACCAAACCCGTGACACGTTCGCTGCTTTTTCTTCCCAAACATGACAGACGCTACGCGACATGATGATGACCCCTCAGCTGAGACATATTTAGTCAAGTCTAGCTTCTGTTCTTCGTGCTTCAGCATGTTGAATATATCCTACAGCCACGTCATCACTACGCGCCTCACTCCAAAGTAGTTTCCAGTGTCGAATACGCATGGGTGGCGGAACCTTTTCCAAAGTGGCGAGGCACAAGTGCACGTCAAAACAACAATATAAAATTTTTGTGGTTTGAATTGGCAAGTGTGACGTCACAAGCATTACAATATGACGGCATTACCTGTACACCATATGAAGGTCTAAATTACATTATTTTATCCAAAATTACCCAATATGAAAGCGCATTGGTAAACCACCCGAAATTCAAATAGGCTGTTACAGGGGCGATTCCAGGTCAATAGCGTCACTCGGGCTCATCATATGCTTTATTCTGACTGAATAAAACCGGTCAACGCTTGCGTCACTGAAATTTCCATTTGCCATCATTTTGGCTGGCACTTGTGACTTGGCGTTGCTGTGTGACGTTCGTTACGTAACAATAAATGAGAAGTTTTCCTGATAGCTTCTCCATTGTTGAGTTACGTACGATACAGAGTAATGATAACGCCAATTAGTCCTCTGCTATTCTAGGCTCATTTATATCAACACGAGTTACTGGACAATTTATCGTTGGTTTGAAATTATTCTCGAAATGGGAACTGGCCAATGGATTGGACTTCAAATCCAATGTTCTATACAAATCCATTGCTTCAAAAAACATTCATTCTGATATGAATTATGTTTTCAAAAATACTTCATTGCATTCGGCATCTCGGGCTCTGATGGATGATCCCGAGTTAAGCGCGAGCGGACAAAGTCGAGAAAACTCCTACTACGAATGATATATTTTATTCTGGTCACCTGCAACATGAACGCGAAAGGCCATACATAGAAAGAAATTATATGAACAGTGACAAGGCCCAAAAAAAGATCCCGAATTAACAACTTAATGAAGTGGGACCGTGGATGGTGACGCAGATATACGAAGCAAACAAGCTCGCGTTCTCCAATATAAAGCGTAATCGAAGACTCGGGCTCAGCCCGAGGAGCCCTTGTGCCGGAGTCGCCACTGGGTTGTTCAAAACACCAAGAACACAGCTTCAAAACAGGCAAAAATGACACAGTATCGATACCTGTCTTAAACACAATCAAAATCACAACTTTTTCACATCAATACACACACGTAACATGATTGAATACTCATTCTACAACTGCATTAGATACCGGAATGCAAAGACAAGATAAAGCACATGTAGCACGTTATCTGCAAGGGTGCCAACTGTGTTGCCAATGCAAATAAAACACAAATGAAACTAATTTGTCAAATATTTCATTTTGCGTATAACATTCAGCAAGATTTCACGATTTAGAATGGTGTTAAAACGCTTCAAATTGCACCAAATTACACTAAATTTTCGATGTTGTGTCACGAAATTTTTCATACACACAAGCATGCAAAATCAGGCCCGTAACTAAGGGGGGAGCAGGGGGACGAATTCCCCCTTGGAAAATTTTTCACCCCGTGGAAATATGTGTTGGTGCTATCGATGTAAAATTTGGGACCTCCTCAGAAAACTTTTCGCTTCACTTGGTGTCCCAAGCTGGTTACAGGTCTGTGTAAAATTACACCATTTTTGTAAAAAATTTAAAACATTTTTATCAAAAATGGTGTAGTGCTAAAAAAGGTAGTGTCTGTTTTGCCTCATGAGGCAAAAGATGTGCTGAGTCTATTTTGCGTTTAGTCAAACGCGATTGGTTGACGTGGCCACGTGGTCAGAGCTTACGATTACGGTTTAGAGTGAAGGTGTATGGTTATGGTTTAAGGTTAGGGCTTAAGGTGAATATTTAGAGTAGTGCTTTAGGCCAGGAAAAGGGATTGGTTAGGGTTAAGCTTACAGTTCAGGCAACGCAGACAAGAAGCCACAACAGCTTGCCATCATTGAAGCTTGAACATCGGACTGAGCCGTTACAGACGTCACGGTCATCTAAGCAGGTCATACGCTTCGAATTTATCATGTGACCACTTCAACCAATCAAGTTTGGCCAAAGGCAAAATAACTCCAGCAGTTATTTTGGCTCATGAGGCAAAATAGACACTGCCAAATTTATATTCAACCGTTACACCCGAGTTAGCACTAAAGAAAGATTTTATGGGGAGCATGTACAGTGCTTCAGGTGAACGGACACAGAAGGTAATTTCTGTTGGGGGCAAAAGTCAAGAAGTGTGAGAAGTTGCTGTGCAATGTGGACGTGGACAGGGAAAGTACAAGTGCGGTCACGGTGCGGACATCGGACAGAAACTGCTGATGCGGTGCGGATAGCGGACACAAATTTCTGTCCGCGCCATCTCTAGTCACCACACCTGACCAGGTGGAATTCACCCGGCGTTAGCGTTCCAGGGAACAACCGCCTGCAGTACTTCAGGCACGGCAGATATTTCATCACTCCTCCAAAAATGCCAAACTATACCCCTAGGATTTCATGAATCACAAGACTAGAACGACTGGTGAAAAGCGATGCATTCTCTGCAATGCAAAGCTATACACAAAAGATAAGCAAACGTTGCTTGCATTGAGTTTTAAAACTCGACGTCAGGCAGGGAGCAGATGGATGGGTTGTTTGCACTACGATATTAATGAAATGTGAAAAAGGAATAGGTGTTGTTGACATAAATTGGAAAATTTCAGATGGCCGGGAAATTGAGTTCAAAAGAGCGTTTTAGAGGTCCCTAGGCTGTTGTTTGCCAATACGTCTTCTATAACGTACATATTTGAACATGACACGGCAACCATTGGTGCTGAACTGATGCATCCAACGTTTGCGTTGGTTAGATCACACCTGGATTGTCTACACTATGATCACTAGTGAAACGAAGCTGTGGTTTGATGCACGTGGTTTTGTTCACACTGGTTACCAACAACGAAACAGCCCGCCACGTCACAATTCAATGAAAAAGGAATTGGTCAGGCACGTAGCCAGTGGGAGGGCAATGGGGGCAATTGCGCCCCCCAATTCCGAAAGTAGCAGTAATGATTTTTAAGTTAATCAAGCTTTTGATGTGTGACCCAAAAAAATGCGTCAATGCAAATCAACGAAACTGTTAAAAAAACCTATTATACTTCAACTTTTAGTCGAACCTGATCAAAGCAGTATGATTTACCAATTGCCCATGATTAATCAAACATCGTTCATAGTGTAAATGCTGGAGAATTCATGCCATGGCTGGCTTTTTCCTAATGTTTAATCTCCGTGTGGAAGTTGATGATAATGAAATACAAACTTGTATCTAAGCGCCTGTAATCACTAACCGAAAGCGAAACAAGGAGTAACGCTTTTCGCGTTTGTTTCTAGCGCACCAGCTTGCTATATCCCACCAAATGGTAATGAAAACTTCATTTCTAGAACATCGTAGAAATTCCACTCTGATAACTCTGGAAAATACTGTATACTTTGCCTTGACTGCAGCACCAGCCGCAGCTTTAAATGAAGGGTCTATCTCAAACACGCGAGGGCATTATGTTCGGCCCGCGATGCTTGTGAATCTTCCAATACAACATGCAAGTCATTTTTATTATTTACCGATGTTTAAAAGTGTTCGGCCAGCGAGTAAACAAGTTCCTTTCAAACGAACGTAGACACAGCTAGAAATGATTTGTCTATAGCTCACGATACCTTTCGCAGGAAGTAAGATGTTAAAACTGTTTCTAGTAAGTTTCCGGTATCGCTAATTTTGCGTCAGCGTCATAATGCGGCCCTAGGGTTACATTTTAAGTCCTCGTTTGGCCCACGGAGCAATTTGAGTTTGAGACCCCTGCTTTAAATGAACATGGTAGATTGTTGTTTTTGCAGTTTTATACAACTAAATGCGTGAATATGACGGTGATATACATTTTGTATGCCTTGAAGCTCATGCCTTCGCAAGGAAGCAATTGAGTTTTAGTCTTTTTTACTACGCATTTAGGCCGTAGACACTGTTTAGCAACAATAGCATTTATTCTACATATTTAATTGTGATGGTAAGTATACTTACTGTGACGGTTCAATCACAAATATGTGGAACCTTAACGGTTTCATCAATGATCTCAGCATTACCTTGCCGGCGAGTAAAAGAATAGTTTTGTCAAGTACGTAATCAGAATACGAACTGTACATGGGCTGAGAGTGTTTCAACATTCACCTCATGTTAATTCTTCCCTATCCTACGTTAGTACATTTGAAAGCATGCAGCTGCAGTGTGAAACGTCAGCAGAAAAATCTAACCAAAGTAGGAAAATACTTTTTATTTTGAAAGTGATGAGGCCATTAACACTGCCAGTTACTTACAGATAGCTTGCACTCTGTTTTCTCGATAAAGCGCTTGTGACCGAAATGAAACGAAACTGAAAATTTTCCTAGTCAATTGGATTTTGTGATTTAAACACTAATGGATTTAAAGAAAGATTTCAACCGCTTAATTCCCAAACTTTTTTAGCGCGATCCAAATCTGAGTTTAGCGAACACCTCGCGACCCTAGCCTCAAACAACGTATGAAAAAATACTAATTGTGCGGATGATTTTTGGCAGTAAGTTGCTAAGTTCGTTTTTAATGTCACCATTCTACTCTTTCCTTGCGTATGTACCTGACAAACAAATGCAGACAAGCAGTGGTAACGTTGAAAATCTACAAATCCGGTTTGGATCACCTCTGCACGACCCATTTTTTGACCCTTCTCCACCCTTCTTTGGGTTTTGACCATACTTTGGGAACCACTGGGCTAGATCAACTAAACAATCGTTGTGTTAAGCTACGGCTACAAGTTGGCCTATTTCTTAACTTATTGCAGAGCCGTGGTAATAATCGATTGTAGTTTATTTTTCGCAAATACACAACCGTTTCACACTTCGCGTAGACTGAATGGGTCAAACACATGCACACGTTTGTTTGGGGGGCATGTATAACTTTCCCCAATTAAAAAAATTGTCTTAATAATACAGTATTTGTGAATTTTATTGTTAACTCTGAAAAGCTAGATAGATAAATACCTAATCGTTTATGGGAAGCAGGCTTAGTGCAAGTAGCGCACAAAAATCCTACTGCAGTCACATTTTATAGCGTTAAATGACATACAGTAAAATCCAAATATTTTTCAAACGCGTTGAGGGACTTACGTCAACCAGTCGCTCAAGAATTGAAGAACTGCATATCTATATGCGCGCAAGTTTTGCAGATCTACTTCGGGAGTCGTCGTCTTAGAGCAAAGTCGCTACTTGGCTTCAAGTAAACGTGTGTTGGTGTACATCAAAAGCGTGTAAATATAAAAAGCGCAATCACAATGACGGTCACGATGACTCTTTGCTCAACTGCAAAATTGGCTGCAAAAAGCATACTGCATATCGTGCTCTTATAGCATCGAGATTTTCACAAACGCTTTGGCAAGAAAGTTTACCTAGCAATTGGTGTTTTTTTTTAAAGTAGAAACTTGAAATTTAAAAACAAACTTTTGAAACTTCTTAATTCAATGAAAGCAGACTTTCTATTGCCGGCTTAAATCGGAACATAATTATTCAGAAAAAGACGTGCCAGAAAAGGAACATTTTATGGATTATGCTTTAAAAACAAGGGGCATTATATATTTAAATGTTGAGACTTTGTTGTTGCTTGCCGCCCCTATCAAAATATCTGGCTATGTGCCTGGAATTGGTGCACATAATTTAGCTTAAAACATTGAGATGACGTCTTGGATGAAAGATCTGACTTTAGTAGCTTTTTCTAACGAGGCTACGTTTTTACGTTTGCCAATGTGGCTTGTCTAAACCTGAATGGTGAATACGTAGAGATATTAAATTTTGTCTTTATTCACTTCGACAAAATGAGAGAGGAACTGCACGTTGATAAATATGGCTGTGGAACGTAATACGAGTTGGTTGAAAGAAACAGCCGAGTGCTGAATGTCAACGACACAATTTATCACCATCGGCAGATATGATGAAATCTGAGTTAGGCTTAAGTGCTAAGATGTACAAACTTAATATATATTACTATTGAACGGTCTGACTCTTTTTCATTTTCTGCTTGAGTCGTTTTAAAAAAGAGTCAGTGTCATTAACAGCAGTAAATTTAACAGGATAACGTTGTGTGTGCTCCTTATTGACAAAATAGTATTTTACACGACAAAGCAAATTTCATTGGAGCACACTGTTTCATCAAAAGTAGAATCATTTTAGCTGAAAAGAACCGCTTGATGGAAAGACTTTATCAACAAAACTTGAATTTTGCTACTAACCTGGCAAATCGAGCTTCTGTTCCATGTTGCAGTTAAAGGCAGTAACAACTGCTCCCGTCGAGAGGTAACTACGTTTTCGAATACGATGCGATCAAATCAAACACAAAATTTAGTAATTCTTAGAACTTGAATTATTTCTCTTAGCAATGATATAACCTAAAAGTACAAAGGTTTTTCAACACAAAAGAGTTTTTTTTTACATGTGAAGCTAGTCAAACGTCCTGTAAATGCGTAATTTTTTATTAATATAAAGGCAGCGTTGGTATAAACAATCTTTTAGGCAGATTATCTCAAATACTTTGATAGCGTTTTCGAATGCCTAATTTCACTCAGAGTTTATGTCGCAGTCGTAGTGCACATGGAGCACTTAGTTAAGATATTACGTTTAACAGGAAATTAGTATGACTGGATTTAAAGTCAGTATGTAGAAAACGGCTGCAATTTAGTTAAGGTTGTCAGATGTTTTCAGAAATGCCAGTCATCTGCTTTCACTGAGGCGTTCTGGACGTAACATAGGTTTTCAGATGAGGCGAGTTCGCCATGCAAACCAGAATCTGTTCTTGTCAACTCACTCCACGAAGCTTCCCCCCAACCTTTTCCTGGTTGGCTACGTATAGATTGATAGTTGTCTCACATACCTCTCATATTTTATCCTTCCATGTTCTACTTCTTTGATGTGTGGTGTTGGAATCAAAATGAAGCGTCCATTTCTAGCATCACGTCAAACAATTAACTTCGTTTCTTGTATAAGGTATTCAAACGTTGAGACTGGCAGCTGTTAATGATAACAACGAGTTGGTACGGGCAACGTTGTGCGTCTTGGTTGAGTTTATCAGACCAGGTTCAAGCACGGGTTTGCATATATCAATCTGTCTGAATGGAGATTGAGCCTAAAAGCCGTTGAATTATTTATAGATTTTGGCTTAAACATCTTTTGAAAATCCAAAAGATCATTAAATTTTGTCTTTATATATCTTTTCAAAATGAACCACACCTAAATTATATATGTAATGCCAAAAACGAAATAGTGGGACATGCTGTAAGGCGGTGATCAGTCATGCGTTGACGTGCAACTGACGTAAAATAAAAATCCTGAAATTAGATATTGCTAACGGCAAACCAATTGCTTCAAAATGTCTTGTCTTCAAAATGTCTTGCAATGACTTCCCGTGCTAATCTCTCTGATGTCGTAAAAGTTTCTCTGTAAATGGAGCGATCCGTCTGCCCAACGTTAAATCTTGTACAGTTACATCCATGAAATGCACAAAAGTAATCAAACCCATCGCGCATCGGTCGTCGTGCGCATGACCAAGGACTGCGTACGATCTTCAGGCGGAGGAGCCCGTTCTCAAAGTTCCCGGCAGTTTCGCCCAACATCTATCCAACTGGGGACATCACGTTGCGCTGCTATACGCATCTGGGGAGGGGACAGCACAGATTACAGTATTTTACTCTAGAAGACTTGAAAGCCACGCGCAAACGGCAAGACCCATTCGAACGGGGTCTTTTATGAACGTGGTCTGTTATGAACGTGGTCTGTTAGGAACGTGGTCTGTTATGAACGTGGTCTGTTATGAACGTGGTCTGTTATGAACCTGGTCTGCTATGAACGGGTCTGTTACAAACGTGGTCTGTTATGAACGGGTCTGTTATGAACGGGTCTGTTGTGAACGGTTCTGTTATGAACGGGTCTGTTATGAACGGGTCTGTTATGAACGTGGTCTGTTATCAACGTGCTCTGTCATGATCTTATCAACGTGGTCTGTTATGAACGTAGTGTGTTATGAACCTGTGTGTTATGTACGTGGTCTGTTATGAATGTGTTCTGCTATGGACGTGGTCTGTTATGAACGTGGTCTGTCATCAACGTAGTCTGTTACGAACAGGTCTGTTTCAACGTGGTCTGTTTGAACGTGGTATGTTTCGAATGGTCTGTGATTCATAGTCTGTTATTAACAGGTCTGTTTTGAAAGGGGAACCCATAAGTAAACCTGGTGCAGTGATTCGTTGGGTCAATGGTCACCTATTGATTTCTGCATAGTTTCAGCTGACTTGTTCCAATAATTGTTACTGGATGTTCATGTCATAAGAAGTGCAGAACTGTCCGCCGATCACCACCTGGTCACCAGGCCCTGGGGGTATGCAACTTACGTCTTGACAAACTTAAAGGTTCTGCAGAAACTCGCAAGTATAGGAGGTCCTACCGAATAAAGTGAGATACCCTGGTGGACAAGCACGTAATAAAGACCGCCACAGACAGTCTATCGCCATTTTTCGGAGAGATCCCGAAATGTACATCGTACAAAGATGTGGAGCGGCTGCGAAAGACTCATTGGCTGCTTGAGTGCGGAAGCGACTCGGTGTGACCGAATAATGGCAAAAAAGTAACCCCTTGGTGGAACCATGAGGTGAAAGATGCTATTCAGCCGAAGAAAGTAGCCTGCAACATGGCTGGGCTGTAGAAGAAAAAAGAACCGTCATTGCATTCTTGGTACGCCAAGGCGGGTAAATCCACAGCTCTAATCAGCGCCGGATTTAGGGGCCCTGGACCCCCCACCAAAGAGGGCCCTCCACCATGTTCATATATTTAGCCATATGTGCCAGCAGCAGTGTCTGCAAAGGTTCTTCCGATTCTGTTGTGCAGGAAGCACAGCATTCAACTCAGTTCTGTCGTCACGGGAGGCTGGCTAATCCCTGAAACAAAGCTCCAAGTCCTCCAAAGTGAAAGATGAAACACTATAAATCAGTTGGGTTTTTGTCAATTTGTAGAATGTCAAGCCCCCCGCACAAATCCAAAGTCCCCGGCAGAAACGCAAAGCCCCCCTATTAAAAACTTTCTGGCAACGGTTCTGATTCAATGGTTAGAATCTCAAAAGCATCGCCAGTTTCAGCTAACAGTCAGTCATAAGCGGGGGCGGATCCAGCCAGTAAGTGTAGGAGGGGCAATTTCAGCAATATTAGGCAGTCAAGACTCATTTCGGGTTCACTATTGTAAGAAAGATGAAGTATACTTCACAGCACTGCTGTGACAAAGCAATGGACAGCAAAATGCCCTTATATCGCAAATACTGTTTTCCGAATTGCAAAAAATCATGGTGAAAAGAGCTACTTTTGTAGGTTTTAGTGGGCGATTGCCCCAATCGCCTCCCTATAGATCCGACCCTGGTCGTAAGAATCTAACAATCAGACGTCAATAATTGGATTAAGCTGAAAGGTTTTGATGAATCCCCACAAAGGAAGGTGTTCGCTCTGCACGCTGAATGATATGCCTGCTATGCTCGAAGCATCCAGCAGTTACCAACCGGCGAGGAAAAATGGTAATATTTACACTTTGGAGCCTGCCAGACCTCCACGCCCATACAGCCTGGATAATCATCTCAGCTCTGATTTACCCCAAAAAGCCAATAGCCTGGAAAAAAAACAACGTATTTCACTATTTCATGCAATTCATCAGGACCACATTTCAGATAAAGTTAACATGGTTGCTTAGCGCGCACATCTGATTTATTGGGTTTTGAAAGAAGAGATAGCAGATCGAAAAATAGCTTCCTTGCAAACCTTGATGGGCCACATCGGCCATAATGATCGACTTTGCGACCTCCACCATGACAGTTCTGTGCCAGTAACTGAGCTTATTTTGGTAATCTCCGAACATTTGAGTAATCGTATTGGTTCTGATGTCAAGTAGAGCCCATGCTGGGTTAGTATGGTAAACGAGACAACCAATATTGCTGCAATCCATTCCTGTTGCCACAACCTGGCCAGAGCAAAGATTTTCAACTCTGTGCCGTGTTAAAAATAAGGAACAAAATCGGCTGTTTGATGTAACTCTGAATGCTCTCAAATGTTTCAATAAACGGTCCAGAAAGTCTTCAATATGGGGGCTTTACGTTTGTGCAGTGGGGCTTGACATTCTGAAAATTGACAAAAACTCCATTGATTTATAGTATTTCATATATTAATTTTAGGGGTTGGGATCTTTGTTTAAGAGGCTAACTGCACCAAAGCCCTCCTTTGGCGATGAGACTGGGTACAGAGCAGCTCAGTGATAAGGGCGCTCTTGGGAATGCTCATGAAATTTGTGATTGAAATGGATAAAAGCAAATAATACAAGGAGAGTGACACAGCGAGAACTAAAGACCCTCGAATCTGC
>JGI24021J15306_10011592_pt1 | contig 10948 bp, 6 predicted proteins | sample Ectturendosymbi1_FD_15306 | JGI IMG/M metagenome (IMG submission 15306)
GGCACATTGACTTTTTCTGGAACAAGGTGGTACATGATGACAGTACGGGACACACAAATGGTACGCGATCAGAAAAAGTTTGAGAACCACTGCTCTACAGTAAACCCTTATTAGTTATCTCATTGAGTGTGACCACATGTCCCGCTGTTAAAGGTTGTGTCCCGAGAGAAAGCAATCCTCAAGACAGGCATACCACTGGGGGGACATATTTTCGTTTCTTTTAAAGTTGGAATGTATTATATAACGCCTTGTGAGAAAGTTTGGCCAATGAACCGAGAAGGTGCAAAAAATTTAGGATGTGCCATCGCTGTTGACTCAGCGTTTGTAGTGTGGTTAATATTAAACTTCAACTTACCAGTTTTTACGGTTGCACTCATTGGGGCTCGTTTATCGAACTACTCAGCACTCAAATTCATCAGAAGCTCAAGTTTGCTGTCAGCGTTAGTTTGTAAAAGTTTATCTGCAGCGTGCACCAATGCGTATTTACAATCTTCAAATTAGATATTATAATAAAATAAGCATGCGAAAAGTAGCTAAGATCTGACTTTTAAAAACTAAAGCCAAATAGACTTACGTGTGCCCTATATTGCACAATAAACGCGAATGTTATGAGTTATGACATCAGGCTGCAACAATGGACCTGCAAGCCTTTGATGTTTCTTTTGTTTAATAATAGCTAAGGCTGTGACATCGTAGTTAGCAGGCGTGGTGTTACTTGTTGAAAAACGGTTCACAAACACTGTTCTAAGAGCCGCATGCAACTCCCAAGCATCCTTTGTGCGGCTTTGAGCAATCCTGTAACAGAGTCAATTTGAACAAGAGTTGATGATGCCTACTTCGTAGGCGAAATTAATACTCTGTAAGAGATTAGTGTCTGAATCTTTGCTGCGGGAAAGGATTCCTTTCGATGGGCAGTGTTTTTCAGTAACACCTCCAAAATTTGTTGTAACAGACTTCGTTAGTGCAGTAAAACAAAACGTGTCAATTGTCCTGTGGCAAAATTTTTTGTGCGGCTCTAAAAATTTGTAGGTCTGGATTTGGCTCCCTTCAGCGAAATGATTGAGAACCACTGTTGTAGAAGTAAGAAAAACGTTAACTACCACTACATCTTACTTTCTAGTCAGAATTATCAAACCGGATCTGTAGTAGTGTAGCGATCTAAAAAGAATTGAGCTATCATGAGTAGGTATATAATAAAATATCCATAGCTTTTGTAGCTGTGTAGTCATGCTGTTAGCAGGGAGTATGATAAAAGATATGATACCATTGCAGATTTAAGCGTGAAATGCACGGCACGCCATTGTAAAGTAGGAATTTTTATTAGAAACCACAAGCCTTGCTGTCAAGTTCTACTAGATTCACTTTTTTTAAAGTAAAATGTTAAGTACCCGGTGTGGACCTGTAGGGACCCGATTTTCTCTGATTCTAGAGACCCGATGATAATTTTCTCTGATTCTAGGTACCCGATTTTCAATTCTAGGGACTCGAATGGGGTCCTAAAACACCTTAAAGAATCTGCTAGATTGCTGACAAAGTTCACTAGGAAACATTACGTTTACAAGCAGCAGCATAACATGAAAGTTATGAATATAATTGGTAGTGAACTGACTTTGCTTTGCCTAGCAGTACATTACCAGGAGAGTATAAAAAGCAATGTAAACATATGTGGACTTTTCTTGAAGTTTTCATCTGTGGAAAAAATCTATGTTCTCACACAGTAAACATCAGTCTTATTTTTTCCTAAGCTTAGGGTGTTAAATTGTGCTTTACTTTGCGATTCATCACTGCTTATGAGTGCAAAAGATAAGAAATCAGAAGTTTTCAGCAAAAATCAAATGTGAATTTCTTGGTAGAAGTCATACCAGTGCTTTGAACGAAGGGCTTTTAAACACATCTTCTCATTTGGGTTAATGAAAATGTGGGCGTGTTTAAAAGAACACATGAGAGTCAACTATGTGTTTTGCGCACTTTGTATGGTTTGGCCGGGCAGACCTGCCAGCTGGAATCGTCAAGACTGCAACAGGCAAAGCATACAACGAGTGCAAAACACTTGGTCAGTTGGGACTGGTCGGTGTTTAAATGCTCGGACACGAATGTAGTTTTCCAAACAGCCATTTTCTTGTTCTGTCGTAAGAAATAACAAAAGGTCCTCAGGCATTGAAGGCAAAACCAGCGACTGCCTTTCCAGAGATGTTTATATTACCGCTATCTTGAGTTGCGTTTCTGTTCTCTGAATCGTCTGAACCTGTGATTGTTGTGTTAACACTGATTTCCTCATGGTAACAGCACTGCTTCTAAAAAACTACCAGATTAAATTACTAAAAAGGTTTGGTATATTCTCCTGGTTTTGTGTACATGATTTAATTCATTTTCCATTCAACTTGAAGCATACCAAGACAAGACAATTAAAATATTAATGTGTGAAAACGAAGAGAAGTCGGAGCTGGAGCCTGAGTTATGAAAAAAGAGAGCTCCGGATCCGGAGACACACTCATGAAAACCAAGAACTCCGGAGCTGGGGCCATGTTCATGAAAAGAAGAGCGCTGGAGCTGTGACATTTTTACGACGGCCCCGCAGCCCTGAAATAATCCAAACTGTAGCCGGGTACATAGACAACCCAGTGTAAAAATTCAACAGATAAATTGCTTCAGCAACAACCTCCAACGATTATCATAATAAATTAAAATTTGCAAGGAAGTAACAAGTCATAATTGTAGGATGCTGAAGTTAATTCAATGATCGATTAGTGGTTGAGATTTTCGCTCCCTTGGTGTTTTTTCGCCCCCCTATCGCCCCCTTTGAATTTTTCTCCCCTTTGCCCAACAAAATCGCCCCCAAGGGGACGATTCCGCCCACTTTGAGAAACACTGTTCTAACAAATCGTCCGTGATTGACAACCAAAGCCTAAATCAGGAAGCGCGAAACTGAGTTCTGAGGTCTGCACTATTTGGCTTACCACATTGGAAACGTAGTTCTTACGTGCTCCCATGGAATTCATAACAATCGTTGCAGAGATCTACACAGTATATTAGAATTAACCAGTAAAACCGTGTATATGAGACACAATATTCGTGCTTGCAGTGGCGAATCTTCCTGGGGAGATTTGGGATTAAACTTTTTCGTAGAGGTCCATGTATCCCTTGAGGGAGCAAGCCTTTTCAGCAAAACCTTCTGTTCTCTGGCTATACGCCGTCCATAACACAACATACTGCAAAGTTTCAACGCAAAAGTCGTTTTTCGAGTGATTTGGTGCTAAGCGTGAAGGCAGTCCTTTGCTGCACGGTTTTCTCCATCAGGATTGCTGCGTAGTTCCATGTGAGACTGTAGCTCGTGCATGAATCTTTTGCACTGCATTTCTTAAGGAACAAATTAACCAACCAGATTTTGATTAATATAACAGTATCCTCTGTCAATCGAAAGAAATCCTTTCTCAGCAAAGAATCAGACAGTAAAGATCTTACAGAGTGTATATTTCGCCTACGAAGTAGGCATCATCAGCTCTTATTCAAACAGAATAACAGTAACCTCCGTTCACTTTTTTCTTGTGCCAGACTTTGGGATTTAGTGTGGTCTCTAAGCTATTAGAGTAGCGAAGTTATATTCTCATATGGGCTGAAAGAATCAGCACAATTTGCTTCTTTATTCTTTATCGTAAGTCGGGCGACTGAGGAAGTACATGCGTTGCGTTAGTAATGACTTACCATGCAGTAACAAAACCTGTGGTTGTGAAGTTGTCCCCGAGCAAATTGAAAGTTTCGCCAAGAGGACATCAGGACGGTGAAGTGTCGTTTCGCACGCATGAAAAGCAAGGTGTGGTTGATACAACATGTATAAACCAGTAAACCAGCTTTGGTAACACGTGCTAAATCAACCATAAAACCGGTAGTGGCGTGCATCAGTGAATTCATGCAAATGCACATTTTAGTAGATTAAGCATCGCGTTAGTATCTTTATAAAATATAAATATGAAGTTTAAGTGTTCCAGCGCGGTTGAAAACAGTTGTTTGAAACTAAGCAGCATATGCGCATTTAAAGAACTTCGTCCGTCAGTTAACGTACACAGCTTACTCGCAACCAATTGTTGAACTTGTGATTAGGGTCGTGCGAGCTGGTTTATGCCTGATCACAAGCAAACCTATAAACCTTACTTGTGGCTAGAAAAGACGACATTTGCGGATTTTTATTCAAATCAGGATGCGAGTGAATGAAAAACTAGCGCTGGTGATTTAAAATGCACAGTAAAGGAACGTATGTGGGGTACATCCACTTGCGCAGAGCCGAGCGACCATACTGCGATCTTGCAAACCGGTATAGCAGCTGCAATTGAAACAAGGTCGTTAAATTTGCAAAATTATTTCCCAAAAATAAACTGATGAGCAATAAAACGCCAACGCTCTTTCCCGAAACGAAATCGGAATGTGCTGCTTGGTTTTCCATTCGTGATATTTATATCTTGTCTGAAAACCGGTCTTTTCTTCCGGGACACCGGGACGTAACTCCAAAAAGGGGCTCCCGGTATAAGCAAGAGGTGTAGACGGTGTGGGTGTAGTCATCCTAAGTTTGTGCAATGTAAGGTTACGTAGCTGAGAAAATATAAAGTTATACAAACTACAGCACATTCCTACCTGGTTTTCCTACATATCTGTCTATGCGTCTCGTGAACCAAGAACTTATAGTCTCGGGCGTGATGTACGGCGTGACAGTAAAACACTTTCGTTCATTTACTCACTGGCTGCTACAGCGAGTTACTCGTGGACATTTTATTCGGAGCCTTCAAGCTTTCTCTGCTGTAGTGCCATAAAATGTTATGAGAAGGTAATCACCAGTGCGTAAGGCGATTCTGGGACAGAACCGCCGCTAGAAAGTCTTCAGTAGGGGNCTTTATGTTTGTGCAGGGGGGCCTGAACGTTTGTGTAGAGGGCTTGAACGCAAAAACTCTATTTATTTATAGTGCTTCATATTTCAATTTGGGGGGCCTGGAGCTCTTTTGGCGTGGCTAAGCCCACCAAAGCCTCCCCGTGGCTACGGGACTGTTCTGGGAATCCCGTGTGCGACCGGTATCCCCGTGCACGTGATGTTTAAAAGTTTAGGTAAATGTCAAAGCTTACTTTTCCAGCGTAATTTTCAGGTTTGTTGGTGAAGTGTTTGACAATTTTCTGATATTTAGTGGTGACCTGTTTTGTAAGTCATTCGTTAAAATTTGATAATTGTAGGCAAACATCGCGGAAAACCCTTTTCCACTCCTTTCTCTTACAAGTTTGTTTCACAGCAACAGTTGTGAATAGCCTCCCGTGAGTGATTGAATCTCTCCAACAACAAAAAAATGGCGACACGCCTGGTTATACACTACTTTGGCCTACACTATGGCCACCTGGGCACGATTGCGTACGTCGGTCGTACCACGCTTGAACGCATGTTAAAAGTTGACTCGGGTGTGTCTTCCTCAAAAAGTGCTGCTTGTTTCAGCTTCGTCTGCGTGCTTTCCTTTTTGTCACTGGTGGAGAAGCAGACCCTTTGCACGTAATAAAAGGATAAACAAACTGGCGTAATTGCTACACTTATCCACGTATTATGTGTGGGAAATGGGGAAAACTCGTGCATTTGTGGAGAGAAGCTGAGCCTGTGCTCGCAATTTTTGAAATTTTATTCAGTGAACTTTTTCTAAAGGTGAGAACAGTTTTATTTCGAAACGTCCGATATAATTGTATTTAAATCTTCGACTTTTGCATTGTTGTTTCTCATACCCCTTTGCAAGCCTTCCAAGGTTTTCTTTTTAATGCTTTGCCCATGAAATATTTTCAGTGGGATTGCGGCAGTTTGCAGTGACGTAGTTTTGAGACCTGATTTCGGCGTCGAGACCTTGTTTTGTGAGTCTTAGTCTCGAAGGATGCAGGTATCGTCAGTGGCAATTTCAGTTCAGACCACGTGAACAGTTATAGGTGAACGGTAAAGCAGCGAATTCGCCTTTAGACGAACATGTGATGTTGAGAAAGGGAACAAGCAAGAGAAATTCCTAAAATCAAAGCCAAAATTTATGCGTCGATCCTACAGCATCGTCAGCATGTGCAATGTGCAGAGAGGATTGGGCTAAAAATGCTTTACGGGACAATAGCAGGCGTGAATGTAATAATCAAGCAGTATTTTACAGAAACAATTTACTTTTTATGGTACCGGATTTAGCCTGAAAGAGAAGCACTGTTTATACGTGACGACTGTGAATGTCAAGATCAAAACGACCTTGTAGAATTCACAATAAAACAGTCGTGTGAGCGCTTTCCCTTACATGGTTATTATTCTAGCTGTGACTGCATTACAAACCACTGTGATGGCATACTGTAGGTTTCAGACTGCAGCTTTGTAACAACCGAAGAAGAGGTGCACTCGAGTAGGCAGCTCAACTGCAACTTACAAAACAACTCTAAAAAATTATTTGCTCGCAATGGCCTTTGCTGTTGGTCTAACTGCATTTGAATACAAACTTGCTTGCAATCTGCGATATGGCTATAACCTACACGTAGAAGTTAATGCAAGTTATTTCTTTTTGATAAAAGTTGTAATCGCTTTATAAAAGTGTTTACTAGAAAAGAAATATTGGTTAAGTTCGATGCTGATCCTGTCTTCCCTGTAATGGACAATCATTATCAAACAAACAGATGAAGAAGCTCTTCTGGTGATTATATTTTATAATCAGCCAACGTTTCGCCCACCTATTCAAGTGGGCTTCTTCAGGGCAATGTTTTCAACCACAAAACATGTAGCATACCAATAACAAGAAACAGCCAGCTTTGCGTTTTTTTGTCTTCGTACGTCATACTACTCATTGTTTCTTGTTATTGGTATGCTACATGTTTTGTGGTTGAAATTGAAAACATTGCCCTGAAGCAGCCCACTTGAATAGGTGGGCGAAACGTTGGCTGATAACAAAATATAATCACCAGAAGAACTTATTCATCTGTTTGTTTGATTTGAAACCTGGTGGCAAACGCTACGAAACAACATGAGTGGCAAAAATAACAGAATCATTATCAAGTCTGAATTTTATGTCAGAATTCGTCGGGAAAAGTCAACTTTGGATAAAAAGAATCAACGTAATTTCTTAGCCAATGCGTGCTGTTTTTTCAAATACACTTGAATAAATATGTCACAATTCTCTTTTCCCCTACTTTCTGAAACAAGAAGGCTAGCATTCCAGGAACTAGCACATTCCGAAGTAAAAGCAAACTACGTTTAAGTCAACTTACTCAAAAGTTTTAGCAACATACTGACTAACGTGAGTTTCTTTTTGAAAAAAACAAATCAGTTTCAATTGACAAACCCGTACGTGAATTTATCCCTGATTAACAGCCATAACTGTGAATTTTCTCATGTAAAAAATTGCCAAGTAACTTGTAACAAGCTTAGTACTCATTTTCGTGATTTATGATACACCTGAAGGAAAACTGACGAACGTTTGCAATCTTATGCAATTACTGGTTGTAATAAAACGGGCTTAGGTGCCTAGCGCAACTTGTGTTATTTAAATGTGGCTACGGCAGAAAATTGGCCATTATCATCCATGTAAAAACTAGCGAAAGATTACTGCGGTCATCTTGTTCATTCTCTCTTGAAGCTGTATTCGACTGGTTTGGCAATGTGAGACCGACACCTTGCAGGTTGCAGCATCAGTAAGAATGAACCTTGTTTTATCTTACGATGCTTAAAAATATTTCATCTTGTGTGTTACTGAAAGATGCCACCAACGGTTGCCACTGTTTTTTTGTTAGAACTGCTGTTAGCAAGGCTCCCGCTGACTACGCAAGTGACGCCAGCGACGTTCTGGTTGCCGAAAACCCAAGGAAGTATAGTTCAACATGTCAGTGGCGAAACCGCACGAGTTTCCCGCTGCACGTATATTGCAGGCCAGCGGACCAAAAGGTCTAAAAATGCGTTGCTTGTAACTATGGAATGTTGCCATCGACAGTGTGTTTGAAGAAGAGAATTTTGAAACCCCGTGACATCATTTCCTGCCTTATCAACCAGGGCAATCTACTCGTAGTGACATGACTGTGAGCAGCTTCACAGCATGCGTACATTTAAAAAACTTCCATGTAGGCTGGTGCACTAATGCAGCACTGCGATCAATGCAATTCCGCTTAGGGTGGGCGGTTAGTATGTTGAATAAATAGTCAGCAGGTTCATTTAACGTGGTCATGAACGCTATATAAACTGTCAGAAATCATAACTTTAAAAAGTTCTAGGGCAAAACCTCAAAAAGTTTGAACTTCATTTTTCCAGGGTTAGTTAAATATTTTCAAAAAACCAACATACAACTCGATGTATAAGGACTTTTTACCTGTGCTGCGTTTTTCAGGTTCCACGGAGCATTTGTATGTTTTGTGCATTTTCGTAGACATTGATCTATTAAATTTGCCTGCAACTGCGTTCGGCTATCGGCTATGCGTGCTTGCATGTCTTTACAGTCATAACACGAAAAGCCTGCCTCTTCCTGTTTTCAGTTATCCGGCTGCTTACGTATACATAAACTCACTAATGTAGTGTCAAGCAGATACTACGAGGATTCTTTCCGCGTAAGTTAGAGACCGAGCTACCGTTTAGTAAAACATTTAGTTGTACTGAACGATTTACAAATGCACGTATTCTAACACGCAGTGGTATTTAGGTATAATTAGCAATTAGGAGTCTCCATAGCACAGAAAGGATTCAAAAAAGTGACAGAATATTAGTGCAATGTCGGTAAAGAATACCTTTAAAAGAGAGCAATTCTTTGTGTGCTTGGTCGCACGCAGCTTAAAGAAGCCGCCCGTGAAAATGAGCAAATTCATTTATAGCACAATAGAACCAACTTATATACTTTTGCTAGGCATGTAAAGCGAGCTAAAGTTTGTTGTCAGTTGTGCAAGTATCACCATAATGTTGCTTCATGAAAACTTGAGTCGAGGCTGATTAGTTTATTCCGCCCTAGTGTTAACATGCTGTAAAAACACCGCCAACTGTTTTAATTGCACTTGTTTCAAAGTTACCATCTTTTCAGCAGTCGTGAAACTGCGCTGTCAAACCCCTATTGTACGCGTTTGATATCAGTTAAGTACCGTTGAAATCGTGGGAAACGTAGTTTAAAGCTAAGTTAGACTTCGCGGTGGTTGTTCGGCTCCCCGCTAGATTAAGACTTGTGAGCAGGCGCGATTACCATTGAGCTAAAAAGGCTTAAGCCTAGGGCCCCAACATTTTGCGAGTAAGGACAATTTTGAGCATTTCCGTAAGTAATTATATTTGTATATTTTGGTTCAACACACGTATTTTTACTATGCCGCTAACAAAAGATCTCTGTAGTAGAGTATAGAATAGAAGAATGAGCGCGAAGGATTGAAGTGAATGACGATGAGCATTCTCCTTTTATGACGTTAAGAATTAGTTTTGTCACGCATAATATGAGGAACAAAACGCCTGAATCCACTTTTCAGATTACATGAGGCCAGTGAGGTACTGAATAAATAGGTGATAGGAGTGTGGTCAGATAATTTTACCACTGCCGTTTTCGTTAGTTTCATTGTGACTGTTTTTGTTCCTGATTATGCACTGGAACAACTTGTTCAGTGAACGTAACGAGCACGTGTAGTGCTAATTTTATGACATCAGTCGTCGCAAACCTCCTAGAAGGGCCCCCGATATAAAATAGCCTAGGGCCCTAAAATGAAAATTCGCCTCTGCTTATGAGGTTAGCTTTGTTTGTGTTAGCATTCTATAAAATAAAGTGTTTTTTTTAATGCACCTGCTATTGTTCAGTAGGCAACTATCCTTTCAAACTTAGCCTCTGGTTTCATTGTGTTGGTTCGTTGTCCAGACGACTTCATCAACGATTTCGAATGACATGTAACGTGTAAAGAATCCACACAGACCTTTGTATTTATAACAAAAGCAGGAAGTTTGACGACCAAAAAAGTTAGGTGTGATTTTTCACGAGATTTGTGTTGCAGTCAGCAGCTGCGTTGCTACCTGCTTTAATATGTGTTCCAGCATGGGCCCATAGTGTAGGAGTAGGCAATTTTTGGGTGCAAATAATATTTTGTCCGAAAAACTTTTATACCACAAACTTTCTCCCTACAAATTTTCTGTAGCTGTTGGTACATTATATTTTCTTTTACCATGTTGCCATAGACTTAAGTATAAAATTTGGTACTTGAGATTTGTTCTTGATAACCCATCTGCAAAAGTACGTTAGGCTGTGCAAGAAAATTGTCAAAAGCCAGCTGCATCAGTATTTCTAAGCATCTGGCTCACAGTTATGAGATTTTCCATTCACATTCCAGCTGTTGCTGTCCGCAAGGAACCTCAGACCTAGCTGAGGTAAGCCTAAAGGTGCTTCCTTCTCCAAAGACATACATGTGATATATATGGCATGCATTATATTATTTATATTATGACTGTGCCATGAGGCTCATAACATTGCATGTTCAACTGCACATATATACAACAAACTGTATGGCAAAATATGTTCATCCAAACACTGTAGTTAAAATTAAAAACAAAAGCTTTTCTGTACTTGCCTGGCATGGACTCTACTAATATGAAGTAGATGCCCTCCAGTATACTCGATTTCCTCAGTGTACAATTAATACAGAACATAAATGAAATGCCTTCTATTGCCAAAACTTTCAAGTGAGTCAGTTGCTCATTAACTGTCGCAAAAACACGAAGTTACTAAAAACAGTTTGTTGATTTTTATATATACATTGTTTTTTCTATGACATAATAAACTTTTATTTATGCATTCAGTAACAAGGAGATATAATTTCATGATTATTGTTAAAAATGTCGAAGCTTCTTTACCCAAATTTTTTGAGATTCTGCCCAGATTGTTGACAAATCTGTTGGGGTCGCGCATACACCCCCGCTCCTACACCAGCACTGCATGGGCCCCCCGCTCCTACATCAGCACTGCATGGGCCC
>JGI24021J15306_10011595_pt1 | contig 10948 bp, 3 predicted proteins | sample Ectturendosymbi1_FD_15306 | JGI IMG/M metagenome (IMG submission 15306)
CCATCTTTAAATCCAGATAAGTCAGTATAGCACAAAGTTTTAGACAGAGTGGGGGTTAGCTGACACAATTACACAATTACCACACTAGAAACAAAAACAAATTACACAATTACCACACTAGAAACAAAAACTTGTGTGCGTTTGGTTATCATTCCAAACTGAAGGAGCTCCCTTCACTGCATTGAGTACATCATATAGGCGTAGACTTACCATAATTTCTTAGGCTTAAACCACAACAAATTCAAAATCATCATTATTGAAATAACCTGACGACCTGCCGAAGACCTGAGCTTCAGCTCAAAGCATACAATATTTCAAAAAGCAGTGGCTATAGATACGCCTGTGGATCATGAAATTTGAAAACTTGATAATATGCCATCTTTGATGTAACAGTTACGTATGATGAGAGTGTAGTAGGCTTGGTAGAAACGATGTAAGCTTAAATGTAAAAGATAAATCTAACCTTAACCGTAGCCTTAACTTAACCCTAATTCTAAGCTAATGCTAAGCTAACCCTAAGCTAACCTAACCCTAACACTAACTTAGCACTAACCTTAAGCTAACCTAACCTAACAGTACACTATTAACCCTAAGCTAACCTAACCCTAACCTCATGCTATCCCTAACCTAACACTAACCTGTAAATGTAAGCCTGAAAAAAGTAAAGAAAAAAAACAAAAAGAAAATCGAAAGAAAAAAAACAAACAAAAGTCGGAAAGGTGAGATTTGAACCGAAAACCTTAGTTATAAAAGGCGTAGCACATAACAACCATTACACTATTATTTGACTATACAATCCATTCAGTTTGAATGACAAACTGACCATTTTAGTTGAATTGTGTTAGGACAGGCGCATCCCTAGTCATTTCCATTTCAAAAATGGCTTCTAACTGTAGCAGTTGCTGTAGTTCCGTTGAAGGCAATGGAAAAATGATGCAGCAATAAGCCCCAATTTACAAATGGCCATTGAGCAGAATTATTTCATAACAATGCATCATCAAGCTGGAGTTAATTTTAAAAATTTCACTGAAGTGAAATTCCAGGAAATTTTGCTAGCTGGGACGGGACACTAGGACAGATGTTTAAACCGGGACAGTCCTGGCCAAACTGGGACGTATGGTAGGTCTTTATAAGCATTTACTTTACAGATTACTAGGGCCATAAAGTCATAAATCTCACCCATGTAATTCTGGAAGTTGTGAAACAAATTTTGAAACATAAATGGCACCCTTCAGCCTTGCTTATGTTAAGTCTATAGCTAAAGTTATAACTTATAAATTTATAATATAATAACTATAAAGTCATTAAAAGTTGTATTTTCCATGTTAGGTCGTAAAGTTATAATTTGCATATTTTCAACCAAATTCAACTAGGAAACCATTAAAAAAATACTGAAAATATCAGGTGGCACTACTGTATCGCTAGATAAAATCTGCAACCTGCAAATTGAATTTCAATGTTGGCAAAGTCATATGTGAACCTAGGTATTTGGATGAAATGTAATGCATTTTCTTAAAAAGCATGTTCTTGCTGCCCCAATATAAACAAACCAATGTCCATGAATGTTTTCTATTGGTAGTGTCTATTTTACAGTTCCTTGTAAAAGGCAGAGCTCTGTAAATAGCGGATCTTAGTTGCGGAGTTTTGATGATGCAACCAGAGTGGGAAAAGTTGCGTTGCAAAAGCAAAAAAAGGAAGAAAAATGAAGGAAAAATGTTCTATTAATGCAACTTAAAATACGCTTTCCTCTAACATGACATGCATGGAAGTTTGCAATGTTTAAAAATTTCATACATTCACAACTGTTGAAACCCATCTTTTGTCCCCAAACCATTGTGAAACTCAGATAACCCAAAATTTTCAAACTTCAAAATAGACTTTTTTTACCGTAGTGTAATATCACCTTTTGCAGTGCAATTATTTTTACTACCTTTTATTCTCATTGCTCAACGCAAAATATCGGTTTTAACAACTCATCATCAAACCTTTGCAACCAAGCTCCGCTATTTACGGAGCTCCACCTTTCACAGGGCACCTTTTTTTACCGGCGATATTCTGATAGCAACAGATTGGCTGGAGCGATTGTGCCGCCACTTGAAGATTCGGTCTCGTGGCATGACGCAATACCAAGAAAAAGGTCACTTTGTCAGGAAAACACCGTCCTGCTCGTGGTGTAATGGTTATGTGTAACGGCTGCTATGCTAATGGTTTTCGCTTCAACTCTCACCTTGTTGGCTTTCGTTTTGTTTTTTTTCTTTGCTTTTTTTCAGGCTCCGCTTAGGTGTTACGTTTTGGGGTTAGTGTTCTTAGGTTATGATTAGGTTAGGTTAGGGTTACGTTATGGTTAGGATTGCATTAGGTTAGGGTTAGTACAGTGTTTGCTTAGCATTAGGTTAGGGCTATGGTTAGTGTTAAGGTTAGGGTTAGGTTATAAGTTTATCTTTTACTTGCATTTACTTCGTTTCTACCAAGCCTTTTGCTACTGCCATCTTGGTGGCAAAATACTGGACACTGCCTTTTCAATTTGCTCCAAACCAAACTATATGTTTTGCTCATGTTTTGAGCTGTTTATTTTAGTGGAGCTTCAACAAATGATGGGGCTACCATCTCATACCTATTTTTACTGGTAATGCTTCTTTGTACAAAATTGCATGTTCTAGCTCAGTCAGTTTTGTTTGGTCATCTATTCAGAAAAACAGTTTTTGAGGTCATAAAATATAGCCATAACGATTATGCATTATCAACTTTTTCATTTAATGACGATACTTCACTTTGTTTGGGATTCAGCGTGATTTAGTATGCTTTGTTAGAAATTTGTAGAAGCATTTTGCTTATATTAAACTTTCACGTTAAACTCTGATGCTATCTGATGTTGAAAAAAACAGTCATCTGATGTTGACAAGACTGTCCTTAGTGGCAATACTGCCTGAAAGTGAAAGCAAAGCGGTTATTCAATTCAATTTATTTATGATGGAAACAGATTTTAAAACTTGCTAAAAATTGAGTTTCGACATTCAAAAACTAGAAAAATTAGGTCTCGTGGGTATAAAGGTCATTAAAAGTATCAGCAAGTGTTTACAAGTCTGGATACCACATTGTATGGTGTTTAATTAGCGTTGGGGCTATGGTTAGGTTCAGGTTTACCTTTTACATTTACTATTTTTCTACTAAGCCTAACTGCACTCTCCTCGTGCATTACTGTCACATTACAAGTGGCGTATTAACCAGGTTTCAAATATTAAGATCCACAGGCGCACCTGCAGCCACTGCCTTAATTTTATTTACATGGATTTTATTGTTTGTAAAAAAAGAGATGGATTTTAAAGTGTTGTCAAGGAGGTGTGCATCTGCCGGTTTAGATAAGTTGTTATCAACCTAATTATAGGATCTATGTGTTATTAATTTTTGGCATTAACAACAGCAACATGACCTGTGAAAAAGTAAGGTATTTTTTAATGTATGTGATTCGCGCATACACAAGCTTATCAAAATTTGTTCTTGTTTTTATGAAATTAAAACTTCCTAGGAAAGTCCAGTGTACTGGAAGATTTTTATGAATATCTGATCTTCAATTATTTAAAGAATAAATGAATGAATTTAATTTGCAGTCAAAGATGAAATCCATAGTACAAGTACACTCTTTCTGCACAATGTAGGTTGATAAAAACAGACAAAACAGAACGTTCTACAATGGCGTTGAAGGAAGAATCGCAGGGTTACAGACACTTCCTTAACAGAACGTTTTACAACCGCATTGGAAACAAAACCATAGCGTTACAGACACTTTCTTAACACTATTGTTTGTTAACCTGTAATACTTGGTACAACACTACTGCAGAGCAGGATGCTAATTCTTAAACTGGTTGAGGTGAGGTAAAGTGCACATGGATTGTGGGATGACATGCCCTCAAACGAACAAAACTGCAGCATCGGGCACTCAGTCACAGAGTAAAATGTGATTATAGTGTTCAAAGAATAAGGACAAATATAAACAATCTGACTGCATGAAAGCATGCAACCATGCATTGTTAGACTATCTGCATCTTTCGAGAAACAGGTACACATTTTTTGTAATGAAGCCTCAAAGGTAGGAATGTTACATTGAACCTGATGACTACTAACACTCGCTATTCATGGCAGGTTGTATAGAGCTCTGCACCCACAATTTTTACCTCTTGACAACCTGATTTTTCAATGCTTTTCATACAGAAAGAATTGTTCTACTTCGCAAAAAAGTTGATGTTTTATGTTTAAGTTGCTTGCAGAAAAATATAAAAAATTTAATTCAAGTAACTTCACTCCACAGGTGAAATCAGCAAGGAGTTAAATGCAAATTTTTAAAAGGAAATTGATTTCACGTAACACTATGCAGTCTTTACATCTGCAAACAGTGCTAATGGGTGAAACGTTGAAAGGCTAAAACAAGGTCAGAGAAAGTAAACAACCTCAAGACTGCAATGAAAAAACTGCACAACCCCAACTTTGACAAATAAAACTAGAAATGGCGTCTTGATCAACTACATGCATTCACTGATGCTTTAAAACTTACTACAAATATAAAAAATACTTAATAAATATCAACACCTGCTAACAATTATAACACTATGGAATATGTTGCTTTCAGAGAAATGCAACTTCTGGCAAGGCGACACTTCGAATATACAGCTTGAAACAACACAGGATATGATTCAGAATAATTGTGTAATGCGTAAACTCAATGTGCATTTGGTTGTAATAGCAAACAAGCCTCTGCTGGTGCATTTGAAATGCTGTGATTGACAAGAACGAAAATGCCTGCACACTGGTGGTGAAAATCAAGACACATCAACGCTCAGCACAATCAAAACAAAATTTATCTCACACTGGGGAGGATCATGTTTTGAATATTAAGTTATGCGTTAAGTTTGTGATACTACTTACCTTTACAGATATTCAAAGAAAGGAATTTGGGTTGTTCATCAAAAGTAATGGTGTGGTAAGCTTTATGTATCGGTGGTTTATTCATGTTACCATGGAACACTGAATGGTGCCATGGCAAAGCCATTTTATATTTGTTATTTTCATTAATTCTAGAATTGGATCAGTTTCAAGTATTGTGGTGCAATGACCATCTCTTGGTAAATTTGTTCTTGGTTTGACCGACATGTTGTTTGTAGCATGTAACACAAGTCACTACATAAATACCATAGTTTGTCTATGTCAAGTTTTGGTTAACTTGGAAGGTTTTACTCATTATTTGTGAAACACATGGCACCACTGATTTATTGTGTTTCCCATGGTGACCAGAAAGAGCACAGTGGCTGCAAGGACTTGACACACCTTTGATATGCTCTCTCGTCTTGCTCAAAGCAAGGTGCTTGTAGTTGGGCAAGTATTTGCCCAGTTGTAATTGGTCTTTTGTAGGTTATCATTGCCTTTGGATTTAAGTTTTCTTCTTTCTCTGTTAGAGTTTTCAGGTGGGGGAAAGATGTAGCCCAAACTTGTGGATCATCTTTCATGTTGCATTTTGGGGGTCGTGGTCGTTCTTCCCAATTTTATGCCATTGCTATCATGTCATTAGTCATGTCCAGAGGGAAGTTTGAGTAAATCACTTTTTCTTTGAGTCAGTTTAAGCTGCTGATGCAGTCTTCTTTCCTTTGGTTAAGACGTCTTAATTTTATTGCTTCTCTAAATAAGATTGACTTAAATATTGACTTTGGGTGGTTTTATTTTCCTTTCATGAACTGCCTTCCTTCTCCTATGGGTTTAACAAAGTGTTTAGTGACAATGCCAAAATGATCATCAGTAGTTATGCAATGATTATCATCTAGGAATTCAACTTCACCCTTTTGATCAGCTGTGCAAGCTTATCGAAACATTAGTTCCAAACCACTATTGGCAAATGCTGAAGTTAGTGCCTGTTGCATGTTTTCATTTGACGATTCTGATGTAGCTATCCAGATTATGTCATCGATAAATCTCTGGAAAAGTGCTGCCTCATGTAGCACATCCGTAATCAGCTGTAGGATGTAATGTACAGCAATGTTTGCAAATGAGACCGAGTGGTTGCCATCAGTTATAATGCTGTTTTTTGTGTATATGACTGGCCTCCATATTGGGTGACAACATTGTTTAGGCAAATTTCATTCAGCTTGACAATGTTTTTTGCAGCTTTGTGTTGAATTTGGAATGCTTTTCCAATGCACATTCAAGGGCTTTTGTTACTGTGTCTCTGCACAAGCTTGGGTAAATTGCTTTTACATCTGCTGCCAATATCTAAAACACTGGTATTTGCTTTCCAGTTTCTCAAGTTTTGGTTAGGCAATCTTTCCAAATGAGCAGGTCTCCAATTTATTGATGTCTGTCATGACAAAATTCGTCTGGGTAGTTTTTGCAAAAGTCCGCACTAATAGGTTACAGTATTAATTCTAGAAATGNAGTAATGCATAAGGTGCTGATGTTCCCAGCAGATTACAGAAAGCGCATAGGTATGTATTTGATATCAACATACAATAAATTCTTTGGGATCAACTTGTGTGTTTTGAAAAGCAATTTAGCATGTCTTTATTACAGAATGAGAATTTTATCAAATGGAGAGTCAAATCAGTCAGGATTGAATTAAGCTTTCATTTATAATGATGATGGAATTAGTTATGTGCAAACGGTATACTACTGAAAACTAGATTTGCGGTAAGCTTTAAAACAGTACTTCTTGACTTTTCTAACCCTGGGAAACCATATTCTTAAAGATATTAACTTGGGAGCTCTTAATAATAAGGGGCTTTGGGAGCTGCATATGATAAGAAAACTTTGAACCAATGACATAAGCCTTATCTGTGATTATGTCAGAGATTGAAAATTTTGTGTGAATGCTAGTAGCGCATAGAAATTTTTAGTATTGCACACATATAACCTTTGCCACAGTATTCATATATACACATAATGTAAATTGTACAAAAAAATTTGTGCACTCCATGTTTTAGTTGTGCGGCATATTTTTGCACCCCTGGATTCTATCATTAGTCAAAGTGATGGTCATTGTTATTTATGCATTTGTGGGTTTAAAAAAAACTTTTGCATTCCGTTGGGGCACCCCCAGATTTTTCACTGGGGATCTATTAAGAACCACTGCTTTAGAAAAATCAGCCAACTGGGCTCTGTTTTCATGACTTGCATTTGTGGAGACAACCTACTTCCAAACTGTACTGTGACCAAGAGTGTGATTAACCATGAGTTTTGTCATTATTATGTACAGTGTAGTTGATAATTTCACTAACTACCATAAATTGAATTTTGAAAATACGTATATAAAATCATTAAGGAATATATTTTCCACATTTAGTTTTAAACCAGGTTTGATCTCCGGAATTCTCATAGTGTTTATCTTCTAAGTCATCTAAATGACAAAAAGTTAAATGTTATCAAATATCAGATATATCTTAAAAGTCAGGTACCAATGCTGTAATGATTTTTATTGAAAACTTTAGGAATTCGGTTGAAGCCATTATGAGCTTGTGTCCAATGATAAGACAACCTTAAAACTTTATTAATCTATTGATATTATTTGTATCAGGCTATTTGCACCAAATATTTAATGTGGAAACTGTCATATAAATTGTTGAATGCAGCCCAAGCTTGTGTTCAAATTTGATGATTGCGGTTTTGAACTGAACTTAATACTTTCCTGACAAAAGCAGATAAGCAGTTTATATGGATGGTAACTTGTTGCAAAGTACCTAAAAAGGATTTTTTTCCAAGAGTAAAAATTCGAACCAAGCAATTCTAAAATCCTTTTCATACTTCATGTAAAAAATTGTACATACTTTCCGTTCTAATAGAATCCTCATATAGTTTTTGAATCAGTGAATAAATTTTGCATTGTAACCTTTATTGAAGTTTACTTTTTTGATCTGTATGTTTAGGCATAAAAATGTTCACCTGCATGTAATATTAGTTTGGGAGAGAAATGTGGCTGAGAAAAACTTATGAAACTTACTATATGCAGGGTAGATGTTGTTGATGTTGTTATGAGTTATATATTGTTTTTATATCCCTAAGGATCAAATTAAGTTCTTGAACTGCAAGTGTTGCAGTTTATGTTGATTTGAATCATCAAAATATGAAGTGGATCTAAGGTTTCATCATTGGGAAACTAGTAATAAAAGAGAACTTTTCTAATGAGAAAAATGTGAAAAACAGTCATCAGTGTTTTAAAATGGTGGTGCTGAATTGAGATCAGTTCTCACAATTTTTTAAAGATGTTATTAAATATGGCACCCAAATACCAACAATTGCTAAATGCTCAAGGCATATAGGTATACACCAAGTATCTTCTTCATTGGTTAAAATAAAAACCTTGGCAAAGACAATTAATTTGGTAAGTTCCACAGCTTTTTTGTGGCAAAGGAGGTATATGCTGCATTGCAGTCATTGCTCTAAAGCTCTAGAAATCCGTATATTTTAAAGCCATAGGAAATACAATACCAATATATAGTGGAGAAAACACATGAAATGGTAGCGTCATAAAAAATATTAGAGATCTAATAGAATAGTTTCTTAGCATTTTCTGAATGTCGTTCTTCAACGTTTTGTTTGTCAACTCCTACTTAGAGATTCAAGCAGACTAAACATTATAATATTTAATAGCAAGACATTTAGACACTGACATATATTTTCCTATAATGATTAAAAGCATAATTGATAGAACTTTTTAGAGCGGCAGTTTGTTAAACTTGTGCAAAAATGTTGATCAATCACTATGAAGTATTTCAGTAATTTAGGACTAAATTGAACTGTCATGAGCTGTGTTTGGTACTAGTGTACTTACACAATATAAACCTTGTGCATAATAGGATTGTGAAATTTAGGTTTATGGAATTAAAACCTAACATTTAGTTTTAGCAGCATGTTGTACCAAGCCAGTGCTAAACTTGTGACCAAAAAATTAAGGGATGCAAAAATTCTGCTGCATACTTGCGCTGTGCTACCAAAAACTTGGAGTGCATGAACAGGATTTGCAGGTAAAGGCATATACATAATTAATAGGATAGTCAACCTGATTTTGTCTGTGCATATGTGAAAGAAGATATCCAACTTTTTTGTTTGTAAATAAGCAGAGGCATGAAATAAATTGCATTTTTTTCTAAGGTGTTTACATTTTCATACTTTATGCATGTGAATTGTATGTCGAAGCTTATATGTGTATGCAAAAATTTCTGCGCGATACATTCACAGAAAATTTTGCACCCCCGAATTATTAGTTATTTCAATAAAGATCAAAGATTGACATAAAGTACAATCTTACCAGTACAAGGTTAAGTCACTTGAAATTGAAAGTGAAACTGATCTTTTTAATTATTTTTAGGAGCAATGAAAATTTGGAAGATGTATAAACTATTGTCAATATCAAACCCACTTTTTGACATTACAAAAACCTAAAAGTAAAGCATTGACCTAGTTCTAACAAAGAACAAAATGTTTTGTAATTTGCATGATAAAAATTTATGTTTTCATCCCAAAGTTTTAATTTTGTTTTAGCATGTGGGATAAATTGGCACTAGGCAATTTTGAAAGTTCCATAAAATGTTTGCAATTGATCTCAAACTAATAGGAATAAATTTCATGTGTGAAAAGTCCCCAAGAGGCCAAGACAACCAAACACTGTCCTCAAGAATGGTGTTAAAAATGAAACCGATCTGAAAGGTAACTTAACTGCTAGTTTCTTCACAATAAGAAAACCTGGTCATGAAAGGAATGCTTTATCACATGAAAAATTTAATAATAAACTACCTTGTACTGTATGTATGTACAAACTACTTTTCATCAGTGCAGGATGCTGGTTATTAGAACCAGTACCTGTATTATCACAGAAACCTTGATTTCAGATTACCTGGACTATGTTATCAGAAAGTTATTATTGATTGCCAAACCATTGTTATACTCATTCATGTGTATTTCTTGTGATAATAGTTTAAAGACTTGTACTCCAAGAGATTGTTAATCAAAACATCAAGAATAACACTTTGAACTGACATGCGTTGAATTGCTATCACATCAGAATATTTTGCACTGAATGTGTAGATTTTATAAAATAAAAAAATGTTTCACTCTGTGTTTAACGGGTAGAGAAAACCATAAAGAATTGAACAAATAGAGTTTAAATTTTTGTTTGGTTAATTACCTACTAGCGTATTCTACATAAGCATGTATTTTATGGAAAGAATCAAGCATGTATTTTTTTGCTTGCAATGTGTTTGTACTTGTAGCATCATGCTACCTTTGTATATTATCCATACATATTTAAATTGCTTATCAAACATGATTTTCAGTTAATTCATATAAATTATTGAATTGAGCTGATTGGTGAATGCAGGGCTGCAGGACATTTAAAGATTCTTAGATTTTCATATCAATTGGTTCTCAACAGTTTGTTAATTTTGTCTTAAATTTTTTGACAGGAAAAATGCTTCCCAAAGCAGACAGGCTATTAAATTAATCTAACCAGTCTTCCAAACACATTTGCCAAATTGTTAATTTTAGTAGAACAGTGTTGTAAGCAAGAAAATAACCTTTGTTGGAGAAGTTTTTACGAGGCATCAATCAGGCCTTGGCCTTGCCACCAATTGTCTTTAAATAAATTCATAGCATGGTATGCGATCCAGTCAACTATTTATTCAAGAATACAGACAGGTGAGATATGAAAAAACATTCAAGTTTTCAGCAATATCTGGTTGTATGCCAAGGTTGGGCAGTGCTGGTCATTTGTCACCCTTTTGATGAAGGTGATGTTGCAACCTCTCCGGTGGCATGATTGTGTGATTCACCACGAACGGGATGTGCGTGAAGAATAACACCATTATATGTGTAGCGTGAGCAAGCAATAGTAAGAGAGATTGCGAGCATGATCTCTATTGTTGTTTGCTGCCACGGTGCGAAGCTTTGCGCACATGCCGCTCGGGATTTCCGATCG
>JGI24021J15306_10011596_pt1 | contig 10947 bp, 6 predicted proteins | sample Ectturendosymbi1_FD_15306 | JGI IMG/M metagenome (IMG submission 15306)
CCTAGGCCTATGAATTTTGTAGACTTTTGGTCGTCTTCTGTGCAGCTCGACTTGTATTTCGCGGGGGAGGATGACTCGAAGACCTTGCGGTCATTCTCCTCTCCCTGATATCTGATTTTTTCAGATGTTAAATAAAAATGTCTGTCTGTCTGTCTGTCATCTTCTCGAGATGGTTTTCGCACTTGGCACCCGAAAGAGCAGAATGTTTTGTCCGTTTTTATTTCTGGATCTTCTTCGTGTTTCGGAACAAAGACTCAACAGTAAAAGTAGTTTCAGCATTTCAGAAAAATTACCCGCGTTACAAACACAAGAAAAAAGTTCATCCAATTTTTTTCCTTCCGCAACAGTTTTATAATTTGATTTCGGTGACGGCAATAATTGTCGGCAGGCCGAAGCCTTAAATTTGCCTCTTGCCGGCGGTTGAAGTGAACATTCTTGTCTAAGGAGTGCTACACACAGCATCGGGTGAGGGGCCCAACTGTGGGTGCAAGACATTGCGATTATTTGCTGGCGATTAAAAAAGTTGTTTTATGAAATATCCAAAATGTTTTTTGTTTAAATCATTGTTCTTTTGCGTTGTTGCTCATCACACGTCTTCGCAAGATTTCCAAATTTTTCCCTGCCTCACTTCGGGTCACTGTAGAAACAAAAGTTGAGGACAAAGAATTAAGTTCTAGTTTCGTACCTGGTTGCTCGGCTTCATGAGCCCCTGGTGACGTCAGCCACCAGGACACTTTGTTCCCGAGTAAATTTGGAAGGTCGATCTGGCCTGCAAGTTGGTCGAAGTCAGGGAAGGAGTTCGGCGACATTATTTCATCCACTGATGATATCGACGATGACGAACGATATTCTATGACGTCAAGGGATGACGAGTCACAAAGCTGTTTAGAACGATGACGTTGACGGCAATAAACTTACCAGGTACTTCAAACACTTTAACAGACCAGCTGTAATCTTCTGACAAAACTAGCTTTCCAACGTTTGTCAGTGAAATGCACCACGGGAAATGCAGGCCGTCCGCCCCTGAGTAGAAAGTTGTGTTTGTTGATTGAACCCATAGGATTAATACCAGTTCTTCTGAAAAACACACGCAAAAAACAAAGAAAAACTGTTTACAAACCCGTTGCTATATGCCTCATGAACATCCCTTCAGGATTGAAGAGATCGATTCTGTGATTCCAACAATCCGCAACCAGGATGTTGTCATGACGATCAGTACAGACTCCTCGCGGTCCCTGGAACTGACCCCGTTCTCCCCCCTCCGCTCCAAAGCTGAGGAGGAATTCCCCCTTAAAACAAGCGGGGTCAAATACGTATAACTTTTGTTTATCCTATTACAGATGGCGCTTTGAGAAGCTTATGCTGCGAATGACTTCCTCACCTGCGCCGTATATTTCTTTACACTGCAGTCTCCGCCGTCTGATACAACAATGTTGCGGTGGGAATCGCAGGCAACATAGCGAGGCTCCATCAGTTTGCTTTCTCCCTTCCCTTGCGTTCCAAACTGAGTTATTAATTTTCCAGTGTCTCTGTCAAAATGCAGGAAAATTTAACAATTTTTGGTTCGGCTGTTCGTTCATGTACAAAAGTTGCTTCCCGCACATATCCCTACAATGTGACAGAAATGCGCTCTATAAAGTGATCTTTCGAATACGTAAAACATTTAGTTAAACTTTTGCACAATTCCAAATTTCATTTATCTTTGTTCATGCAACGTGACAGAATAAATACCAATTAAACTTTTAAAGAGGCGCTACCAAAGGGACCAAGAAGAATTGTTGCCTCCCAAACTGTTTGGTATTGTGGCCATCATAATCAATCAAAAAGTACCTCATGACTTACGTGTGCACTGATATGCAATGCTTCCCAGCATCAGCCACGACTATCCTGTTGTCAGCATCCACAGCAATGCTGCAGCAACTTGCAAAGTAACCCTTCCCAAACCCCATTATACTTTTGCCTTCGTGCGTCCATATATGCACTTGATCTTCGCAACATACGACTATGTCATCATTGTGGAGTATCGCAATACCAGCAGGTTTGCACATTCGCTGGTAAACCTGAAAGCGAAATTTGTTATTTTTCAATAAATGAAACGATAATTTGCAGCTCAGAAGTTGTAATTGAAGCGAAGTTGAACTAATACATTACACTTCTAAACAAAATTGTTCCTTTATTTCTGCACACAACCTGTTGCACAAAACAACAACCATTGTGTCGCAGACAATGAAAGAAGAAACGTTGCTTATTCGGGTTGCTGCGAAATAAACATTGACTGATTTTCGCCGCACAACCCACAAACACGAGATCATTTTGTGTGTGGACTGTAAAAATCCAAGTGCCATGGTAACAATTTAGTTGCACTTTCTTTAAAATTGGCTGATGCGATGCGAGACAAAAAGGCTTGGAAATCGATCACGTCCATAGATTTTATATGATCTCAGCAACTGCGATCAAACAAGTTAAAATGAGTTCCAAGCACAAACAAGTGGACTGCGCAGACGAACGCAGGCAAGACCCAAGCAATCAATCCTGACGTAAGATGCCAAAAACATCAAGGATTTGGAAAAATGTACTTTTCTGTTATTTTTTATTTTCTAGATCTCACTTCGGTCACAAACGAATCCTTGAAGTTTCCCTTCGGGTCAAATATTTGAATTTTCGCGCCATCAAAATCTGCGGTGATGATTTCGTTCACGGAGTTGATCGCAAGATTTGGAGTAGATTCGAATTCTCCATCACCATAGCCTTGCTTTCCGAGCTGCGTTGCATTCGTCATTAGCGTGGATTGCAGCTCAAACCAAAGCCAGAAGTTTTACTCAGCGACTAAAGCAATAACAGCAAATGCACAATCTAGGTAGGTCAGTGAGAAATTATTCGGTGCCAAATCATTTGTTTCAACTCTGCTTTTCTTACACTACCATAACGTCGTTTGCTCCACATGTTTTCAAGTAGTGATCCAAGCGAATGCAATCATCACGTCGACGAATCGCTAATCATTAAGAAAAATATATCAGTGTGTTGTTTCGCAGTTTTAACAATGACAACAAGTTTCAAACTTTCCAAGTAAAGCAAATTTAAGCTATTCTAAAGTTGTTTGGCTATCCCCACCCTTAGCCCCATGCATTTCACTGAGAGAGAAAAGCAGTATTAAGTTGCATAAGCTCCGGCTTCAGGACTGCGGCAGTGCTTCAGAGAAAGGGCCGTGAGCACGGCAAGCAATTATGCAACAATTACGGGAAAAAGCATGAAAGGCCACTGGCACAGTCTGCCTTCACTATCGATCACATACAAGGAAGCAAGCCAAAGCGGAAAACTTTTTTTCCAATTAGGAAACAACAGGTACTTTGACAAACACGTGTCGTGTTTTATCGTTCGTGCATTTTCATGTTCATATCAATCTATGAATTTGACCTTGCAAAAGTAAGTTTAAAAATCGACAAGTTTAGGTTTTACCCAAAGTATCGTATGACCAGATCGAAAAGCATTACATATAAAGGCACTTCATTGCACAGAGACACATCTCATATTCGATCTATATTCCCATTTGATAACTCAATGAATTGCTACTATGATCAAACCTCCTTGACAGAGATTTTTGTCGATTAGGTGCTTAACCCAAGTCAGTACGTTTCTTATTATCTGCAAATGCAGTTAAGTACCTAATAATGAATCACCCTCCATCTCTTCACTTTGATCTTGTACTTCGCTCTATCACCTGTCAGTTTCTGTTGAGTGAAGCAGATGTGTGGAGTCAAGTTTGTCGCAAAATTTAAACTTGGTTTTACCAGACATGTGTTGTCTGCTTGATAGGTTTTCATCAAATACTTAAGTGCAGGTACCTTACATTTATCTTGACTGCGACAACCCTAAAACATAAAAAATTGACTGTTAGTTAACTTACATGAAAAGTTAAAGTTTTGAAGTAATTCTTCAAGTCCTTATGCTACCGGCGCTCGGTGAGGTGTTTGTTGTTGTGGGGCCAGGACAGGGGGAGGATGCGAAATCACGAATACAACCTGAACCGTGTCAGTGCGACAAACATTTTCAAGGGCGAGGAGACGAAAACAAACTTCGGCCAAAATATGACCGAACTCCTCTCAAAATATCAGCGAGTAACTAAAATATGGCCATTAGAAAATTCCATCAATAAATCACCAATTTAGAACAAAAAGATAATTTTTACATTAAACCAACCAAGGCAAAATATGGTACCTCTCAATGTGTGGCAAAGCTAAAGGAACGATTTCAACGAAAAGCGTTTAACGGTCAAAGTGGTCGTTGACTTAGTTTCCACCAGGGCTGCGGAGCCGTCGTAAAAATGACACAGCTCTGGCTCCGGAATTTTTTTATGAACATGGCTCCAGCTCCAGCTCCAGCTCCAGCTCCGGAGCGCTTGGTTTTCAAGAGTGTAGCTCTGACTCCGGTGCACTCTTTTTTCGTAACATGGCTACAGCTCCGGCTTCTTTTCGGTTTTACACAATACTATTTTCAACTGTCTTGGTGAGCCTCAAGTTGACTGGAAAATGAAATACATCTAGCACAAAAACTAAAAGAATATACCAAACTTGTTGAGTCGATTAATCTGGTATTTTTTTACAATCAGCCCTCTTACCATATAAGGAAATCAGTGAAAAAACGACAATCACAGGTTCAGACGATTCAGAGAAAAGTTAATAGCAGAAAAGTTACTCAAGTAATGCATTTCCGGAAATATGATCAAATTCCGGAAATGCAGTCACTGGTTTTGCTGTTGGTGCCTGGTGGCCCTTTGTCATTTCTTACGACCGGAATCAAGAAAACGTCTGTTTGGAAAACCACATTGGTGTCCGAGCATTTTGACACAGACCAGTCCCAAATGACCAAGTGTTTTGCATTCATTGCATGCTTTGCCGGTTGCAGCCTTGGCGATGCAAGTTAACAGTTCTGCACGGGCGAACCATGCAAAGAGCGCAAAACACATTGTCGATTACCTCTCTCATGTGTTCTTTCAAACTTGCACATATTTGCGTTAACACAAATGACAAGATGAATTTAAAGCCGTTTGTTCCAAGACATTGTATGGCTTCTAGCAAGACATTCACCTTTGACTTTTTTAAAATAGCTAAAAACTTCTGATTTCTTATCTTTTCCACTCATAATAAGCAGTGATGAATCACAAAGCAAAGCACAATTTAACCTGCAAAGCTTAGGAGAAAATAAGAGTGGTTACCGTGTTGAAAACATAAAATTTGTTTCCACAGATGAAAACCTCAAGAAAAGTCCACATTTGTTTAAATTGCATTTTTATACCCTCCTGAAAATGTGCTGCCATGCAAGGCAATGCCAGTTTGCTACCAATAGCTATAACTTTCATGTTATGCCACTGCTTGTAAACATAATGGTCCTAGTGAACTTTGCCAGTAATCTAGTAAACCTCGCTAATAAGCCGAATGGTTTCTAATAAAAAAATCCTACTTTCCAATGGCGTGCCGTGCGTTTCACACTTAGCCCTGTAATAATATCTTATCTGAATCACACTCTCTGCTACAAGGATGGTTACACAGCTACAACAGCTTTGGATATTGTATACCTACTGATTATACCTAAGTTGTTTTTAGATCGCTACAATACTATAGATCCGGTTTGATCATTCTGACTAGAAAGTAAGATGTTGTGGTAGTTTACGTTTTTCTTACTTCTACAAGTAACACCACGCCTGTCTAACTACGATACCACAGCCTTAGCGATGATTAAACTAAGCAAGCGTCAAAGACTCACAGATCCATTGTTGCACTGTTTTCAGTAAAGTAGTCTAAGTCTAGCTATCAGTCAATTTAGCAAATCCGTTAGTATCTATGAAGGGTCCAGGAACCGGAGCTACCTAAAAATAGCCACAGCTCCAGCTTCGGAATTTTAAACTGAGCTCCGACTCCTAAATTTTAATTTGACTCCGGTTCCAGGCAAAAAGCCCAGCTCTGGCCCTCCGGCTCCGCAGCCCTGGTTTCAACAGTTCTTCAGGGAGTTGAAAGGTTCTAAAGTGTTCACAAACCAGAACCTTGATTGGAAGCGATTGTAGTAATCTTGTCCAAAATATTTTTAAATTTATCAAAAGCTTCCGGGTGCACCTGAGGCCCAATCATGATAATATGAACAAACGCAAAATAATTTAAATTTGCACTTTTTTTCAAACTTCTGAAAAACAACTTGGATCGTGACTGAAGCTACCCAAACTTTAATCAGTAGGGGTCAATATTTTAAATAAACGGTGTTTTTTCATCAGTAAACTCTGACGAAAATAGGGACACCAGCATCGTGGGTGCTTAGTCACTGTTATTTGCCGTCAAACCAAATCAATTAGCAGACTTTGGTTAAATTAACCTCAATAGTCACAGCAAACTATGTTAAACTCTGCAGAAGAGGTAATTTTTGGTGTTGAGTGTTTTCTGTCTTAGCGACTAACAATTAATTCTATGACACGAAGATGGTTTTTATGCTTGAATGATTGCTCAGGTCAGAAGTTCAAAACAAACGTTTAAAATAAAAAAAAATTGAGATGGTCGCTAAGAAAATGCTTTATTGGTGTATGATCAGACTGACACAGAGATACTAGCCTGTTCCTTGATTATTATTCTCTTACCTATGTTTTCGCATGCCTCACGTGAAAGCTTTTTGGAATAGGGTAGGTAGGACCTCAGGGCATTCAGTATGATGCTTTTAAGGGTCAGAAATATCGCTGTGGTGTTTGTTGACCATTGCACAAAACACGACCGGTCCAATGTATAATCGTCAATGTGTTTATTCTGTCAACTCGTTTTCTTGAACTTGATTTTTGAGGAGTGTTCCTCAGCAGTGAAATGGCACTTGATCCAAAGAACATCACCCTTTGAAAATTCTGACAAGCACTTTTTTTCCGGACAGCTATTTAAGATGTTGCGCTCGTGTTCTTCTGCGTATGTTTGAAATACTTGTTTAGTACCGCGAATGAATGTATAGCCACGAGCAGAAAATTACGTTCACGCCAACTTCGCACCGCAGCTCTTGAGGTAACTTTCAACCATTCGGCCAAGCCCGGGTAGAACATCAGAAATATCGAGGTTTCACCTTCACTTCCAGCTCATCCATTTGAAGCCATTTGATATTCCCGAAGCATTAAAACCTACCTGTGCGTTGCTTGGCTTATGACGACACGCGGCTTTGGTCTGAAATTCCCAGCTGTCATGTTTTGTCGAACAATTCAGTTGGCTAAATTAATTAAAGCTCGAATTGTTGAAGTATACCAAAACACTTCCTGCAACTAATATGTGATGCGAATTACGTTGAAATGCAAACGGTAGCTATTACGATTCGAATTTCACTTCAGAAAAACACGTTTGAGTCTTCTTCTTCCCGAGTAATTCTATTTGTTCGACAAAGTGCCACAGATTAAAGCTTGCAGATAAACTCTTGCGCCTCCCCGCTTATGTTTCACGAAACTTCCAGTTATTTGAAAAGTAGCTCCTTATTTTGATAAAAATATTCTCTTGAAAGGAGCGTAAATATTTACGCATTTATTCACTGCTTTCATTCATATTGTTTTATCATCTTTAATACAGTAGTTTAGATTGCTCATACAAAACTTCCTGTGCTTGGTCTTGGAACGCGTTCATTTATTTACTTTCCACAATTTGTTACACTTTCTTCACTCACTGATGGTCAATACAAAGCGGCAGCTGAAAAGTCGTATCGTTGCCTCGTGACTGGGTGTTGTTAACTCAGAATAAAAGTGTTGTTGACTTTATCGTGGTTGCTGAGGTTGCACACAAAAAACTCCTCTCTCACACAGACAAATTGGAAAGATCTTCCATGGTCTTATAAACAAGCAGTGGTAAAAAAGCGAAGCTGCCCATACATGAACTTTACATGAACTTTTAATCATTGGAGGTTAGAAACCTTTTTTGTGGAGACTTTGGGATCCAGTTTATTCTACAAAAGGGAACCCAGAACGATGCAAAAATAACCCTAGTCAGTGTTGCAAGACCAAATGCAAATGTAAAGCAGACGGATTTGTTCCTGTTGCCGAGCAATTATAGTTTCCATAGAAACTCAAAATGAAAATACGAGCAAGCTGTATATTTTTCATATCAGGCAACCATATTGCTGCTAGAGAATGTTTGGCAAAGTTACTTAATCAGCAAAGGGTGGTTGGATTTCAATTGAAGGTTTGCATCAAACCATTATCATCCATCATCCACGCCACAAATATTTTTCTCTCTCCTACCTGTACAACAAGCTTTGTTTCAACTGAATCTGTTCTTGGCATCAGTGCTTTGGAGGATTTTTGCGCCAGTGAGTCTGATGAGCAGTACGAGTCCAGCTGCCGTAACACCTTTTCAAAGAAATACAAGTTTAACTCCACGCAGTGCTATGTTGACCCGGTCAACGTCTGCACCCCATACCTTATTGACATCATCGCCAAACGTAGCTTGAACTTTGCTCAATTTTCCAAGGTTGTCGCGAATCACTCTGACACTGGCGTCAGGATTGGTGTCAAAAGTAACTTTGGTTGTTTTGTCAGTTTTATGGTATGTGTGCGCCGGGTGGCTCTCAAGCAGCTGATGCAAAATTTGTGTCATCTGGTTGTTAAGACCGAGAACTTCTTTTGGAGTTCCGTATTCCAACACCTGCGCAAGCAACGTGTTCGCATGTAGACTACGAGGCAGCAACAGTAGAAGCTGGGTGGAACACAAAATCAGTCAACAAAAGCAAACTACATTCATTAAGGAAATAATAAAAGTATCAGACACCATTCAGATCTCCGTAACTAAATTCCGCAAATATCATTACCAGCAACCAAAATTCAACACGTTACATCTTTACAGTTTCATGCAAAAACCTGTTATCAACGTCGTTTGATTTTGCTCTCTATGTCAATTAACTGAAGATTATCAAGATATTATGTATGTATGGTTCATTGATCATACACTGTGCCACTTGCGTGTGAATCTAGCAGAGCAAGTGTTTACGCTTGGCAAACAAACCTGCCGAGTTATGCGTAAAATACAGGCGGTTTACTGAATGTAATGCAGCATCAACTCTCCCGCCAAACTGTAGATCAGTAAAAATAATAATCCGGCCACATGGTCCAGTGAGATAAACACCAGCTTGTCGATCGAAAGGTCACACGGTCAAGGCTGGTGCAGAACCACCATTTCTGCTGCACCCTAAGCCAGGAAATGGGAAGCGGGCTCCTTCACAAACCCGGATGATCCATATGGCGATGTAACTTACGAAATGCCAGACATGCAGGAAAAATGTGGATTCTGAAATATGTGGAACACATAGAAAGAGCTACAGAATCTATTCAGAATGACAAGATATGGACATGTTCGGAGTATGTTTTACCAAAGAACACACAAAGAAAAGGTGGTAAAGGTCTAAGGGCAGTCGCAGCATCGCATTCCAATACGAAGGAGTACATCAGCAAATGGGAAAGATCATCTGTAAGATACATTCAGGAAACATCAAGCAGTGACATGAAACTACAATAAAAAGGAAGATCATAAAGGAAGCTTCCCGTACAAGCCCACGACATCAGCGAACAGCGCACGGGACTCAAGACAGAAAGAGGCATTCATAACAGCAGCACAAGACCACTGGATAGGTCCAAGATACTCCACACACTAAGTATGTATCCAGGATGTGTTTAATCCACATTCTGGACACATTCATTCTAAGAATTACAGTCTATCTCCGCAACACTTTGTGCAGTTGCCCGCACAGCGAGTGCAAGACATAACAACGTAGCAACAGCGATGCTAAGCCACAGATCATCACGACAGAAAGCACTTGGCTCCACAAACGGAAGGAAGGTAAACTGCGGAACAAGATTAGGACAGATCTCGCAAACCACAAACCAAGTTGAGAGAAGAACAAGGAATAACAGCAACAAACAATAATGATGACTGATGATATAAAATTGAAAAAAATACTTTTGATGCCATGAATCGATGATAGCCTATCCAGATAGGACATCCACTACCAGACCCGCAACCAGGGGGGCAACAGAGCAATTGCCTGCCCCGCGAAATTTTCAAAAACATATTTAGTTATTAAGTAAAACAACAAGTTACAATCATTTGTGGCCTTGTATGTACACTACTGTGTAGAACGCTTCGCGCCACTCGAAGGGAAATGACAATCGTCCTCGGTGGAAATAAAAAAAAACGTGTTTGGTGAAAGAGTTGACAAATTTAAAAAGTGTGAAAAGTGAAACATCTAGTGCATGTTTATTAAAATATTTCGCCCAATGTAAAAAAGTTAGCAAAACCGCATTTTAAAGGTTTAGAGAACTTTACAAATAATAAGATTAGTTCCCAGTCATAGGCTAGGTCTCCAACCAAGCGATCTGCTGTTTCCCTCAACTCCACATACTGCACGTTTTCAGTTGCTGCAGTTTATCTTCCATTAACCCACAAGAATTCCCTTTTTGTGTTTGTTTTACTGCAGCTGCTGTTTATACTTTAAGAAAAAGGTATCACTCGATGTGGACAAAAAATCTTTGCCACTTTTCAGGAAGGAAAGTAGAACATTTTAAATATTTTTTGTTTGAAGAGATTGCCCCAAAACAACCAACGGACTCATTCGCCAACCGACTGGCTGGTACAGCGGACTGAGTTGGAACGGTCACACCCGCAATGTTAACAGTGGCCTTTCCATCCTTACCTTGTACCCGCCGTTGATGGATAGAGGCAAGGGAAAGCTTCCCGTGTTGTGCTGCAATGACTCAGCACCATTGCAAATTTGCAGCATTCACGAAAGTAGCCATGTGACCCAACTTACACCGGAAACGGAGGTTGGCGCCTCCTGACACTTAACACGTTCCATTCCGGTGTACGAGCATACTCGTACTTTCATGCCAACGCTTGCCTACCGGTGTACGAGCATACTCGTACTTTCATGCCAACGCTTGCCTACCGGTGTACGAGC